>VOFB01002566.1_pt1 | contig 37950 bp, 67 predicted proteins | sample 5384141 | NCBI WGS metagenome assembly VOFB01 (sample SAMN12384721, study PRJNA508395) | human gut metagenome | isolation source: healthy gut A | host: Homo sapiens
TTGCTCTGAGCAGCTCGGTAGCCTCAGAGTGGTAGGCATGTTTGCGCCTTCGCCGACCAGCTTGCAGCCGTTCTTAATCAGCACAGCCGCATCGTCGGCGTTCAGTTCATTCTGCGTCGCGCAGGGGAGGGCGATATCGCAGGGAATCGACCAGATGCCCTTGCCGTCGTGGTACTCTGCGTTCCGGACGGTAGTCCGTATACTCGCGGATACGGCCGCGCTTGACTTCCTTGATTTCCTTGACGGCGTTCAGATCGATGCCGTCCTTATCATACACCCAGCCGGTGGAGTCGCTCAGTGCGACAACCTGCCGCCCAGGCCTTCTCCCGTGGCGTAGATCGCCACGTTGCCCGAGCCGGAAACGACGATCGTTTTGCCGTTCAGTGAATCGCCTTTGGTCTTTCAGGTTTCGTCCACGAAGTATACCAGACCATAGCCGGTCGCCTGCGTCCGGGCGAGAACCGCCGTAGGTCAGGCCTTTGCCGGTGAGCACGCCCTCGTAACGGGTGGTCAGTTTCTTGTACTGACCATAGAGATAGCCGATCCCCGGCCGCCTACGCCGATATCGCCGGCAGGCACGTCGGTGTCCGCGCCGATGTGACGGAAGAGCTCGCTCATAAAGCTCTGGCAGAACGCCATCACTTCACGGTCGGATTTTCCCTTCGGATCGAAGTTGGAACCGCCCTTGCCGCCGCCGATCGGCAGGCCCGTCAGCGAGTTCTTGAATATCTGCTCGAAGCCCAGAAACTTGATGATGCCCAGATTAACGGAAGGATGGAAACGCAGACCGCCCTTGTACGGTCCCGATGGCACTGTTGAACTGTACGCGGAAACCGCGGTTAACCTGAACTTTGCCCTGATCGTCCACCCAAGGCACCGGAACATGACCACGCGCTCCGGTTCTCGGTCAGACGCTCCAGCAGGCCGGTCTGCTCAAAGCGGGGTTGGCGTCGATCACCGGACGCAGCGAGTTCAGCACTTCGGTAGCGGCCTGAATAAACTCCTCCTGCGCGGGATTTTTGCGTACGAGTTCCTGCAAAACGGAATCAACATAAGACATACACGTTTCTCTCCTTACCTGTTGTTCAGAATGGATCCATAACGGATGGGATAAACCCACAACTGCAATTATACAGAAAAAAGGATGGATTTGCAAGAATAATCCGACAAAATTTCAAAATTTATCTTTCCTTTCCAAAAACGCCTCTTTTTTTCCGGATGAGGTGCGAAAAAAATCGGGCGCACTGCAATCAGCCGACGGGTTTTCAGGAAAAAAGACGCTCTCACCGATTATGCGCGGGCGGGATTTCCGAAAAAAGACGGAAGGAAAGGAAGAGGGAGGCAGGACTAAGTGGGAAGGATACAATATTAAAGAAAGAAAAAGGAAAAAGGAGAAAATAGCCAAAACGCCGTGGCCTTCCGCCTCAATCGGGGAAAAACAAATGGATGTTGTGCATAAATATTCATTATAAAGGAAATAAAATTCTCGCTAAATCACAGGAACATGCCGGAAAAAAACAGAAGACGGCGAAGAGCTTTCTTACTGATTTTCACAAATTGCAGGTTTTTTGGAATAGCCGTTGCCACTACCGGAAAACGTATGCTATAATACATAGTTAGTTAGCGTCTGCAGACGGACGAGGGAGCGGCGGAACGGCCGGGCCGGCAGAAATCCGGGAAGTTCGGGAATCAGAAATGCAGAAAGCGGGAGGAATCCGATATGACAGGCCTATCCGACAGCGGGATGAGACTGGTTCGCGGCGCACGGTGATTGATCCGTCCCGTGAAATCGACGGCGTTCTGGATGTGCTGATTCGGGACGGCAGAATTGCCGAGATCGCCCCGCGATCCACGTGCCGGAGGCGGAAGTGCTGGAAGCCGGCGGGCTGGTCTGCGCGCCGGGGCTGGTGGATATGCACGTTCACCTCCGCGACCCGGGGCAGACATATAAAGAAGATATACACACCGGTTGTTCCGCTGCGGCGGCAGGCGGCGTTGTTACCTCCTTGGCGTGTATGCCCAATACTACGCCGGTGTGTGATAATCCGGCGGTTATCGGAGACATTGTGGAAAGGGCGGCCTCCGCCCCGGCGCGTGTATCCGGTGGCCGCCGTTACCGCGTCTTTGGGCGGTGAGAGGCTGACCGATTTTGCCGCGCTGAAGGCGGCGGGCGCGGTCGCTGTGTCGGACGACGGCCGCCCGGTTCCCACGGCGGGACGAATGCTGGAAGCCATGGAAAAGGCGGCGGCGCTCAGTCTGCCGGTGCTCTCGCATTGCGAGGATCTGTCCCTGACCAGAGGGGGGATCATGAACGAAGGCACGGTATCCGCCGCGCTCGGCGTCCCCGGTATCCACCGCGCGGCGGAGGATACGGCCACCGCGCGGGAAATCGCGCTGGCGGCCGCCGCCGGTCTGCCGGTGCATATCTGCCACGTCAGCACACGGGGAGCGTCGCGCTCCTGCGGGACGCCCGGCGGCGCGGCGTACCGGTGACGGGGGAGACCGCCCCGCATTATTTTCTGCTGACGGACGAGCTTCTCCGCGGCCGGGACGCGGACTATCGGATGAATCCGCCGCTTCGTACCGAGGACGACCGGCGGGCGGTTATCGAAGGACTGAAGGACGGCACCCTGACCGCCATCGCCACCGATCACGCTCCTCATTCGCCGGAGGATAAGGCGGACTTTCTGCACGCGCCGAACGGCTCCATCGGTATGGAAACGTCTCTGGCGGCGGGGATTACGGCGCTGGTTGTGCCGGGCTGTCTGTCCCTTTCCCGGCTGATTTGGCTGATGTCCACCGAACCGGCGCGGCTGCTTGGTATTCCGGGCGGCACGCTCTGTCCGGGCGCGCCGGCGGATATCGTACTGTTCGACCCGGACGCGGAGTGGACGGTGGATCCTGGGCGCTGCACGGAAATCCCGCAACACGCCCTTCAAGGGGATGAAGCTGCGCGGCCGTGTCCGGCATACCCTGCTTGGAGGCAAAACGGTTTATACGGCGGAGTAGTCCGGTACGAGCGAAACCAGGATATACGGCGGTGCGCCGCGGAAAGGACGGGATGAACAATGTGGGAAGTGATGGCGGCGGTTTGCTCTGCGGCGGCGGTTCTTCTCGGCATTGTTATCCTCTTTCGGCTGCCGAAAAATCAAAACGACGGCGTGACCTACGACCAACTGCGGCGGGGGATGGCGGAGCAGAGCAACGATACCATGCGTCAGCTCAGCCTCCTGAAACAGGAGCTGGACACCGCCATGAAAAAACAACAGCCAGTTGACCGGGCTGAACATCGAGCAGATGACCCGGGTAATCGACCGCCGGCTGGCCGCGATGCAGGATACCGCAATCGCAGCATCCGCACCCTGCAGGAGGACAATGCGAAAAAGCTGGATTCCATGCGGCAGACGGTGGATGAAAAGCTGACCGTTACGCTGGAAAAGCGGCTGGGCGAGAGTTTTCATACCGTAAGCGAACAACTGAAAAAGGTGTATGAAGGGCTGGGGAAATGCAGACTCTGGCCACCGGGGTGGGCGATCTGAAGAAAGGTGCTACCAATGTGAAAAACACGGGGCACTTGGGGCGAGGTTGCGCTCGGCAGTCTGCTGGAACAGCTTCTCAGCCCGCAGCAGTATAAAGCGAACGTCAAGGTGGCTCCCCGGCGGAACGAGATCGTGGAATACGCGATCTGTCTGCCGGGAAGGGAGGATGGGCTGGAAACGGTGTATCTTCCCATCGACAGCAAATTCCCGATGGAAAGCTATATCCGTCTGGCGGATGCGTCGGAAGCGGGGGATCCCGCCGGGGTGGACGCGGCTTCCCGCCAGCTGGAGACGGCAGTGAAGGAATGCGCCCGCGATATCCGGGATAAATACATTGTGCCGCCCCATACCACCGATTTCGCTATTCTTTTTCTCCCGACCGAAGGGCTGTACGCCGAAATCACCCGCCGGGCGGAGCCTGCGCTGCGCTGCAGCGGGACTGCCGGATCACCATTATGGGGCCGACCACGCTGGGTGCGTTCCTGAACAGCCTGCAGATGGGCTTTAAGACGCTGGCGATCCAGAAACGTTCCGGAGAGGGTGGAAGCTGCTCGGCGCGATCAAAACCGAGTTCGGCCGCTTTGGCGAGGCGCTTTCCGCTACCCAGAAGAAGCTGGAGGAAGCGACGGCGAATATCAGCCGTGCCTCCCGGCGGACTGAATTGATCCGGAACCGGCTGCGCTCGGTGGAGGAATTGCCGGAGAGCGACGCGGCAGGGCTGCTCGGAGAGGGCGGCGTGGACAGAACGGACAATCCGGATTTTTAAAGAATCATTACTTATAATACTTAAACGGAGGTAACTATGGCGCTGGACAGACTGATTGAAGGAATTAAACGCACCCATAACCCCACCGTGGCGGGGCTGGATCCCAAACTGGAGTACATTCCGGATTTTCTGGTGGAGAAAGCGTTCGCCGCGCACGGCGAAACGCTGGAGGGGTGCGGCGGCGGCGATCCTTGCCTATAATAAAGGACTGATCGACGCGCTGTGCGACATTGTCCCGGCGGTGAAGCCGCAGGCCGCGTACTACGAAATGTATGGGTGGCCCGGGGTGCGCCCTCAGCGAAACCATTGCCTATGCGAAATCCAAGGGGATGTTCGTCATCACCGACGGCAAGCGGAACGACATCGGCAGCACGATGGAGGCGTACGCCGCGGCCCATCTCGGAAAAACGAAGGTGGGCGGAGCGGAAATCGCCGCTTTTGGCGGAGACGCGCTGACGGTGAACGGTTACCTTGGCGAAGACGGGATCCGGCCCCTGCTGGAGACTTGCCGCCAGAATGACGCCGGTATCATCGTGCTGGTGAAAACATCGAATCCCTCCTCCGGCGAATTGCAGGACCGCCGGATCGACGGGGAAACGGTGTACCGGACGATGGGAAGCCTCTGCGAAAAGTGGGGGAAAGGAGCCCCGGCAAATACGGCTATTCCGGCGTCGGCGCGGTGGTGGGCGCTACTTATCCCGCTCAGCTTGCTGAACTGCGGGCCGCGCTGCCGCATACCTTCTTCTGGTGCCCGGTTACGGGGCGCAGGGCGGCGGGGCGGCCGACGTGGCGGGCGCGTTCGACAAGGAGGGAATGGGCGCGGTTGTCAACTCTTCCCGCGCCATCCTCTGTGCATGGAAAAAGGAAGGCTGCGCGCCGGAGGATTACGCCGGCGCGGCGCGGCGGGAGGCCCTGCGGATGCGGGACGATATCCTGAGCGTGCTGTGAAGCGTGTGAAAGCAGGAAAGCAGGGAAAGCAAGAATAAAAGGATGCCGGCGGCAGCATCCCGCCGGAAAAGTAAGCGGAAGGAATGGGATTATGGCAGCGATGGAAAAGAAAATAAAAACCGCCTATCTCCTGCTGGAGGACGGAACCAGCTACAAGGGCTATGCTATGGGCGCCGAGGGTTCGGCTGTGGGGGAAGTGGTGTTCAACACCGACATGACCACCTACCAGGACCTGCTGCAGGACCCGACCTACTCCGGCCAGATCGTGGTGCAGACCTACCCGCTGATCGGCAACCGGGGCGTGGACCCCGAGGCCCCGTCCAAGCTGATGGCGAGCGGCTACATTGTACGGGAATGGTGCGTGGAGCCGACCGACGCCCATGAATTCGTTACGCTGGACGAATATCTGAAGCAGCGCGGGATCGTCGGCCTCTGCGGTATCGACACCCGGGCGCTGACCCGCCATATCCGGGATCACGGGGTGATGAACGGCGTGATCGCCGAATCCCTCGACGACCGGGAAGCTTTGCTGGCGCGGCTGGAGGGTTACCGCGTTCCGCCGGCAGTGGGGCAGATCACGGTGAAGGAGCCGCAGCGGCGGGTATTGGAGGGGGCCAAATACCGGCTTTGCCATTCCGGATTACGGCTTCCGCCGTTCCATTCTCTCCCATTTTGAAAAAATGGGCTGCGCCTGCACGATCTATCCGGCCTATACCTCCGCGGCGGAAATTCTCGCCGATAACCCGGACGGCATCGTTCTCTCCGACGGCCCGGGCGATCCTTGGGACAATCCGGAAATTATCGATATCCTCCGCGAGCTGATGAAAAGCGGCAAGCCGCTGTTCGGCTGGGGCTCGGCCATCAGCTTCTGGCGGTGGCGAACGGCTTCGAATCGAAAAACTGCCGGTGGGTCACCGCGGAAGCAACCAGCCGGTGCGCGACAGGAAACCCTCGGGTGATGACCACCGAACAGAACCACGGCTATGCCGTCGCTCTGGACAGCATTGATTCCGGGCGGGCGGACGCGTTCCTCCGCAACGTCAACGATGGAACGGTTGAAGGAATCGGTATAAAACCATTCCGGCTATGACCGTGCAGTTTGAACCGTCCAACGGACGGGGCTATCCAGGACACGGCCTGCATTTTTTGACGAATTCGCTTCGATGCTGGAGCGGGCGAAGCCGTAAAATTTACGGCGGAACAGGATGGAAACGACGGAGACAAAAGGAATGGGATCTGAGCGATGCCGAAACGCGATGATGTGAAAAAAGGTGCTGGTGATCGGTTCCGGCCCGATCGTGATCGGACAGGCGGCCGAATCCGATTATGCCGGAACACAGGCCTGCCGCGCGCTGACGGGAGGAAGGGCTGGAGGTCGTGCTGGTGAACTCCAATCCGGCTACCATCATGACCGACAAGACCATGGCGGATAAAATCTACATCGAGCCGCTGACCCTTGACGTGGTTAAACGGATTATCGACATGGAAAAGCCGGACAGCGTGCTGGCCAATATGGGCGGGCAGACCGGCCTGAATATCGGTATGGAGCTGTCGGAAGGGGATTTCTTGGAGAAACGCGGCGTAAAACTGCTCGGCGTGAATCCGGAGACCATCCGCAAGGCGGAGGACCGGCAGATTTTCAAGGACACCATGCTGGCCATCAATGAGCCCTGCATCCCTTCCAAGGTGGTGGGAGTCGGTCGCGGACGCGCTGGGTTTGCCCCACCATCGGGTATCCGGTGGTGGTCCGCCCGGCGTATACCCTCGGCGGCACCGGCGGCGGCTTTGTCCACAATGACGAGGAGATGCTGGAGATCTGCGCGGGCGGTCTGCGGGCCTCAATTATTCATCAGGTGCTCATCGAAAAAAGCGTGGCCGGGTGGAAGGAAATCGAGTTTGAGGTCATCCGGGATGGAGCGGGCAACGCCATCGAGGTCTGCTCCGATGGAAAATTTCGACCCGGTCGGGGTGCATACCGGCGACTCCATCGTGGTGGCCCCGCCCAGACCATGACGGCGGACGAATTCCGGATGATGCGCGCGCCGCGCTGAACATCGTGACCGCCCTCGGGGTGGAGGGAGGCTGCAACGTGCAGTTTGCCCTCGAAGCCGGACAGCCGGGAATACGCCGTAATCGAGGTGAATCCCCGGGTTTCCCGATCCTCCGCCTTGCGTCCTAAGGCGACCGGCTATCCGATTGCCAAGGTGGCCTGTAAAATTGCCATTGGCTACCGGCTGGATGAAATCGTCAACGCGGTTACCGGCAAAACCTATGCCTGCAACGAGCCGGCAGTGGACTACTGCGTCATCAAATTCCCGAAATGGCCCTTTGACAAATTTGTGTACGCGGACCGCCATCTGGGTACCCAGATGAAAGCCACAGGCGAGGTCATGTCCATCGGCGCGGGCTTTGAGATCGCCTTTATGAAGGCGAGTCCGCTCCATCGAGCTGGGAATCGACACCCCTAGCCTGCCGAAACTTGGAAGAAAAAGCGACGAGGAGATCCGGGAGATCATCGCCCGGATGGACGACGAGCGGATTTTCGCTATCTACGAGGCGATTACCCGCGGCATCATGACGGCGGATGAAATCTTTGAAATGACCAGAATCGACCGGTGGTTCCTTGTCCAAGCTGAACCGGCTGGCCGCGATGGAAAAGGAGCTCAAAACCGCCGCGCTGGATGAGGAAACCTATCTGCGGGCGAAAAAGCTCGGCTTTCTGGATAAGACCATTGAGCGTCTGTCCGGGCAGAAACCGCCCATGCACCGGTATGCCGCCTATAAAATGGTGGATACCTGTGCGGCCGAATTCGTTGCCGAAACGCCCTACTTCTATTCCTCCTGGGATGAAGAGAACGAAGCGGAAAGCTTTACCGTGAACGGCTGAATTCCAACAAAAAACGAGTGATCGTGTTAGGCTCCGGACCGATCCGGATCGGACAGGGAATTGAGTTTGACTACTGCTCTGTACACTGCGTCCGCACCCTGAAAAAGCTGGGCTATGAGGCGATCATCGCCAACAACAATCCCGGAGACCGTGTCCACGGACTTTGACACCGCCGACCGCTTGTATTTTGAGCCGCTGACCCCGGAAGATGTGGACAACGTGCTGGAAACCGAGCAGCCGGAAGCAGTGGTGGTGCAGTTCGGCGGCCAGACCGCGATCAAGCTGACCAAGCATCTGGAAGGAAAGGGGCGTCCGCATCTTGGGCACCCCGGCGGACAGCATCGACGCCGCCGAGGACCGGGAACGCTTTGACGAGCTGCTGGAGCAGTGCGGCATCCCCGTCCGCAGGGTTCCACGGTGTTCACCACCGAGGGAGGCCGTGGGGTCGCCAACCGGCTCGGCTATCCGGTGCTGCTGCGGCCCTCCTATGTTTTGGGCGGCCAGAATATGATAATTGCCTACGACGACAACGACGTGCGGGAGTATATGACCATCATCACCTCCATAAGCTCGAAAATCCGGTGCTGATCGACAAGTACATGATGGGCAAAGAGGTCGAGGTGGATGCGATCTGCGACGGCACGGATTACCTTATCCCCGGCATTATGGAGCATATCGAGCGGGCGGGCGTCCATTCGGGCGACTCGATCTCGGTTCTATCCCTCCCAGACGCTGAGCCGGAGAATCAAGGGATACCATCGTCGATTACACCGGCCGGCTGGGCCGGGCCCTGAAGGTAGTCGGACTGGTCAACATCCAGTATGTGGTGTATCAGGACACGGTGTATGTGATCGAGGTGAACCCCCGCTCCTCACGGACGGTTCCCTATATCAGCAAGGTGACCAACGTTCCCATGGTGGAGTTGGCTACCCGCTGCATGCTGGGCGAGCCGCTGAAGAATATGGGGTACGGTCTCGGCGTGGCGCCGGAACCGATTATGTGGCGGTGAAAGTTCCCGTGTTCTCCTTCGAAAAGCTGCGGGATCTGGATGTACAGCTGGGACCGGAGATGAAATCCACCGGTGAAGTGCTTGGCCTTGCCAGGACGTTTGACGACGCGCTTTATAAGGGCTTGGTCGCGGCCGGCTATAAAATGAAGAAGGACGGCGGCGTGCTTATTACGGTGCGGGATTCCGACAAGCCCGGAGGCGATGGAGCTGGCGGATAAATTTGCCTCGCAAGGCTTCGAGCCTTTACGCCACGGCAGGAACGGCCAACCGGCTGAACAAGCAGATGATCCCGGCCTCCGCCGTGCGGAAGATGCATGAGGAGCATCCGAATATCGTCGATCTGATTGAAAGCGGAAAGGTGGATTACATCCTTTCCACCGACGCACGGGCGGGATCCGAAGCTGGCCAGCGTACAGATGCGCCGGCTGGTCTGGAGCATGCGATCCCCGTGTTCACTTCGGTGGACACCGCCGCCGCCATGCTGCGCTGTCTGGCGATGGATAAAACCATGGCGGATATGGAACTGATCGATATCACGAAGGTTTGATTCTAAACAGAAGCTCGATAAGGAAGGAGGAATTCCATGCGCTATACACAGGAGATGGGGAAGCTGCTCAGCAAGACCGGAGCTTGCTCCGGGCGTGTACAATTTGTCTGGTCCGCGCGGTCGATTGCCGGGGCGGCTTCGGCCGGGCAGTTTGTGAACGTCCTCTGCGGCAGCTATCAGCTGCGGCGGCCGATTTCCATCGCGGGATTCGACGCGGAACGGGGGATTCTCCGTCTCATATTCGAGGTGCGGGGAAAAGGCACCGACTGGCTGGCCGGCCGCAGGCGGGGAGATGCTGGATCTTGTCGGTCCGCTGGGCCACGGATTCCCGCTTTCCGGATCCGTCGAAAAGGCGGTGCTGGTCGGGGGGAGGGATTGGAACGCCCCCCCTTCTTCCGCCGGGCAGTTTTACGGGGCGAACGCCACGGTAATTACCGGCTTCCGCAACGGCGGCGCGGCGATCCTGCAGGCGGATTTTGAAGCGGCGGGCGCAAAGACCATCCTCTGCACGGACGACGGCTCCGCCGGCTTCCACGGCTTCACCACGCAGGCGCTGGAGCGGCATCTGGAGGAAAACGACTGCGGCGTGATTTATACCTGCGGCCCCAAGGTGATGATGCGGGGGTGGCGAAGCTGGCCGAAGCGAAGGGCGTCCCCTGTTATGTGTCCATGGAGGAGCGGATGGCCTGCGGCGTCGGTGCCTGTCTGGGCTGTGTGCCAGACAAAAGGATAAGGACGGCCCGCACCGTACCCGCGTCTGTCTGAACGGCCCGGTGTTCGATTCCAAGGAGGTGGACTGGGATGCCTGATACGACTATGGCGGTGAATCTCTGCGGTGTGACGCTGAAGAATCCGGTGATCGCGGCGTCCGGTACCTTCGGCTACGGCATGGAATACAATGAGTTCTATCCGGTTTCCCGTCTCGGCGGGGTTTCCTGCAAGGGGACAACGCTCCGGGAGCGGGCGGGCAATCATGCCCCGCGGATTGCGGAGACGCCCTCCGGTATGCTGAACAGCGTCGGGCTGCAGAATCCGGGAGTGGGTCCGTTTCTGTCGGTATATCTTCCCTGGCTGAAAAAGCAGGGGACGGCCGCGATCGCCAATATTGCCGGCAACTCGGTGGAGGAATACTGCGAGATGGCGGAACGCCTTCATGACTCCGCCGTGGATATCGTGGAGCTGAATATTTCCTGTCCCAATGTGAAGCACGGCGGCGTGAATTTCGGCACCTCCTGCGACAGCGTCGCTCAGGTGACGGGGAGGTAAAAAGCGCTGCGGCAAGCCGCTGATGGTGAAGCTGACCCCAATGTGACCAGCATCGGCGATATCGCGGCGGCGGCGGAAGCGGCCGGGGCGGACGCGCTTTCCTGATTAATACCCTGACGGGGATGCGGATCGATATCCGCACCCGCCGTCCGATTCTGCACAACAATACCGGCGGACTGTCCGGCCCCGCCGTGTTCCCGGTCGCCGTGAGGATGGTGCGGGAGGTTTATAAGCGGGTGAAGGTACCGGTGGTCGGCATGGGCGGCATTTCCACCTGGGAGGACGCGGCGGAAATGATGATCGCCGGGGCGGCGGCCGTTCAGGTGGGGATCGCCAATTTCCGCGATCCGATGGCTTTGTGTGAAGATCATCGACGGGCTGGAGACATTCGCGGAACAGAACAACCTGCACAGCATTACCGAGCTGACCGGAACGCTGAACGAGTGGCAGTGAGAGAAAAGCACGGCGAAACAGAGGAAACGGGGAGGAAACCGTTTGTGAAAATTCTGGCGTAGATCTGGGTACGGTGCGCACCGGCCTTGCGATTTCCGACCCGTCGGCGTTCATCGCCTCGCCAATCGGGACGGTCACGCAGCGGGATTTGGACAAGCTGGCCGGGCAGGTGGCACAGACCGCCCGGGAGCAGGCGGCGGCGGAAATCGTCGTGGGGCATCCCCGGAATATGGACGGCAGCCGGGGGGAAAGCGCCCGCCGGGCGGAAGGGTTTGCGGAAACGCTCCGCACACTGACCGGCCTTCCCGTTCATTTATGGGACGAACGGATGACCACCGTGTCGGCCATCGGGGTGCTGAACGAGACTAATACCCGGGGGAAAAAAGCGGAAGGCCGTGGTGGACACGGTGGCCGCGACCATTATTTTACAGGACTATCTGGACGCTAGGCGGCTTCAGCAGAAAGAGACGGAGACGTGACCCTCCCGCGGCGTACAGGCAAACAAAATAAAAAGGAGGAAGAGAGACACTCTCTTCCTCCTTTTGCTCTGGATTCATAGGGCGCCGGACTCGATGATGAGCGACTGCTGATTCATCTCCCGATACCGCTGATTCACCAGTTCTTTTTCATAGGAAACAACGCCGTTGGATTGATAGGGTCGTTGAAATAATAATTTTCCGCGTCATAGCCGACCAGTACCAGACAGTGCTCGTTTTTTCGTCCAGGTGAACAGCTCGCCGCTTCCGTTCAGGAACCATTCCAGCCCGTCCTCGATCGGAACCATATTGATGCTGGCCCAAACTGAACCGGCGTACCTTTCGCCACATACTTGCTGCAGAGGGTTTCAGAGAACTGCCCGTGGTGTTTTTACCTGACAGGCGCTTCCCTTTTTCCCGGAAGAGCTTCTCAAGGGCGTTCTGGATAACCGGCGCGTAACAGCCGAAGCCGTCCGAACGATAGGGGCTTCCGACAAACGCTTCGTTTGGATCAGGGCCATACCGCATTTTTCCGTGCATCTCCAGTTCACCGCAATCCAGATAGCGGTCAATAAAAGCGTGGGTATCCATCCAAATGGAATAATACTGAAGAAGCATAACCGTGCTTACCACTTCGCAGCCGGTGGGAAGGCGGTTTTCCTGACTGAGATAAGGAACGGAAAGCAGGGGCCCTTGCCGGGCGGGGGGAAACCTGGGAGGGAAAAGCAGCGGATTCCGGTGCTCTCTGAGAGGGCGGCAGAGTGGTGGGATAGGGGATGTTTTCCTCCTTTATTTCTGCTTTTTCTGCCTGCTCCGTTTCTTTCGTTCCCCTTGTCTCGCTTGGAGAGAGGGAAGCCCATTCTTTCCATAAAAAACCGGCCCAAAGGGCGCAGAAACACAAAAAATATTCCATAACCGATCAGAAATCGGGAGTTTTTCCGGCGGGACATAAGGCTCATCCTTCCTGTGCTGGTTTATTACCAGTATAGGAAGGACTTATCCGGAGGATTTCATCAAGTTGTAAAAGGTTGTGTCGGATTCGGAAGATGCCGAGACAGCCAGACGGGGACGGTTTACACGGGCGGCTTACAGAGGGGGGGGGAGAGCGGTTACTCCAATTCCAATACCAGCGGATATTTTTTGGAAAGGACGCCGTATCCGGTGGTCTCTTCAATCAGAAGCCAGGATGCGTCCCGGCTCAGCGTAATCCGGAAGGAGCCGTAGTCGCCCTTATAAAGAAGCTGAGGATTTATCAGCCGGTTGTCCTGCAGCCGAGCAACATAGATATCGCAGTAGTCGGTGGCAAAGGCGACATACATTTCCCCTGCTCCGTCACGGCAAGGCTGGAGTTATGAGAGAGATGTTGTCATGAAGGATGACGGGAGACAGGGACTCATTGAATTTCCCGTTATAATAACTGGCGTCGGACTCCCAACTGTATTCGCCGATGTGGCTTTTCACATCGTCAAGGTGCATCGCCGCAGAGTATCCCCAGATGATACAGGATTCCTCCCTGCGGATCGAACGCAAACCATTCGTTCTTTTCAACACGGCGGAGAAGCTCATAAGAGCCTTCTTCCTGCTCCGACAGGCAATAATAAAAGCAATTGGGGCTTTCCTTCGCCTCCGGGTCGCTGTATTGGGCGGCGATCAGCGCGGTTCCCTCTTCATTGACAGCGCTTACATATCCCAGAAGAGGAACGAGACAGGAACGGGATTGCATATCCGAAAAGGTGATTACGGAAACGACGGCGTCCTGAACATAGTTGCCGGAAGGGCCCAGACGGCGAGGGCGCCGCCGTCGTTTGACCAGCAGCCGAACATGTCGCTGTAGGCGACGGAAGCGGCGTCCGGATCGATTTTGTTCCGCCATTCCGAGGGAACCATTCCCTTCATGGCAAAGGTTTTCTGTTCGCCGTTTGTCAGATCGCACAGGGTGAAACGGATCTTTTTTTCGAAGATATCTCCGAATCCCCTTCCGGCAAACTGCCGTCGGAGGACGCCGCCGTGGTGTCGCCGGAGGGGTATTCCGCATAGACCAGATACTGTCCCCGGGCGAGAGGGAGGCGTACAGCATCGTTGGGGGAGGTATAGGTGAAAATCTGTCATAAAAGCCGTACCGGTAATCCATCCGCAAAACCCGGATGGCTTTTTTATCGGTCGCTTTCAGCAGAAGCAGTCTGGTGGGGTCGGTATTATCCCAGCATATCCATCACGGCCTCGGTGGCGCTTTCGACCGGCGTATCGACCGAATGAATTTTTCAGCTTCATCTGCAGAGCGCCCGGCTCCGCGCTGACTTCGGAATCTGCGGGGATATCCATGATGATCGTCTTGGAAGAGGCGAAATGACAGCCGGTCAGAAGCGGGGCAAACAGAAGAAGACAAAGCAGACCCGAAAAAAAAAACGGCCTTTCTTCGAAAAACGGTTTGGATGGCTGCGGGACGTCGGCTTCATTCTTTTTTCCTCCTGTCTGGTTCTGCCTCGTTTTCTCCGGGACTTCTTTATCGGCGGATATCCTGCCGGTTCCGCCTTTGCCGGGCTTTTTCTCCGCCGCGGCTTTTTTCGCTTTCGGGAGAGAGTTCTTCCCAGCGGGGAGCGTGACCGTAACGGTCACCGATTCCTGCAGTTGGCTTTGAATGGTGATGTTCCCCCGTGTTCCTCCACAATTTTCTGGCAGATACTGAGGCCGAGCCCTGAACTGCCGCGTTCCCGGGAGCGTTGCTTGTTAATGCGGTAGAAGGGGATGCACAGCTTGTCCAGCTGATCGGGAGGAATCCCTTCCCCGGCGTTTTCCACAGAGAAGAATACCTGTGTTTCCGTAGAATCCAGTACGACGGCGATCGGCGTGTTTTCCTGCCGTATTTGATGGCGTTGTCCAGCAGATTGATAACAGCTCCCGTAGCCGTTCCTTCTGGCCGCGTACAAACCGCCGGGATGGCCCGGAAGGCTGGAGAAGCCCGAAAGAGCGAAGGTATTGCCATATCGCCGCGCTTTCAGCGACATGGCTTCCGTAACCGAAACGGTCAGCGCGGCCACCTTTTCAAAGGGCTTCGGTTGAGCGCCGCGATATCCAGCAGATGAACCACCATTTCGTGGAGCCGCCGGCTTCCGCCTCGATATGTCCGACGGCCTTTTGGTAAACGCCTCGTCCGTCCGGGCGTCCGACTGCAGCAGTTCCGCGTATCCCTGAATGGTGGTCAGCGGGGTTTTCCAGTTCATGTGTAACGTTGTTGAAAAAGGTGCGGTCGTATTCGTACAGGCTGCGGATATGATCCGCGTCCTCCTGAAGCAGACGGAACTGTTCGTTGATTTTTGTCAGCATTTTTCGGTAATTAAGCGCCAGTTCCCCGATCTCGTCCCGGCGGCCGGTCAGCGCGTCAACGTCGTTTGAAATTTCGCCGCCCGCCTCGCTGCCGATCCGTCTGGCGACGGAGTCGGAGTCCCGTGCCAGCGTTTGAACGGGGCGGACGATCCGGTTGGCAAACACAAGGATCAACAGGAACGTGATAAGGGAAACCGCAAAAGTGACCCAGAACACCAGCAGTTGGGTGTTGCGTCCCCTGTCGGGCCATATCGCTGTAGTCGGCGTAAAACCGCAGAATGCCGACGGATTTTTCCTCCACCACCATCGGACAGGAGAACTGCACGTCCAGACCGTTCTTTTTCGTGTAAGTGAGCGAGTAGGAGGGCGTTCCGTTCATGGCGTTAATCAGATCGGCGTCCGAACCGGAGAGGGCGTCGTCGCTCGTCTTCTGCAGCAGCGTCCCGTCAACTGTATATGCCGCCGCTTCCCGTCCGGTTGCCGTCCGGAGCTGGGAAAGCAGGTCGAAGCGATCGCCTGAAATCCTTCTTCTTCATTGTTTTGCTGATTCAGCATCAGGAATGACACGGGTATAGATTTTGGAATTGGCCAGAAGTTCCCGCATATCCGCCGCAATACGCGTTTCGTTGCTTTGGCGGATCTGAAGAAAAACCAGCAGATTAATCACCGTTAATCCGACCACGAAAAGCACAAGGAGCTGGAGCATCAGCTTGATCCGTATTCCAAACCGAAACGGCTGTTTCGGTTTTTGGGCCTTTTCTTTCGTGTATTCTTTTGGACATGCGGACGGGCCATGCTTCATTCCCCCTTTGCTCCGGATTGACTGTTCGTGCGTTGAAAAACACCATCATCCTATCATACGGATGTCAACAAAGTGTGTCGGCGCGGCCGGAAGAAAAAAGGATGAACGGAAAAAATTCAAAAAGAGGAAAAAGCGGGCGCCGCAAACGGCTGTTTTTCATTTTTCAGGCGATTCGGCAAGCCCTCTTTATTCCCCTGTGTATTTGTATCCCACCCCGAAAACGGTCTGGATGCTGTCCGCCATGTCCAGTTTTTTACGAAGACGCTGGATATGCGTGTCCACGGTCCGGGTGTCGCCGAGATAATCGTATCCCCATACCTGTTCCAGCAACACGTCTCTGGTAAAGACCTGATGCGGACGGCGAAGCAAAACAGCAGCAAATCGTATTCGCGGGGGTGAGGTCGATCGGCTGTCCGTCCCGCTCTACAATTCTCTCTTCCGGCTGAAGAAGCATGCCGTGGAAGGAGAGAGGCCCGGAGCCGGCATCCCGGCTTTTTCCAATCCGCCGGAGGATTACCTTTGATCCGGACGATGACCTCCCGCAGCTCGAAGGGCTTGGTGATGTAATCGTCCGCGCCCGCCTCCAGCCCATGCACTTTGTCGTCCATGGAAGAACGGGCGGTCAGCATGATGATGGGAACGTTGTATTTTTTGTAATCATCTGGCAGAGATCCACGCCGCTGCAATCCGGGAGCATCCAATCCAGTATCAAAAGATCGGGCCGGTCATTTTCAAAAAGCTTCAGTCCGTCGCTGCCGGTAAACGCGGTGCGGACGCGATAGCCCTCCTGCTGCAGCCCATACTGCAGCAGCTCGGCAATCGGTTTTTCATCTTCAATAATCCAGACAGCGTAATTGGACATGGGAAAAGCCTCCCGATCGTTGAAATTTTACAGAGAATGCAGCGAATGCAGAGGATACCGGGAAAAGCAGAAACGAAAGTGGAAACGCCGCACAGGTTTTCTTTATTATTTTAGCGGATGAGCAGGGAAAAATCATTTTTCTTTTTTTTGCTTCTTCTTTTTTCCGTGCCGGATTTTTCTTTTCCTCCGGGCGGCCGGTTTCGTCCGGATACGGCTTGCAAAGGGAGGGGGACATGCTATAATGCCCCTGAATTTACCGGAAGAATAGTTCCGGGCAAAGCGTTTCCTGAACAGGTCTGAACGGGGGTTCGACAGGGGACGTTTCCGGAAACGAGGAGGGCGGACGATGCGCGGCTTCGGCGACACATCCCTGATACAGAAATACAGCCGAAAAATACGGCCCGGGCAGATTCTTGTCCTGGGCTTTCTTTGCGTCATTCTGGCAGCGCGGTTCTTCTGACGCTTCCCATCGCTGCGGCGGACCGCAACTCTGGGATTTCTCGACGCGCTCTTCACCGCAACCTCCGCCGTGTGCGTAACCGGTCTCAGCGTGGTCAACGTCGGGGTAAGCCTGTCCCTGTTCGGTCAGATCGTGCTTTTGGTCCTGATTCAGATCGGCGGACTCGGTTTTATGACCATTACCTCCCTTTTTGTTTATGGTGGTGGGGAAGCGCATTTCCCTGAAGGAACGGCTGCTGATTCAGGAGTCTTATAATCTGGATTCCATACAAGGGGTGGTTCGCCTTGTCCGTAACGCCCTTACGGTTACTTTTGTAATCGAAGGAGCGGCGGCCGTCGTTCTGGCGGTTCGCCTGATTCCGAATTCGGGCCGGCCGGGGGCGTTTATCATGCGGTGTTCCTTGCGGTTTCGGGCTTCTGCAACGCCGGATTCGACGCCTTGGGGCAGGCGAATTCTCTGGAAAATACATTGCCGATCCGGTGATTAACATTGTCGTCATGCTTCTTATCACGCTGGGCGGTATGGGTTTCTCCGTCGTTCTGGATGCTGCGCAAACGGCGTTTCAGCAAGCTGATGCTCCACAGCCGGATCGTTCTGCTGATGTCCGGCATCCTGTTTCTGTCCGGCGCTTTGCTGATCGGGCTGCTGGAATGGAACAATCCGAATACGTTGGGACGGCGGGGCTGAACGTTCCCCAGAAGGTAATGGGGGCCTGTTTCCAGTCGGTTACGCTGCGGACAGCCGGATTTGACACCATCGGTCAGGGGGAGGCTTGACGCCCGCCGGCACGCTGGTCAGCATTATCCTGATGTTTATCGGCGCGTCGCCGGCTTCCACCGGCGGCGGCATCAAGACCACCACCTTTTTCGCCGTGCTGCTTTCCGTTTCCTGTATGATTCGCGGGAAACAGGACTACAATATTTTCCACCGCCGCCTGAACGAGCAGCTGATGCGGCGGGCTGTAACCATCGTTGCGCTGGCCCTCGGCCTCGTTTTGGCGGACACGGTGGTAATCAGCTGGTGGAGAGCCTGAGCGGCGGAACCGAACTGCTCAGCGACGTGCTGTTCGAGGTAACTTCCGCGTTCGGTACGGTCGGGCTGTCAACCGGGATTATCCGACGTTGTTCCCTGTTTCCAAAATTCTGATTATCTTAACCATGTTTTGCGGAAGACTGGGTCCGCTGACCATTTCCATGGCGCTCTCCGGCGCGGCGCCGAAGCCCGACGCGCTGCATTATCCGGAGGAACGGCTGATTATCGGGTAATTGACGGATGAGACGACTGTTTTGCGGGCAGAGAAAGGCAGGATGACGATATGAAACAAATGGCGGTTTTGGGGCTGGGACGTTTCGGCGCCAGCGTGGCGCGTTCGCTGGTTCAGCACGGCGTGGAGGTTATGGGGGTGGACAGCGATCCGGAAAAGGTCGCGGATATTGCCCCGGATATCACCCATGCCGTACAGGCGGATGTGATGGATGTGGACGCGTTGATTCTCTCGGCCTGCGAAATTTTGACGGGTGATTCTCAGTATCAAGGATGTGGAGATCAGCTGTCTGACCACCATGACGCTGAAGGATCGCGGCGTCCGCTTTGTGGTCGCTCAGGCCGGGGCGACGCCCATGCGAAGATATTGGAAAGGATCGGCGCCGATAAGGTGATTATGCCGGAAAAGGATATGGGCGCCCGTCTGGCGCGCAGCCTTTCCAGCGACAACCTTATTGATTATATGGAGCTTTCCGCCCGGCACAGCCTGATGGAACTGGCGGCGCTGGATGAATGGATCTGGACACACCCTGAAGGAAAACAATATCCGTTCCCGGTACGGGGTGAATGTGGTGGCGATCCGTTCGGGCAAAGCCATCCAGGTATCGCCGCAGGGCGACGATATCATTCACGACGGGGATATTTTGGTGGTGATCGGTGAAAACGCCGATCTGGAGAAGCTGACGCGGCTGAGCAAAAGGCGGCGTCAAGCCGGTGAAGCACTGAAGGCAGTTAACCGGTTAGGCTGTACAGGGCCTTCGGAATACGGATAAGAAGAGACCTGCCGTTATGGACAGGTCGGGAAAACGGATAAGAGACAGAACCCCTGATGGGAAAAATGAAAGCACTGCATCAGGGGGTTTTTCTCTCCCGTAATCGACGGGTCTCTTTTTCAATAAACAGTACTTGCACGGCGCCAAAAGAACAACGGCGGAATTTACGTCAGCCGGAGCTTTACCGGACCATCACTCCCCGTATTCGTCCGGACGCCGCTGCATGGAAAGAACAATCACCCGCAAAGCGTTTATCTGGGAATCGGTCAGCCCTTCCGTATCCAGCCCCTGAGAAGAGGCGGCTTTTCGGCCCAGCAGAGTATCGACCGAGACATGATAAAGATCGGCCAGAGCAATCAGATTATGAATGCTGGGAAGCCGCTCTCCCGTCTCATAGGAGGAAACGATCGAAGGGGAACAGCCGATCCGGGCGGCAACCAGCTTTTGCGAGTAGCCGTTGGCTTCCCGCAGCTGTCGCAGGATTTTCTGTAATTTCATAGTTCGTTGCACCTCTTGCTATGAGTGTAGTAGAATGTATACCACAATAGGTGTTTTTTATACTCTAAAAGTGTTGACTTGTCGGAAATATCTGATATAATGACATTTGGGAGAAATGCGAAAGCATTTCTCGGTTGCGTGTTGCAAGCAAACGCCGGCACAGATTCCGGTCGTTCTTTGCATGAACCAACGGCGGACGACGCGCCGGCGGGAGAAATATCGGCTTTAAAGGGGAGAGGAAATTGATTCGTCCAGCGATCCGGCGGGGCAGCGCCGGGACGACATTCTCTCTTTCTGAAAAGGAAGCGGCAGAGCGAAAGCGTCTCGAGATGGAAGAAAAGCGGCGGCAAACAGCGCTGGCTGTACGCAGCGCTCTTACGGCGATCCGATTCGGGATTACGGAAGAATGTTCTGCCGTGGATTTGTCTGTGTACAAAGTGGTTTTGTCCCGCTGTCATTTTTGCTTTTACGCAGACGCCTACCGCGCGGGAATCGATTATCAGGAAGAATGTCTTCAGGAACTGTTCGCGGACATTTTTTCGAATGCGGATCATCCCATGACGGGGATCGTCGAAGCCGTGCGCTGCGGGATCTTCGGTTCTTATCGGCGCTTCGTCCGTCGGAGGAAGCCTACCGGCGGGCCATTGCGGGAGTGCGCGCGGCGGAGCGGAGAGAAGACCTGCAGCAGGCGATGTTCCAGATCGTTCCCCTGCTTGGTGCGCGGGATCTGTACTTTTTGTTTCTGACCGCTGCGGAAATGCCGGAGAAACCGATGAGACTGTTCCTGCGTACGCTGGACGGTCTGTGTCAACGGGAGGAAAAACACGCTGTCGGGCTGTCCGGGCAAAGCGGGAGCTGTGCCGGGAACTTCACCGTCAACTGCGCGGGATCGAGAAAAAACCGAAAAGAGAGGCGCTGGACGGCATTTGCCGCCGGATCAGCCTGTTAGAAATTATGGAGCCGGAAAGCCCCCTATACAGGCGTTGAGCCGCTGTGCGGAGATTGATCCCGCCGGTCTGCCGAATATGTTAAACTTCTTATTATTATAGCAAGATGGGCATAAAGGACGGAATCTGCATTCCGTCCTTTTATGCAAAAAGAAAATCGAACATATGTGCGAAAATTTCCGGAAAACGGTTGCTTTTCTTGAAAGAGTCCAGTATAATAAAAACATCGCGGATGCGTCGGTAAAAATTTACGCATTATAGGCATTACACGGATTCTTTAAAAGAAACCGGAACAGGGGAAGGATGAAGGATATGGCGGCGGACGATAAAAAAAGAGCACGGTGGAAGACAGCAAGAAAAAGGCGTTGGAGCTGGCTCTTCAGCAGATTGAAAAGAATTACGGAAAAGGTGCCGTAATGCGCCTTGGGCAGAACAGCGCCATGAATGTGGAGTGTATTCCGACCGGCTCCCTGATGCTGGATGCCGCGCTGGGCATCGGCGGCCTTCCCCGCGGACGGATTATTGAAATATACGGCCCGGAAGCTTCGGGCAAGACGACCCTGGCGCTTCACGCTGTGGCGGAAGCGCAGAAGATGGGCAGGGGAGGCGGCGTTTATTGACGTGGAACATGCCCTCGATCCCGTGTACGCCAAGGCGCTGGGGGTGGACGTGGATTCCCTTCTGGTTTCTCAAGCCGGATACCGGCGAGCAGGCGCTGGAAATCGCCGAAGCGCTGATTCGTTCCGGCGCGGTGGATATCGTCGTTATCGACTCGGTCGCCGCGCTGGTTCCCCGCGCGGAGATCGAAGGGATATGGGAGACAGTCATGTCGGTCTGCAGGCGCGTTTGATGTCTCAGGCCATGCGGAAACTGGCGGGCGCGGTCTCCAAATCGCAGTGCATGGCGGTGTTTATCAACCAGCTTCGTCTGAAGGTCGGCGTGGTTTATGGCAACCCGGAAGTTACCGCCGGCGGCAATGCGCTGAAATACTATGCGTCGGTCCGGCTGGATGTCCGCCGCACCGAAACCCTGAAGGCGGGAGGAGAGCCGATCGGTTCCCATACCCGGGTCCGGGTGGTCAAGAACAAGGTCGCGCCGCCGTTCAAAAGAGGCGGAATTCGACATTATGTACGGTCAGGTATCTCCCATGAGGGAGAGCTGCTGGATATCGCCGTGAAACTGGGATTCATTCAGAAATCCGGAGCATGGTTCTCCTATGAGGAAAACCGCCTCGCTCAGGGCCGCGATAACGCCACGGAAGCCGTTAAGAACGATCCGGCGCTGATGAAGGAGCTGGAGACGTTGGTTCGCGCCAATCTGGATAAGCTGAATCCTTCCGCCAGAGCGGCGCCGCCTTCCACACCGGTGGAGATTCCGCTGGAAGCCGCCGCCAAGGTCAGCGCCTGCCGCCAAGGCGAAGATCGATATTTCTGTTGACGACTGACGGACAAGGAACAGGGATGAGCGCGCGCCTTCTTAAAATGTCCCGTCGCTTTTCCATATCGCCGAAGCTGAAAGGGCGGAAATACCAAAATGATGATTACGGAACTGCGCAAACGCCGCGGCCGCCCGTCCTGCTCGTGTTGTACGGGGAACCGGCGATGACCGGGACGCCCGGTACCTTCGAGGAGTCGCCCTATCGGGTCGGCTCCTCGTTGTCGGATGAGGAACTGAAAGCCCTGCTGGAAGAACCGCCCGTCGCCGCGCCCGGGAACGGCGGTCTATCTTCTGTCCCGGGCGACCATTCCCGCCGGGGCTGGAGGAAAAGCTGCGCCGGGATGCGGACGCCGCGGTGGCCCGCCGAAACCGCGGCGCGGATGGAAGAACTCGGATATGGACGACGAGCGGTACGCGTACCGGCTGGCGGAAGAACTGACCGGACGGAAGCTGTATCCCCGCCGCCGCGCCGTGCAGGAGCTCTGCAGCCGGGGGTGGCCCGGGAACTTGCCGCCCAGGCGGTGGAGGCAACGAAGAAAAAGACGATCTCGAGAAAGCTCTTGAACTGCTGGCGAAAAAAACAGTATAATAGGCTGCATGATGAGAACGGACGGCGGAAAGCGGCCGCTTCGCTGGCGCGCTTCGGGTTCGACGGCGGAACGGTCCGCCGCGCTTTGTCGATATGGGACGAAGGCGAAGAGGATGCGGCCGGCGCCGACTGGGGTTCCGACGCTCTGCTTGACGGGGCGGCGTATCCGGAAAACGACGGCCTGTAAGCATTCGCTGTATTGCCGGCCCGCTTTGCGGGGCGGCGAAGGGGAAAGCTCCGTTCCTCGGAAAGGTTGGTTTATCCATGGCATATAAAGTGGGAATGGTCTCCCTCGGATGTCCCAAGAATCAGATGGATGCCGAATTGATGCTCGGTCGTCTGCGGGACGCCGGGATCGAGTTGACGGCGGAGAGCGGTCTGGCCGGATGTGGTGATCGTAAATACCTGCGGCTTTATTGAGGACGCGAAAAAGGAATCCATCGAAAATATTCTGAATTTGCCCAGTTGAAAAAGGAAGGGCAGATCAGGAAGATCATCGTGACCGGCTGCATGGCCGAACGGTATAAAGACGAACTGCTGAAGGAACTGCCGGAATGCGACGCCGTGCTGGGTCTCGGCGCCAACGGCGATATTGTGGAAGCGGTGGAAACCGTCCTGCGGGGCGAGCGGATGGCCCGTTTTCCGGACAAGGGGTGCTGGAGTCTGGAAGGAAACCGGCTGCAGACCACCCCGGATTTCTTCGCCTATCTGCGGATCGGGGACGGCTGCAATAACTGCTGTACCTATTGCGCGATCCCGCTTATCCGCGGCCGGCTGCGCAGCAGAGACAGGGACGCGGTGGTGGAGGAAGCGCGCGGACTGGCGGAGCGCGGGTGAAGGAACTTACCCTCGTGGCGCAGGATACGACGCTCTACGGCGCGGACTGGGATGGGGAATCCCATCTCCCCGAGCTGTTGAGCGGCTCTGTGAAATCGAGGGCCTGCGCTGGATTCGGCTGCTTTACTGCTATCCGGAACATATCACCGATCGTCTGCTGGACGTGATCGCCGCACAGGATAAAATGGCGAAATATATGGATATCCCGATTCAGCACGCGAACGGAAAGGTGCTCGCCGCTATGAACCGGCCGGGTGATGCCGCCTCCCTGAAAGCGCTGCTTCGCCATATCCGGGAAAAAGGTTCCGGTATCGTTCTGCGTACCACGGTGATGACCGGTTTCCCCGGCGAGGGAAAAAAAGGAGTTTGCCGAGCTGTGCGAATTCATTAAGGAAATGCGCTTCGAACGGCTGGGCTGCTTCGCCTTTTTCGCCGGAGGAGGGTACCAAAGCCGCTCTTCTGCCGAATCCGGTGGAGGAAAAGGAAAACAGCGCCGCCGGGATATTGTCATGGAAGAGCAGACGCTGATTACCGACCGGTACAACCGTTCGCGGGTGGGGGAAACTCTCGACGTACTGGTGGAAAGCTACGACCGATATGCGGAATGCTGGTTCGGCCGCAGTGAAGCCGACGCGCCGGATATCGACTGCAAGGTGTTCTTTGCCGGCGGACCGCGGGACGTTCGCCCGGGCGATTTTGTCCGTGTGAAAATTACCGATGTGCTCGATTGGGACCTGATGGGAGAACGGGTGAAATAAACCGCTCGGGGCCGCACGGCCTGAAAAAGAAAGACTACCTGTAAAGCGTATTGCCTTGTCAGTGCGCGGCAGGGGAAAGGGATGGTCTTGAAATTGACGACGACAAACCAAAAGCTGAATCTTAACACTCCCAATAAACTGACGATTCTGCGGGTGTTTTTATCACCCTTGGTACTGCTTTTTCTGATGCTGGATTTCCGTTTCACAATCTGGTTGCGATGGCGGTGTTCGGCGCGGCCGCGCTGACCGATCTGTTTGACGGACGGATCGCCCGCTCCCGCAATCTGGTGACGAATCTGGGAAAATTTCTCGACCCCATTGCGGATAAGATGCTGACGACCGCCGCCTTTCTCGGCTTTCTGGTCATCGGGCGTCTGGATGTCTGGGGTGATGCTGGTGCTGACCCGGGAATTTATGGTGGCGACCATCCGGATGCTGGCGGCAAAGGACGACGTGGTGGTGGCGGCGGATTTCGCCGGCAAAGGCGAAAACGGTCGCCCAGTTCGTCTCCATCCCTTTTTGTTTGCCGCGCTGGAGTTCGCCTCTTGGCAGGACAACCCTGCTGGCCGGATTCGCATTGCCGGACAGTCTCTTTCCATCCGTTAATCGTCGGCCATGTTGGATCTGGGTGTCGGTGGTTTTGACCGTGATTTCCGGATGCCAGTACGTCTGGAGCTACCGCCGGTATCTGATGGATTCGGCGGAGGAAAATTAAGGTGGATTTTTCGGAAAATCCGCTATAATGGAATAACAGGAGGCTTCACTTTTTGTCCTGAAAATTTTATATTCCTGATGTGGATGACCGGGAGAAGTACCCGTTTTCCTCCGCAGCAGAGAAGGCGCCGGACGTTCGTCCGAAGCTGAAAGCGGCGCCCGGCGGAAGGCCGGCGAAATGCACCCGTTAACACGGCAAGGGGAGAGGGCTTTTCGAAAGGCGCTGTGTGCGTGTTTTCGGTCGATGCCCGCGTATCCTGCCGCGGCTGCCGCCGTTACCGGCTTTGGTAAAATCCGGAGTGGAACCGTGGAACCCGCACCTCCTGCCTCGCTTTATGCGGGGCGACGGAGGTTTTTTAACGCCAAACCTTTACGTCTGGAAAGGACATGAATTTTACCATGTTTGAACGCATAAAAGAGATATCGCCGTTATTCGGGAAAAGACCCGGCAGCCCTATCCTCTGTCAGGTTATGCTGCTGTACAACGGCTTCAAAGCGGGTGCGCGCTTATCGGCGTGCCCACTGGTTTTTCAACCATAACATATGAAATTTCTCGCGCGTTTGATATCCCAACGCTGTGTGAAAACCAATATCGAGATTCATCCGGCGCAACGATCGGCCGTCGTCTTTTATCTATCACGGTACCGGCTTGGTGATCTGAGAAACAACGATTATCGGGGACGATTGTACCATCTATCAGGGGTAACGCTGGGGGAACGGGAAAGGACAAAGGGAAAGCGGCATCCAACCCTCGGCAATCATGTGATGGTCGGTTCCGGCGCCAGTGCTCGGCCCGATCACGATCGGAAATAACGTCCGGATTGCGGCCGGGGCGGTGGTGCTGTCCGAGATTCCGGACGACTGCACCGCTGTCGGCGTTCCCGCGCGGGTTGTCCGCCGGAACGGCGCTAAAATGGAACTCGATCAGGTGCATATTCCCGATCCGGTGGCGCAGGAGCTCTGCCGGCTGGAATATCGGATCGGTCAACTGGAACAGGCGCTCGAAAAACAGGATTTCCGTTCCGGAGGAGCCGCCGGCACCCGTAACCGGATGAGCACGCTGTGAACGAACTGTGAGAAAATCCACACTATGGAACAGAAAGGACGATACCGCTGTGAAAATCTACAATACGCTGACCGTCAGAAGAAGAACCATCCCCTATCGAAAAGGCAAACTCCGCGTATACGCCTGCGGCCCGACAGTATACGATTATATCCATATCGCGCAACGCCCGTCGCTCTGCGTTTTCGACGTGTTCCCGCCGGTATATGGGTGGCGGGATGGAACGTGCGTTTCGTGCAAATTTCACCGATATCGACGACAAATTATCCGCCGCGCGAACGAAGGCGTCACCGGACGATTTCAGACGGTACATTGCGGGTTCTGGACGGATGCCGGGGCTCAACGTCGGAAAGCGACGGTTCATCCCGCGCGACGGAAAATATCGATGAAATTATCGCCATCATTTCCGGCCTGATCGATAAAGGCTTTGCATATCGGGCGGAAAACGGGGATGTATATTTCCGCACCAATCATTTTGACGAATACGGAAAACTTTTCTCATCAGCCGTTGGATGACCTGGAATCCGGCGCCCGGATCGACGTCAGCGACCTGAAGGAGGATGCAATGGATTTTGCCCTCTGGAAAGCGGCGAAGCCGGGCGAGCCTGGCCCCTCGCCGTGGAGCGAAGGCCGGCCGGGCTGGCATATCGAATGCTCCGCCATGGCCCGCCGGTATCTCGGTGAAACCATCGACATTCACTGCGGCGGGCAGGATCTTATTTTCCCCCATCATGAGAACGAGATCGCCCAGAGCGAATGCTGCAACGGCGTCCCCTTTGCGCGTTACTGGATGCATAACGGTCACATCAATGTGGACAACAAAAAGATGTCCAAATCCCTCGGTAATTTTCTTTACTGTGCGGGATGTGGCGAAAAAGTACGGCTATGAGCCGATCCGCTTTCCTGATTTCCTCCTCCTATCGCAGCCCGATCAACTATAACGCCGCGGTGATTGAACAGGGAATTGCCGCGCTCGACCGGCTGTATACCTGCCGGGACAACCTGACCTTTGCGTTGAACGGCGCTCCGGAAAAAGCGGGCAAGGACGAAAATGCCGCTATGGAGGCTTTCCGGGCGCGTCGTCAGCAGTTCATCGACGCCATGGAGGACGATCTGAACACTGCGGACGCAATCGCCGCCTTATTTGAACTGGTTCGGGATATCAACGTGGCGGTCGCCGACGCCCCCTCCCGCGGATTATGTGAGCAGGCGCTTTCCCTGCTGAACGAACTGTGCGGCGTGCTTGGCCTGCTGTATGATCGAAAGCAGGAAATGCTGGATGCGGACGTTGAAGCGATGATTGCCGCCCGCGCCGAAGCGCGCAAGCAGAAAAACTGGGCCGAGTCCGACCGGATCCGGGACGAATTGAAGGAAATAAGGGAATTGTACTGGAGGATACGCCGCAGGGCGTGAAATGGCACCGTCAGTAAAATTTCCTGCGGCCTGTTTTCCGGCGGCGGCCCTTCCCATCCGCGTCCCTTTTGTGCTATAATGACAGCGTTCCGCCGGCAAAGGCCGGTATGGTATGAGGAAACGGCTGGCGGATATAACGTCGGTGCAGGTCGGTATAGAAAGAAGAGATCAGCTTTGCATAGAAATATTCTGAGCGTGACGTTGAATCCTTCCATTGACGTGACCCTTTGGTCGGACGGGCTTCACCCCGACAAGGCCAACCGGGTGCTGGATGAGATGCAGGGAAATCGGCGGAAAAGGGATTAATGTGTCCAGAGTGGTGCATTCCTTTGCCAGGAGACCCTCTGTCTCGCCGTTGCGGGAGAGGACAACTGCCGGGAATTCTGCCGGTTATCTGGAGAGGGAAAGCCTGCGCTATGAGTTTATTAAAATACAGGGCGCGGTGCGGGAGAATCTCACCCTCCGCTGCGATGGTCAGACCATCAAGCTTAATCGGAAGGGCCGGCGCTCTCCGAAATGATGATCGGGGCGCTGATGGCGGATCCGGTTCCGGATGCGGCCGGGCGATATTGTCGTGTTTGCCGGCAGCCTGCCGGAAAATGTATCCGTACAGGATTATGTGGAGCTGATTCTCGCGGTCAAGAATACGGGGGGTGTTGGTGGCGGTGGACAGCGATTCTGCTGTCGCTGGAGGACTACCGCCGGATTTCTCCCCTGGCTGATTAAGCCGAATATTCATGAACTGCGGCATATTGTGAAGGTAATGGGAACCACCATTGACGACGTGGCGGACGCCGCCCGCGTCCTGCGGGACAGCGGGGTGGAAAACGTCGTGGTTTCCCTTGGCGGGAACGGGCTGGTTTGCGTATCCGGCGACCGGATGATTCGTGCCGCCGTTCCGCAGGTGGAAGTGAAGTCCACCGTCGGCGCGGGAGACAGCGCGCTTGCCGGATTTATTGTCGGCTTTGTCAAGGAATATGAGCTCCCGGAATGCGTCCGGCTGGCCGCTGCCTGCGGTACGGCCTGCGCTATGCGGGACGGAACACTGCTTGCCACGAAGGGAAACGGCGGCCGCTCTGCTGGATCGGATCGAAGTCCGGGAATAGGCGGGGCAGCGGGGTATAGAAGCAGATGAAGCGGGGGCGGAACGTACGGATGATAAACGAACGCCGCCGCCCATGCGTTCAAGGAAGGAGCCGGTTGTGAAGATTTCCCGTTTTCTCAAAACGATTCTGTATCTGGTTTTGACGGCGATTTTGCTGGGGGTATCCACCTCGCTCCAGCTGGCGTTCCATCGTCAGGAGGGCTTGGCGAACGCCTATTTTCAATCGAATCTGTATCTGTTTATCATGGCGGCGGTCTGCCTTGGCACGGACCGTCTATTCTACCGCGCTTATACCCGCCGGCATCGGGGAGCACGCGGTCGATTCCCTCTTTCTGCTTCTGTTGGAATCGTGCTGATGATCGCCGCCATCCTGACGATGGTGAATTTCGGCGGTTTGGACGAAGAGTTTACCGAGCAGGCTGCACGGCCGCCAACGTCAATATTGTGCTGATGTCGGCTCTGCCGCTGCCGTTTGATCCGGTCAATCATACTTGCCTTTTCCTGCGGGCAGTATGAACCGTCCCGCAGGACGCCCGCTTTGATCGCCTGCGGCGTGGTAACAGTCGCCTATGTGCTGTGTCTGGCGCTGGGCGGAATGATGCAGATGGTACGGTATGAACCGGCTTCGTCCTATTCCACGTCCTCTTCGCCGGAGGAGGATATGCCGGACGAAGCGTTCCTGTAAAGAGGGCGCTTCCCCGTTGAAAATTGCTTTTGCGGGCCATGAAAATGGCCGCATTTTTGTTTTCCAGCCGCAGAATTCGGTTTTCTTCGGTTCCCGTATAGTTTATGCATGGTAAGCGGCTCTCGGGATATGCTAACCGTAACGCCGAAGGTCCGGACGAAAAAAGGAGACAGGAATCATGAGGGATGGGAAAGAAAAGACAGCGCGGGCGGGTTTGCGTATCGAAGGAATGGCCTGCGGGCGCTGTGAGAAACAGGTGGAAACGGTTCTTTGAAATCTGCTTGAAACCGGAGATATACTTGAAAAAAAAGGATGCTTACAAGGATGAACAGAGAAGAGGCGTCTCAGGCGCTTCATCTGACCGCGGCGCAATTCGCGGACAGAAAAAGAGCCGGCGGGGTACTGGTCGTGGATTTCTGGGCGACCTGGTGTATGCCGTGCAAAATGCTGGGCCCAGTCATTGAACAATTGGCGGCCGATTATGAAGGGCGCGCCGTGGCCGGCAAAGTCGATATCGATGAACAGCGGGAACTGGCGGAGGAATACCATATTCAAAGCGTTCCGACCGTAATGATTTTCGGGATGGGGAACCGGTGGACACCCTCATCGGCGTACGTCCTCTGGATGTGATAAAGGCGGCGGTTGACAAGGCGCTGAACCGTTAAATTTATACGCGGAGAAAAAGCAAAACGGCGGCGTCCTTCTGTCTTACAGGGACGCCGCCGTTTCGGTTAAAGCAGGGAGGCAGGCGGACATTATTTCTCCCACCGGATCATGCCGGTGGTATATTCCGTTCCGCAGGGAAGAGGCGTCGGCAGGGCCAGCGCATACAGGTCGGCCGCGCGGCATTCCAGCGCAAAGACGGCGCGCTTCCTCCGTCATTGACCTCGAACTGAGAAACGCGGGTAATCAGCGGCAGGGAGAGCCTTTAGCGGCGTTCAGAATTTCCGCCCCGCCCTATCCGATTCCCAGCACCTGGATATACGGTGGGCGGCGGTCTCCCATCCGGAGTGAAAGGCCGAGGAAACCGGCCAGGGAGAACCCGGCGCAGCCGGGTCAAAGGGTACCGTTTGGTTTTTTACGGCGGTCAGCAGTTCTCCATCCTCCGGCAGGATCGCGTCGTACAGCCGGTTTTCCAGCCCCTCCGACACGCCGGGAAGCCGGACGATCTGCTCTTTGGTGAGCCGCCGGAGCGCAGCGAGCATCGCCCTCTCAACAGCTTGGTCGGCCGGACAGCGGCCGGCCCTGGGCCGCTTCATGAAGATTTCCAACGGATTGGGCGGGGATGAGGGGCGGCGTTCCCCAGGCCGTCCGGCGGCGAGAAGCTCACGGAGATAGCTGGCCGAGGCTATGTCTCAACCGGCAGCGACGGAGTCGTGTCCCGCGCCGAACCGGCGGAATCGGTAAACGGCCGGATAATCCATCCGCCGAAGAGCTTTCAGATATTCGGATCCCCAGCGTATTGTTGGCATTTTCCAGCAATGCGGCGTCCTTTGCCCGGCAATTCCGCCACGGCGCGCTGCCGGGCCTGAAAGGAAAATGCCGCCCTCCAGGTGATACCGCAGCAACCGGCGAACCGATCGGAAAGCAGGATGTCCGCGACCTTTTGCAGCGGTTCCATTTCTCCGCATTCGCTGCCGAAGCTCAGCAACATTGACAGCCGAGCGCGTCCAACAGGGACACGGCGCCGAATGAAGGCCCGCCGAGGCGATGGCCCACGGCAGAGGAAGTTCCACCACCAGATCGGCTCCCCCTGCCAGCGCGGCCCGCACCCGGTCGAATTTCGGCAGAACGGCGGTCCCCCCGCTGGACGAAATTCCCGCTCATCACCGCGACGACATGGGTAGCCCGGCAGCTGCCAAGTCCGCTGCGCGGGTGCGCTCAATATGATGCGTGGCCGTTGTGGAAGGGGTTATACTCATGACAATACCGGCGACTTTCAAAGAAGCGTCATCCTTCCCCGGGCAAAAACGGGGAGATTGATTGCCCTTGGTTATTTATATGCGGAAAATGCGAAACGTTGATTTTCATCTGAAAATCAAAGAGATGTTCGTGGCTATCATAATAGAGTTACAGTATACGGTGTTTCTGATAAAATTGCAAATATGGAAACAGCAGAGAACCCGGCATGGAAACACAGGAAAGGAATGGTCACAGAAATGAAAATTCTGGTCATCAACGGGCAGCTCGTCGCTGAAGTATCAGCTGATCGATATGTCAAACGAAGAGATGGTCGCCGCGGGCAACTGTGAACGAATCGGGATGGACGTCGGTGTATTTACCCAGCGACGGCCGGTGGATTGCGAAGGACTCGGATTCCGGATGAGCAATGCCGCCGCGTTTTTGCGAAGTGAAGGCGGCTCTTGGACAGGGCAAGGTCGGCGTGATCAACGATTTGTCCGAGGTATCCGCCATCGGCCACCGCATCGTGCAGGGCGGTTCGATGATCAGCCATTCCGTGCTTGTTGAATAAACAGGTCATTCAGGATATCGCCGATTTCTGGCTCCGCTGCACAACAGGCGCATGTGCAGGGGAATCAACGCTGGCGTTGAAGACGTTCGGCACGGATGTGCCGCAGGTTGTGGTTTTTGACACCGCTTTTCATCAGACCATGCCGCCCAAGGCCTATATGTTCGGCGTCCCGTACCGGTATTATGAAATACGGAATCCGCCGCTACGGCTCTCCACGGCACCTCCCACCGGTATGTCAGCCAGCGCTGGTGAGACTTCTGGGCAAGCCGGACGGGAAGGGCAAAGCCTGATTTCCTGCCATTTTGGAAACGGCTCCTCCGTGACGGCGATCCCAAGGACGGCAAGGCGATTGACACCCGATGGGCCTGACGCCGCTGGACGGCTTTGATGATGGGCAGCCGTTCCGGCGCGGTGGATCCCTCGGTTGTTACCTATCATTGGAGAAATGACGCCCCACGAAATGGATCAGCTTCTGAATAAGCAGTCCGGTATGCTGGGCATTTCCGGCGTTTCCAGCGATGACCGCGGATATCGCGGCGGCGGTAGGGGGAACGAACGGGCGAAGCTCGCCTGGAATATGCGCACCTATGAAATCATCAAGTACATCGGGGTTGGTTTGGCGGGTGGACGTGCTGATCTTCACCGCCGCGCATCGGCGTGAAAACCAGCCGGATCTCCGGGCGGAGATCATCAGACCTTTGAATTCTACGGCATGAAGCTGGACGAGGAGAAAAACAAGGTTCATGGCGTAGAGACGAAATCACAACGCCGGATTCTTCCGTGCGGGCGTTTGTTATCCCGACCATGAGGAACTGGTTATCGCGCGGGATACCAAGGCAATTATCGAAGCAAGGCGCTGTAACGGCGCGAATCCCGAATCCGGATAAAAAGCGGCGGACGAATTCGTCCGCCGCACAGAGCGTCAATCGTGCTCAATCAGTTCTTCGCGGTCGCGGAAAAACAGGGATATGCGACCAGATGCCGCCAGCGCGACAATGGTATAGATTACATGGCTGGACCGCGGCGCCCTGGCCGCCGAAAGCCCATGCAACTATGTCGAACTGAAACAAGCCGATACTGCCCCAGTTGATAGCGCCGATAACCACGAGAATAAGCGCCAGTCTGTCCAGCATGTGTTTCACTCCTTTTTTTGCCCGGACGCGTTCAGGCGCCGGGGTTGCGAAACGGGTCCCGCAGACCGGCGGACTTTCCGCGATGTTAGTATGCACGGCGTCCGGCGGCTTTATGCGCGGTACTCGCAGGCTTTACAAAAACATAAAAATCCGCGAAAGAAGAAAATAAAACGGTTGACGCCGGAATCAAAAACGGCCGGAAAAACCTCCCATGGATTTTCGCTATTCCCCGTCCGCCGGGATAGTATCCGTTCCGCCGCTTCGTTCGGCGTTCCGGACGCGGGAGATCCGATGGAGGATAAACATAACGGCGGCCAGAAGAAGCAGGGACGTTCCCAGCGTCGGGGAATGTTGCCGCCTGAGAAGCCGGCCACCAGATAGCCGACGACGCAGCAGGCGGCTGCCGTGACGGAAGTACACCAGCTGGGTGGAAACGTGCTGAATGTGGTTGCAGCCGGCGCCGGTGGAGGAGAGAATGGTGGTGTCCGAAATGGGGGAGCAGTGATCGCCGAACACACTGCCCGCCAGCGTTGCGGAAAGGGCGACCACCAGCAGTTCCGGCGCGACCGCCGTACAGGTGGGGACGACGATCGGGATCAGGATGCCGAAGGTTCCCAGGCTGTTCCCATGGCGAAGCGAAAGCAGCGCGGAGACTATGAAGATCAGCGCCGGAAGCAGCGCGCCGGGGGCACGCTGTTGGAAACGATGGTTTTTCACGAATTCGCCGGTCATCAGCAATTCCCGGCAGACGCCGCTGATCGTCCAGGCGAGAATCAGGATGACGAAAGCGGGCACCATGGACTTCACCCCTTCGACAATACCGTCCATAAAGGCGCGGAACTTAACGACGCCCCGGGGAACGAACAGAAGAAAAGCCACCACCAGCGCGGCGAATCCGCCGATTACCAGCGCCTCCGACGCGGAGCAGTTGCCGAACGCCGCCGGGATGGAGTGATAGGCAGGGTCTTCTCCCACAGCCCGCCGTTATACAGCATAGCGAGAATGGAAAAAGACGATCAGCGCAATGACCGGGATCAGCATATCGAAAACGCGGCCCTTATCCGATACGGCGAACGATTCCCTCAGACGGGTATCCACCGCGCCGGGATCGCCTTCCTCCCTTCGCCTTCTTTTCCACCTTGGCCATCGGGCCGAAATCAAGGTTGAAAAGGCAGAGCGCAAACACCATCACTATGGAAAGAATGGCATACAGATTGTAGGGAATCGTAGAGACAAAGGCGGTCAGGTCGCTGGAAAACGCGCCGGTTTCCCGCAGGCTGGAGCCGACCGCCGCCGCCCAGCTGGAGATAGGGGCGATAATACATACCGGCGCCGCCGTGGCGTCGATGATATAGGCAAGCTTGGCGCGGGAAATATTGTGCTTGTCGGTGACCGGCTTCATGACCGTGCCGACTGTCAGGCAGTTGAAATAATCGTCGATGAAGATCAGACCGCCGAGTACACCGGTCGCCACCATAGCCGAACGTCGGCTTTTCAGCGGTTCCCGCCCAACGGCCGTATGCGCGAGGAACCGCCGGCCATTCCGATCACAACCACCAGCGCGCCAAGCAGCGCCAGAAACAGAAGGATGGAGATATCGGCCTTGTTCGCCATCAGCTTGAACGAGGTTTCCACCGTGCCCACGATCGGATTAGCGCCGGTGCTCAGCGAATAGATCAGCGCGCCGGACAGAATTCCCACCAAAAGGGAAGAAATAACCTCCTTGGTAAGCAGCGCCAGAACGATGGCGATAACAGGGGAAGGATAGACAGCCATCCTACATAAACAGGGTTATGGTATCCATGTTGTTTCCACTCTCCTTGCCTTCTCTGTTTTCTCCGTTTTCCGGCCGAAACCGCATGCCGGGAACGAAAAAGACGAAAAAAAGTTGAAAACAGGAACGTTTCTTATGCCGCCTATTTTATCATGAGGCCAACAGGAATGGCAAGAAAAACCGACAAAATATAAAAAATAGCGAAACCGCCCGCTTTTTGCCGGAAAAAAAAGCGCCGCGGCATGGGTTCGGATGCAGGAGGAGAAACAGAGGAGAATATGGGGGAGACAAAAGGCCCGCCGCCTGTGCGAAGCAGGACGACGGGCCTTTTCCTTTGTCTGATTTTCCCCGTCCCCGGCGGATTTTCAGATTGCGAGGCGGCGGGGGAATATTTGGCTTTACCGTCTGGATTTGCTGCTGGTCGGCCGGAGTGGTCGGATACCAGCCGGTCTGTTCGCGTTTTTTGCATCTCGCCGAAAATATCGGCCTGGATGTTGTGCTCGTCCTGCAGGATGTTCAGCAGTTCGTCCCGGATGTTGGCTGCCGCGCACTTTCTTTTCGTTGGCGAAGGAATTTGTATGCCTCCGCGATGAATTTCTGAGAACTCAGGGCATCCTCCAGACGGTCTTTGTCCCGTTTATCGATGGGAAGGGTGGGAGCAAGGATTCTGGGCCATATTAATCCTTCCTTTCTTTTGATCCGTCAGTTCAGATAGCTGAAGCCGGTCATCGTCCACCCGGCCCATGTGCTCCTTCAGGCGGCGCTTATCCAGTGTACGGATCTGCTCCAGCAGGACAATGGAATCCTTGGGCCAGGCCGCTGCCGGTGGACTGCAGCTGAATATGGGTGGGCAGGCGGGCCTTATCCTTCTGGCTGGTGATGGCGGCGCGCGGCCTGTGCCGCAAGGCTGATTCTGGAGTGCCTCGACCGGGGCTGTATCCCAGTTGGGATGCGGCGAACCAGACCTCCGTGCGGCTGTCGGAACGGCTGGGCTATCATTTTGACCGCGCTTATCCGACGTATGAAATACTGACGACATGATGCCGATCGTTTTTAGAGGTGTTGACACTGACCGGGATGCATGTTGAGCGTTGGCGTCAACATGCTCCAGCACAGACACAAAATATGTTTTTCATTGTATCGGTGATTCGATTTACCGGTGCGCGAAAGGTGGATATAATAATGGAAATCGAACGCAAATTTTTGATGGATCCGCTTTTCCGGCGGAACTTCCGCTGCGGGAAGAGGCGGTGGTTTATCAGGGGTATCTGGCCGTCCATCCCGGTGGTGCGCATCCGCAGTAAATGCCGGGATGGGAAAACCGGCTATGTGCTCTGTTTTTAAGGGCGAAGGGACGATTGCCCGGCAGGGAGACGGGCTGGTGATCGACGAGCGGGTGTTTCATGAACTGGAAAATCTGCTGGAAGCGCCGATGATTCGGAAGGATTACCGGGTTTACGATCTTCCGGAGGGGCGCAGGCTGGAGTGCAGCTGTGTGGATCGGGAACGCCGACGGAATTCTATTGCCTGGCTATGCCTACGCTTTACGCCGGTCGGCCGGGATGTTACGGCATGGCATTTGGCCCGCACAGAGCGGCACTCTGAGGATAACGCCTGACGATGGATTTGCTGCTTTCGCTGGAGGTGGTCCTCCCGCTGTTTTTGATGCTGGCGCTGGGGTATTTCACTCCGCATTTCTATGGTGGATGACGGCTCCCGGATTATGAACAACGGTCTTTCGTGTTTTTCTTCCGGTTTTGCTGTTTATTAATGTATATCCTTACCGACATCAATTGCAGTAATGAATCCCCGGTTGATTCTTTTTGCCGCCGCCTGCGTTGCAGGAAGCTTTCTGCTTCTGTTTTTCTGGTTCCGCTTTTTGAAAGGATAATTGCCGGCGCGGCGTGCTGATTCAGGGGATTTTTCGCAGTAATTTTATTTTATTCGGTCTGCCGGTTACCATTGCGCTGTGCGGAGAGGAAAACAGCGGTGTTACCTCCATGGTGATTGCCGTAATTATCCCGCTTTTTAATATTCTGGCCGTTTTTGCGCTGGAATATTTTCGCGGCGGCCGGTTCCGATCGGGCAAGGCGCTGCGGGGAATCGTTACCAATCCTCTGATTATCGCCTCTTTGCTGGGGTTCTGATGCTGGCTTCCGGCTGGAAGCTGCCCGCCGTGATGGAAAAGACGGCGGAGGATATAACCGGGTCGCTACGCCGCTCGCGTTGGTGGTGCTGGGCGGTTCGTTTGAGTTTTCCTCCGTCCATGGCCGTGGAAGGCAGGTGGCGGCCGGCGTGCTCGGCCGTCTGGTGGCGGTTCCGGCTGTCTGCCTGCCGATTGCCGCCGTCTTGGCTTCCGTGGACCGGAGATGGTTGCCCTGATGGCGCTGCTGGCGTCGCCCACCGCGGTATCCTCCTTTACTATGGCGCAGCAGATGGACGGCGACGCAGAGCTGGCAGGACAGTTGGTGGTGTTCGGTTCGCTTTTTCCATTCTAACGATTTTTTCTCTGATATTTTCTGCCAAACAGATCGGCTGATCTGACTGTTTGGTGGGGCAGACTGGAAAACACAGAAAAATACAGGGTATGTAATTATGTAATTTTAATATGCTTCTTATGAAAATCATGGATTCCGGTATAAGCGGGGCGAATGCAGAGACTATTTCGGGCCGGCAACCGCCCGCAATACTGTAAGGAAGGATGATTTCGATGGCGAAGAATCAGCAGAACAATCAGAATCAGAGCCAGAATCGGCAGCAGAACAATCAGTTCCAGCAGAAGCAGAACCAGAATCAGGGGCAGAACTGCCAGAACAATCAGCAGAACAACCAACAGAACAACCAGAGCCAGAACTCTAAAACAACAAGTCCAGAAACAATAACGACCAGTCGGAACTTTTCTGATCTCCCGTTTTCTTTTGTTTCAGCCGCCCTTTTTCACGAGGCAATGATTTCATTAGGTAAATAAAGGAAACGTCAAAGAAGGAACCTGTCCTCTGGGGGGACGGGTTCCTTTCTTTCTGAAGAAGCCGTGTGAAAAAATTCCGGGATTTCTCTGTACAGGGACCGGCCGGCCTTCCGCCGCATATAGTGTCCTGTGAGTTTTTTAGACTGCGAGGTGAACGGGTTGGGTAAGTTGGGTAAGCCGG
>VOFB01003429.1_pt1 | contig 37842 bp, 56 predicted proteins | sample 5384141 | NCBI WGS metagenome assembly VOFB01 (sample SAMN12384721, study PRJNA508395) | human gut metagenome | isolation source: healthy gut A | host: Homo sapiens
GAGGACTATCTTCCTTCCGAGATCGAGAAATTCAAGGACGCCACCGGCTATGAGGAATGTCTGGATGTGGACCCCCAGGCGATTCGGGAGGCCATCGAAAACCCGGATCAGTCCCATGTGGACGAGATGCTGGCCTTTGCGGAACAGGCAAACCGGGAGTATGAAGCGGAGTTGTACGGGCAGCAAGCGGCGCCCACCCCAGATGACCGGGAGACCGGCGAGACAGTGCGGACCCCCAGAGGCACCTTCCATGTGACGGATATGAGCCGGGAACAGATGGAGGCGGCTGGGTACGGCTTCCACCACCAGTCTGACGATGGGAAGTATCTTATCATGGGCAACGGCAGCCGCGCCTTTGCCATCCCCAACGGAGACATCGCCGGACATACTGCACCGAAGAAGCTGACCGTCCTGGTGGTGGAGCCCATGAAGGAGCCCTATGTGAAGGAACCCTATGTGAAGGAGATCGACCCTGGCCTCCATGCGCTGCAAGCGGAGGTGGGCGGCGATATTGCCGCCTCCTATCCCTTTGACGATCCGGTAGGGCTGGTGCTGAACGACGAAGGCAAGCTCATTGGTCTGGACCTGAACCGTTCCCTCCGGGACGAGCATGGGGAGATTTACGACATCGTGGCTGGCACCTTCCTGGTGGTGGGCCTGGGGCCGGAGAGTTTCGCGTCCCTGCCCCCGGACATGATCCAGAAGTACACCGAGCAATTCAAGCGGCCGGAGCTGTTCGCCAGCGTCAACGGGCAGATTGTGTCCGTTCCCGTGGAGCCAGAAAACCCGCTGCGCACCGCGGAAATGACTCTGGAGGATGACTACGGCATGATCGACGGGATCATCAACAACGGCCGCCGTGGTGAGGAATTGGAGAAAGCCCAGTCCGAGGCGTGCAGGACCACGCCGGAGAAAAAGCCTTCCATCCGGGAGCGGCTGGAGGACGCAAAACGGGAGTGTGGGTCGCGGAAAAAGCCCGGAAAAGCCTGCCTCGCAGAAGAAGCCCCCAGAGCTGGGCGACTTATGAGCCGGAGTAAAAAATGGCGTCTGGAATGGGCGTTCTTCCTAGGCGAGAACGGCAGGCGTCAGTACAACAAACTCTGTAAGGGCTGTGTCCATCCCTGCAAGCAGAGTTTCCGGGCGATGGTGTTGTCCTTGCATATCTTTCCCGCCGTTCTAAAAAGTGCAGGAAAGTTTGGGGAGAAAAATCGCTTGTGGAATTTTTTTAAGGTATTATCGTACACTGCAAGGTAAATCATCAAGAGGACCATTTACTGAATCGGTGTGGGATGCATAGAACATATATTAGTGCTATCGAGGGGTGGTTTTGGATATTGTAAAAGCACGAATTTCATTAGAAAATATCCAAAGGATTGCTGGATGCATTAGGGATAGATGCTTAGCATTTTTGCTTAGGGATTATTTGCTTTTAGTTGACAACGAACGAACTACAGGCCCAGATGTCCAGAAGGAGGATTAGTTTCTATGCCGCATAGAATAGCACAAGAGTATAATAACATGAAGTTATTGTTTTCCCGTTCCGCTCTTTCTGATGATGTAACCCGAAAAGTTCATATCCATTAATGAGCTGTGTCAGCTTCTCTATCGAGCCCTTCTGGAATGGCTGGATCACTTTGAAGGACAGTTCTTAGAAGAATGAGCACGGCCTTCAAAAGCAGTTTGACCATCCTGTTTGAAGCTCCATTTTGGATCGGTCTATATGAAAGAACGGATGGCGGTAAATACGAGGTGTGTAAAATCACTTTTGGTTCAGAACCCAAAGACTATGAGGTCTATGAGTTTCTGCTGAAGAATTGGCATAAGTTGAAATTCAGTCCCCCGATCCAGACCGAAGTAGTCGTAGAGCGAAAACTCAATCCCAAACGAATGCAGCGCGAAATTCAAAGTCAACTGCAAGATAAAGGCATTGGCACAAAGGCACAGCAGGCGTTGAAACTCCAGAGCCGATAATGCACAAGGTAAATGCATTTGTGATTATCGGTTTTTTTTCAGTATATGATGAGAACCTGCCCCGACTAAGGGGAAAAAAAAAGCCGTTGGTTTGAGCAGGTGACTCTTTGCGCCCATTTTGAACCGGCGGTGTGTAGCGGAAAGGGAGAAAACCACCTGATCCCCCATGGAAAGGGGGGTGAAACTGATGGAATCTAACCCCCGCGACTATGGCGAGCAATGCCGATTCGATGCTTTTTGCAAGAAGGTGTTGCGAAACGAGGCCAGAGCCTACCTGCGGAACATGAAACGCCAGAGAGAGCGTGAAGCCTTCTTTAGCGACTTGTCCCAGGCGGAACTGGACAAGCTCTGCGTCGTGGATCGTTACCCCAGCGACAGCATCGTGTTCTCGTCGCACGGCTACGATCTACATATCGACAACGAGCTTGTAGCCGAGGCTTTCTCCGCTTTACCGCAGACAGAGCAGAGCATTTTGATTTTGCACTGCACTCTGGACCTGGCAGACGGTGAGATCGGCAATCTCGTTGGGATGTCCCGGAGCGCCGTTCAGCGGCACCGGACGAGGGCGCTGCAGGAGCTGCGCGAAGCATTGTCAGCGCTGATGCCGAAAGGAGGCTGAGGAAGATGACAGAGCCCATCCACAAGGGAAAGGACCTGCCGCCCGTTTGGGTGATCCATGCGGCCTCCGGCGGTGACAGCGAGGCCATGGAGCAAGTGCTGCGGTACTACGACGACTATATGAGCCGCCTGTGTACCCGTACCCTCTATGACAAGGACGGAACCCCTCATGTGTGCGTGGATGTCCACATGAAACGCTGTCTGGAAATCCGACTGATCCGGGCCGTGATGCGCGCCTGATCCTTTCAGCCCTGGCAGAAGGCAAGCGGCTTACCCTTTCCTCTTTGCCGATGCCGGGGACTGACCCCACCTTGACAAAGAAAGCCTCCGGGCAGCATAAGGCAGACGGATACGATCTGCCTGTGTGGAGCCGGTCGGCCGGTGCGCCAAGACCCTGTTGCAAGTCCGCAGGACGGGACCCCTACCAAACAGGTGAGCGACAAAACCAGGCCGCGAAACAGGTGTGGCAGCCTGTGGGCGAGGATGCACAAGCAGGATAATGAGACTCCCGCGTTGAACGCTCTCAAAGCATTGCGCGGCGCACCCATCAGCATGGGCCGGGGTGAGATTCCCGTGGAGCTGCGGCCGGCAGCCGTCCGTTTTTTGCCTCTTTTATTTTCAGATAAATCTTCTGCTTTTCTGTTTACGGATAGTTCGTAAACTTTTTATTAGCAGCAGACAAACCCGAAACGGCGCGGTACAATGAGGGTGGAAGTTATGAATGAACACCCTTTTGCGTGCCGTTTCTGACAGGAAAGGAGGCTGCTGTGTTCAGAGATTCAGAACGGTACGGAGAAAAGGCCTTTAGAGTGCCGCACCTATACGGTCAACGATGTTGCCCGTATATTAGGTGTCAGCCGGACACAGGCATACCGTCTTGTGCAGGAGGGCCTTTTCAAAAGCGTACGAATTGGTAACGCCATACGAATTCCCAAGCGGTCGTTCGACAAGTGGCTGGAGTCACTTGATCTGTGACATCAGAAAGGAAGGTTCGTTATGGCATCTATTATCAAAAGAAAGAAAAACTATTCTATTGTTTATACCTATGTGGACGAGAACGGCGAAACCAAGCAGAAATGGGAAACCCGCACTTCCTACCAGGAGGCATTGAAGCGCAAGGCGGAGATTGAGAGCCAGAAAAGCTCCAACTCCTTTCTTCCGCCCACCAATCAGAATATTGCGGAGTTCCTGTCCGACTTTGTTTCCCTCTACGGCGAAAAAGCGGTGGGGCGTGTCCATGTACGACAGCCAAAACTCGCTGATTGCCAACTACATCAACCCCATCATCGGGGATATGAAGGTGCAGGACATCACCACGCGAGTGGTGGACAAGTACATCCAGACTTTGCAGAAAACCCCTGCGGTGAACACCAGGACGCACCACGCCAAAACGGAGTTCGTCACCAACGCCACCATCGAGAAGATTATCAAACTTCTCCGCTGTGCCTTCAAGCAGGCGGTTCGGTGGGAGCTGGTTGCCAAGAATCCCTTTGACAATGTGGTGCTGCCCAAGACGGAGTATAAGAAGCGGGACATCTGGACCGCCGATATGATTCGCACCGCCTTGGACCAGTGTACGGACAGCAAGCTCTATGTGGCAATGAACCTGGCCTTTGCCTGTTCACTGCGAATGGGCGAGATTCTGGGGCTGACCTGGAACAATGTCCACATCTCCGATGAAGAAATCGCCGATGACAACGCCTATGTCTACATCGACAAGGAGCTGGCGCGGGCCTCCAAGCGGGCCATTGAGATGCTGGGGCAAAAGGACATCTATCATGTGTTCACGCCGCTGTTTCCCAACACCAGCACCAGGGTCATTCTGAAAAAGCCCAAGACCGATTCCAGTATCCGCAAGGTGTGGCTGCCCAAGACGCTGGCCTACATCCTGCGGGAATGGAAATCCGCGCAAGACGAGCTGCGAGCACTGCTCCGTGACGAGTATCAGGACTATGACCTGGTGGTGGCGCTGCCCAACGGCCGCCCCTGTGAGGACCGTATCATCCTGAAGTCGTTTGAGAAGCTGCGGGAGAAGGCAGGGCTGCCCAAAGTGGTCTTTCACTCCCTCCGCCATTCCAGTACCACCTATAAGCTGAAGCTCAACCACGGCGATATTAAGGCAACCCAGGGTGATACGGACACGCTCAGATCGATATGATTACCAGCGTGTATGCGCACATTCTGGACGAGGACCGCAAGATCAACGCCCAGAAGTTTGAGAGCGCCTTCTATGCCAATCCGACCTGCGTTCGGTTCGTGCCCCGGAGGAACCAAAGGAACCGGCGCCCGCCACATTGGATTTGGAGTCCCTGGTGGAACAGCTTTCGCAAGTCGCCAGAACTGGCCAACACACTGGCTGCATTGCTGGCGTCGGCCCCATCCGAAAAATAGGGCGGGAAAATCGTATTAGCAAATCGGCGTTTTTTATTAGCAAGGCCGGAAAATAGTTCGAAGCCAATTAGCAGGCATACAGCGGAAAATGTATAAAATCGTTCCGACAGAGCGACAAGAATGCTCTGGGGAAATGATAACAAAAAACCGCTGTAAACCATCGAAAAACGGCTTACAGCGGTCATTTTTGGCACCCCCGGCTGGGTTCGAACCAGCGGCCTAACGCTTAGGAGGCGACCGCTCTATCCAACTGAGCTACGGGGGCTTATACAACAAATATTCAATTTTACAGGGCTCCAGGATTCGAACGATTCGATTTTTAGGAGGCTCGCGCTCTATCCAACTGAGCTACCGAGGCCAGTATTTAGTTTTATCTCGCAGGGTGGGTGACCGCTCTATCCAACGAGCTACGGGGGCTTATACAACAAATATTCAATTTTACAGGGCTCCAGGATTCGAACGGATTTTTAGGGAGGCTCGCGCTCTATCCAACTGAGCTACCGGGGCATAGATCTCATTCTTTTCACGGCGCAGCAAGGCTCTCAGGCCCATACGTTTATTGTATCCCATTTTCTTCATCTCAGCCTGGCAGTTGGTCATGCCGCCCTTGATGCTGTGCATCTCGCAGGCGGGAGTTCATCATAGCCGATGATGAGGGGACAGGGACCATGATCTAGGCCTCAGCCTCCTTGAATGGCCTTGATGGTCTGAAGCCTTGGGGGTTGAGCGCCCATAGCAACCTGAGCCACATAGATGTAGCCATAGGACATGGCGATCTCAGCCAGAGACTTCTTCTTGGTCTCCTTACCGGCAGCGGCGAACTGTGCCACCTGACCGATGTTGGAGGACTTGGAAGCCTGACCGCCGGTGTTGGAGTAGACTTCGGTATCGAAGACGAAGATGTTGACGTCCTTGCCGGAAGCCAGAACGTGATCCACGCCGCCGAAGCCGATGTCGTATGCCCAGCCGTCGCCGCCGAAGATCCAGATGGACTTCTTCTCCAGATATTCCTTGTCCTTCAGGATCTCGCGAGCCAGCTTGCAGGCGTCGCAGTCGCAATCGCCGCGGCGGAGACAACGCTCTCCATGGATGCGATGACTCAGCGGAAGCACTCTTGTTGGCAGCACGCCGTCGGCCATGGTATCCAGCCCACTTCAATCCAGCGCCTGCGCATGGCCTTCGTCGGTATACTCCACAGCGATCAGCTGACGGGTCAGGTCAGCCAGACGGTTGCGGGTAGCCTCCTGGCCCAGATACATACCAAGGCCGTGCTCGGCGTTATCCTCGAACAGGGAGTTCTCCCAAGCGGGAGCCGTGGCCTTCCTTATTCACGGTGTAGGGAGTGTCGCGAGAGGACCGCCCCAGATGGAGGAGCAGCCGGTGGCGTTGGCGATGTACATCTGGTCACCGAAGAGCTGGGTGACGAGACGGGCATAGCTGGTCTCGCGCGCAGCCAGCGCAGGAGCCAGAGAACTCCAGATAGGGCTGCTTGAACTGGCTGCCCTTGACGGTGTTGTCCTGCATGTCGGCCTTCTCGGAGACTCGCTGACGCAGTAGTCGAACACATCCTGCTGTGCGGCCTTCCTCTTCCTGGCCAACCATGGTCAGGGCACCCACGGGGCAGACGCCCACGCACACGCCGCAGCCCATGCAGTCGAGAGGAGACACGGCCATGGTGTACTTGTATTCACCCTTGCCCTTACCAGCCTTCACGTCCACGATCTTGGCAGAAGCGGGAGCGTTGGCCTCCTCCTCAGTCAGGGCATAGGGACGGATGGTAGCATGGCGGGCACACGTAGGCGCACTGGTTGCACTGGATGCACTTTGGCTGGAGTCCCACTCAGGCACGCTGACAGCCACGCCCCGCTTCTCATATGCGGATGCGCCCAGCTCGAAGGTGCCGTCGGCGTGATCTACAAAAGCGGAGACAGGCAGGGAGTCGCCGTCCATGCGGTCCACGGGCTCCAGGATGTTCTCCACCATCTTCACCAGTCTTGGCAGGGCGGCCGGTGAGCTCGTGGTCTCAGGCTTCGCATCCACAGCGTCCTTCCAGCTGGCAGGCACGTCGTACTTCTTGTAGGCGGTGGCGCCGGCATCGATGGCCTTGTGGTTCATGTCCACAATGTCCTGACCCTTCTTCAGGTAGGAGTGGGTGGCGGCGTCCTTCATGTACTGCAGGGCCTCGGTCTCAGGCAGACCCTTTGCCAGAGAGAAGAAGGCGGACTGCAGGATGGTGTTGGTGCGCTTGCCCATGCCGATCTGCTGCCAGGTCGATGGCGTTGATGGTGTAGACCTGGATGTTGTTCTTCGCGATGTAACGCTTGGAAGCGGCATCAAGATGGTGGCTGAGCTCCGCGTCATTCCACTGGCAGTTGACGAGGAACACACCGCCGGGCTTGACGTCACGCACGATGGGGAAGCCCTTTGTGATGTAGGCGCACGTGGCAGGCCACGAAGTCAGCCTTGTTGATGTAGTAAGAAGACTTGATGGGCTGATCGCCGAAGCGCAGATGGCTGACGGTCACGCCGCCGGTCTTCTTGGAGTCGTACTGGAAGTAAGCCTGAATGTACTGGTCGGTATGGTCACCGATGATCTTGGTGGAGTTCTTGTTGGCGCCGACAGTACCATCGGAGCCCAAACCCCAGAACTTGCACTCGATGGTGCCGCCACGCCGGTGTTGGGAACGGCCTTCTCCTCGGGCAGAGACAGGTGGGTGACGTCATCCACGATGCCCAGAGTGAACTGGTGCTTGGGAGCGTCCTTCTTCAGCTCGTTATACACGGCAAACACGGAGGCGGGAGGCGTGTCCTTGCTGCCCAGGCCGTAACGGCCGCCGATAACCTTCATGTCGTTGAAGCGGTTGGCGTTGGCCAGAGCGGTGACAACATCCATGTAGAGAGGCTCGCCCTGGGAGCCGGGCTCCTTGGTGCGGTCCAGCACGGCCAGAGCCTTGCAGGTAGCGGGGATGGCGGCGAGCAGCTTGTCCGCGCGGAAGGGCCGTACAGGTGCACCTTCACCATACCCACCTTCTCGCCGTGAGCGGTCATGTAGTCGATGACTTCCTCAGCCACGTTGCAGATGGAGCCCATGGCGATGATCACGCGCTCAGCGTCGGGAGCACCGTAGTAGTTGAAGAGCTGATAGTTGGTGCCCAGCTTCTCGTTGACCTTGCCCATGTACTTCTCGACCATGTCGGGGAGAGCGTCGTAGTACTTGTTGCAGGCCTCACGGTGCTGGAAGAAGATATCGCCGTTCTCGTGAGAGCCGCGCATGTTGGGGCGCTCAGGATTGAGGGCGTGCTTGCGGAACGCGGCAACAGCGTCCATGTCGCACATTTCCTTCAGATCCTCGTAATCCCACACGGCGACCTTCTGGATCTCGTGAGAGGTCCGGAAACCGTCAAAGAAGTTGATGAAGGGAACGCGGCCCTCAATGGCTGACAGATGAGCCACGGGAGCCAGATCCATGATCTCCTGCACATCGTTCTCGCACAGCATGGCGAAGCCGGTCTGACGGCAGGCCATCACGTCGGAGTGATCGCCGAAGATGTTCAGCGCGTGGGTGGAGACCGTCCGGGCGGACACATGGAACACCGCGGGCAGCAGCTCGCCGGCCAGCTTGTACATGTTGGGGATCGCGTTGTTACCGTCCATGGACTTGAACTTTCTTGCCATAAACTCTTACCTCCTGTCGGTGGATACCGTCTGCAGAACGGCTCTCACCGGTTTTTTGGCATTTGGGCTCTCTCTTCTCAAACACCATTCGCCGTAATTGTAGCACTTCCTCTACAATTTGTAAACAGAAAAAGCTCAGATTTTGAAACTTAATCGGTTTTCTTGTTCTTTTGGAAAAATATGTTTATTTTTAACTTTGCCGCCCTTTGGGTTCCCGAAAATCACGTAGTGTGGTACAATTTCTTTAATCAGAAAAATGTAAACAAAATTTTAACTTTTTTCAGGAGGCGCCGCTATGGTCACCACTGTGCGTTCTCTGGGCCTCAACGGTATTGCCGGCTATGAGGTCACAGCCGAGTGTTTTCTCTCCGGCGGTCTGCCCGCCTTCGACATCGTGGGGCTTCCGGACGCCGCCGTCCGGGAGGCCCGGAACGGGTCCGGGCGGCGGTGAAAAACTGCGGAGCAAAATTTCCCGTCAGCCGCATCACCGTCAATCTGGCCCCCGCCGGTACGAAAAAAGCGGGCACGGTCTACGATCTGCCTATTTTCGTAGGGCTGCTGGCGGCGGACGGAGATCTGCCTACCCCGCCCAAGGACGCCGCCTTCATCGGCGAGCTAAGTCTCACCGGTGCCCTGCGGGGCGTCAGCGGCGTATTGCCCATGGCGCTGGCCGCCCGTGAAGCAGGTATCCGGACGCTGTACGTCCCGGCGGACAACGCTGCCGAAGCAACGCTGGCGGAGGGATTGACCGTCTACGGCGTTCCGGACGTGGGCGCACTGGTGGCCCATTTGAAAAACGAGACCCTCTCTCCCCCCGCCCCGGTCTGGGTACCGGAGCCGGAGGAAACCGGCCTGCCGGACTTGCAGGACGTGATGGGACAGGAGCATGTAAAGCGGGCACTGGAGATTGCCGCGGCAGGTGGACATAATCTTTTGCTGATTGGCTCCCCGGGCGGGCAAATCCATGCTGGCCAAACGGTTGCCTTCTATCCTGCCGGAGCTGAGCCGTCCCGAAGCGCTGGAGACCTCCGGCATCTGGTCCGTGGCGGGACTGACGGACCCCCGCCACCCTCTGCTGACCCAGCGGCCCTTCCGCTCCCCTCACCACACACCTCCGCCGCCGCGCTGGCCGGCGGCGGGCCGTTGCGGCCCGGCGAGATCTCTGGCCCACAACGGCGTCCTGTTTCTGGACGAACTGCCGGAATTTCACCGGGATGTGCTGGAAGCCCTGCGCCAGCCCCTGGAGGACGGCACCGTGACCGTGGCCCGGGCTGGCGGAACCCTTCGGCTGCCCGCCCGGTTCCAGCTGGTGTGCGCCATGAATCCCTGCAAGTGCGGCTGGCGGGGACATCCCTCCGGGAAATGCACCTGCTCGGACAAAGAGGTGGAGAAGTACGTCCAGAAGATCTCCGGCCCGCTGCTGGACCGGATCGACCTCCATGTGAACGTCCCCTCCGTGGAATACGAGGCCATGCGGCGAAAGTCCAAGCCGGAATCCTCCGCTCAGGTCAAGGAGCGGGTGGACGCCGCCCGGGCCATCCAGTCCAGGCGGTTTGAGGGCACCGGTATTCCCTGCAACGCCCAGATGACGCCCCCTATGGTGGGCCGGTTCTGCGAGCTGGACGCTCGGTGCGATGCGCTGATGAAAGCCGCCTTTGAGCGCATGGTCCTCACCGCACGGAGCCATGACCGGGTACTGCGGGTGGCCCGGACCATTGCGGATCTGGACGGTGCGGAGCATATCGGCGTGGAGCATTTGTCAGAGGCCATTCAGTACCGGAATACCGACATTCTGAAGGGGTAAAGCCGAACAGGAGATGTGTCTAAAACGCATCTCCTGTTTTTATTTGTTTTGACGAAACATTTGTGCAATTTGACTATAAAAACTTTAAAAAATTTGTTGACAAAAACGATTACCTGGCGTATAGTAGCGTCGAAATCAGAAAGAAGGAGGTACACACCATGGCAATCCTGTTTACGGTCTCTATGCTGGCTGTGGCTGGCGGTATGATCTGCTCTCACGCGGAATAAACCGTCTCCAAAGATAGACCAATTAAAAAGAAATATGATCGAAGAAAGACCCGTCCTGCCAAATGGCAGGTCTTTTTATATATTTGTATTCTTCGCTCCGTTTTGGGACATACTGCGGACATCCGTTTTTATAAAGGAGGAACCGCCATGTCCATCCCCTTTCAGGACAGTGAGACCGCCAAAATCTTCTCCGCGCCTTTGCCGGAGAAAGTCAGGCCCGGAACCGCTATGACTTTGCCGCCAACCTCTGCCAAAAGCAGGAATTACAGGCGATGGCCTTTATCTTCCAAGCCACAGCCAAGCAGGAACAGGCCCACGCCAAGGTTTTCTGGGACCATCTGCAAGCCCTGAACGGTCAAAATCTGCCTATCTACGGCGCTTACCCCATTGAGGGCACCAACCGGATTCTGGAGCTGCTGCGCGCCGCCCAGCACAACGAGCACGAGGAGCATGGTTCCGTATACCCCTCCTTCGCCGCCATCGCGACCCAGGAGGGCTTCCCGGAGGCCGCCGCCTCTTTCCGGCAGATTGCCGCCATTGAACAACTCCACGGCGAGCGTTTCGGCCTGCTGGCAGACCAGCTGGAAAGTGGGGCTCTGTTCGTCTCGCAGATAGAGACCGGCTGGATGTGTCTAAACTGCGGCCACACCCAAAACAGTCTGGAGGCCCCGAAGCAGTGCCCCGTCTGTAATCACGGTCAGGGCTGGTTTATCCGGTTGGAGTTGGCCCCTTGGTCTCCAGTGGTAAAGCAAACATGAATTAAGAACTATGCCGCATCGGGGCGGCAAGCAAAACAGGCTGAAAGCGACGCTTTCAGCCTGTTTTCTTACATATGGTGTGAATACGATCAGCCGCGCTACACCTCCGGGAAATCCTTGATGAGCAGCAGCAGTCCTCCTTCACGGAGGCCACAGCGATCTGCCCCGGCAGCACCTCGTTGCTGGTGCCGTACTGGTAGCCGCAATGAATTTCCCCGTTGTCCAGTGGGAACTTGCAGCCGGTCTCCGTGATGCCCCGGGCGGTGCCGGTGATATTCACCAGAGAGTAGAAGGGAAACCGCTCCGGAATCTCCACCGGCTCCGCCCCCACCAGCTCCATCTCCGAATAGTCATCCACCAGCAGAGCCCGTTTTCCCTGTTCCCGCAGCATCACCAGCAGGTAGATATTCACCAGCGTATGATCCAGACGTCCGCCGGAAACACCTACCAGCAAAAATTCGTCGAACCCCGGCGCATGGCCTCCTTGGCCGCAAACACCGTGTCCGTATCATCCTTCTTCACCGGCAGAACGATGGTCTCCCGGTCAGTCTCCGGCTTCTCATGGGAATCGAAGTCCCCACGATCAGATCCGGTTCCGCCCCAGCGCCTTCTGATGCCGCAGGCCGCAGTCGCAGTAAATGAAAAAGTCATCGGGGCGGAAATATTGCCGAACCCGTTCATATGTTCGGATCTCCGCGCCGCCGACGATCACGCAGCGTTTCATGCGTATCACATCCTTTTCTGCTATCATACCCCGTTTTTTGCGCCGCCGCAATCTTTTGCGGATAAAAACGCAAAAATCTGAAACCCTAACACTACCAACTGGAAAAAGGAGTGATCGTATGGAAACAGGCATCCATAACACCTCTGAGATCGGACGGCTGCGGAAGGTCATGCTGCACCGGCCCGGTCAGGAGCTGGAAAACCTCATGCCGGAATATCTGGAACGGCTGTTATTTGACGATATTCCCTATCTGAAGGAGGCCCAAGCCGAACATGACGCCTTCGCCCAATGCCTCCGGGACGCCGGGGTGGAGGTGGTCTACCTGATCGATCTGGTGGTCAATTCCCTGACTTCACCGGAGGTACGGCAGGAACTGGTAACACAATTCTTAAAGGAGGCCGATCTGCCGGACGAAGCCGTTGGGAAGGCCGTAGCAGAATATCTCTCTGAACTGGATGACCGGGCCATGGTGTCCGCCATGATGGCAGGCATCCGCCGCAGCGACCTGCGAAAACAGGGGGGCCGTCTCAGTGACCACCTCTCCGCTGTGGACGAGGACTATCCCTTCGCCGTAGACCCCCTGCCCAACCTCTATTTTACCCGGGATCCCTTCGCCACCATCGGCACCGGCGTGTCCATCCACCGGATGCACACCGTTACCCGCAACCGGGAGACCCTCTTCGGCAAGTTCATCTTTGAGCACCACCCCTGGTACCAGAACGCCCCTCGCTAGTATGACCGCAGTGCATCTTCCTCTTTGGAGGGGGGCGATATCCTGATCCTGTCCCCTCAGGTGCTGGCGGTGGGCATCTCTCAGCGGACAGAGGAGGACTCCATCGACCAACTGGCCCAGACGGTGCTCTCACCAAAGCAAGACTTTCCAAAAAGTTCTGGCCTTTCAACATTCCCAAGAGCCGCTCTTTCATGCACCTGGACACGGTGTTCACCATGGTGGACCGGGACAAGTTCACTGTCCACGTGCCCAATATTTTGAGCGACATCACCGTGTTCGTCATGGAGCTGGACGATGACCGGCAGATGCACATTCAGCAGGAAAACGGCCGGCTGGAGGACATTCTGAAGGAGCACCTGGGCCTCAGTCAGGTGACACTGATCCCCTGCGGCCAGGGCCACACCATCGACGCCGCCCGGGAGCAGTGGAGCGACGGCACCAACACCGCTGGCCATCGCCCCCGGCGAGGTGGTGGTCTACTCCCGGAACTATGTCACCAACCGCTCCCTGGAAGAGGCAGGCATCCGCATCCACGCCATTCCCAGCGCCGAGCTGAGCCGGGGGCGGGGCGGTCCCCGGTGCATGAGTATGCCGCTGATCCGGGACGATCCGTAGACAGGCGACGGTTCGCCGCAGGAAGCGCGGCTTTGCCGCGCAGAATGCACTACTTTTCTTTTGAGATATCAAACGCACCAGATTGGTGCGAAGATGTGCGGCGATGCCGCACCGGATTGAATCCCCATTTTCTTTTCGTCTTGCCGAAAAAGATGGTTCCCCCGGCGGAACTGTACCGTTTCGGTACGGAGAAGCCAGGGGGATATTCTCTTTTGAAAGAGAATGTCCCCCCGCCCCCTAAAGAGAAACGCGGGGATTTCGATTTCCCCCCGCACCCCCCTTGAAACGACACAAAGGGGCGGGCTGCGCCCTCCCTTTGGAAACCCCTCTGAGGATGAGGGAGCGGCAGCGGGGAGAGGAGCAGAGGGTGTTCTCTTTGCGACCCAACGAATGCCATGCCCGCAAATGCGGGGACGCACTCAGGTCATTTGGGTACTTTCAGCGCAGCCGGCAGAAGACTTCTGATTTTTGTCGGCAGTTCGTACCGGCCGCTCCTTCGTATGGGTGAGTTGACACAAATGTGTCAACTCATCCCTGACATTTTTTCTTTTCCACCGTGCACGGCGCATTTTCTTTTGATGTCTCAAAAGAAAATGGGGGTGCGTCCCTGCGGCGGTTCGCCGCGTCCCTTTGCGGAGCAAAGAGAATGTAAGAAACATTCAATGGGCAAAAGCCCATTTGGTCTTCAATTCCGCATGGTATCACCATGCTCCCCCATGCCGCAAAATCAATTTCTAAATCAGTTTATAGTAAATCAAAAGGAGCAATTATCATGGCAGTCAATTTAAAGGGCCGCAGTTTTCTCTCGCTGGCCGATTTTACCCCGGAGGAACTTCGCTATCTGCTGGATCTGGGCCATGACCTGAAGGCCAAGCGGCGGGCAGGCGTCTGCGCCCCCACCATGAAGGGCAAGCACATTGTGCTGCTGTTTGAAAAGACCTCCACCCGCACCCGCTGCTCCTTTGAGGTGGCGGCCACCCAGGAGGGCGCCCATGTCACCTACCTGGACTCCGGCTCCTCCCAGATGGGCAAGAAGGAGTCCCTGGAGGACTCCGCCAAGGTCCTGGGCCGTTTCTTCGACGGCATCGAGTACCGGGGCTACGACCAGACTGTGGTGGAGGACCTGGCCAAATGGTCCGGCGTACCGGTGTGGAACGGCCTGACGGACGCCGACCACCCCACCCAGATCTTAGCGGATCTGATGACCATTGAGGAGCACTGCAAAAAGCCTTTAAACAAGATCAAGGTGGTGTTCCCCGGCGATGTGCGGAACAACATGTGCTATGCGTGGATGATGGGCGCAGCCAGGCTGGGAATGCACTTTGTAGCCATGGGGCCGGAAGAGCTGGCCAAGCAGATGGATCAGGAGGTGGTGCAGTCCACCTTTGCCGAGGCCCGGAAAAACGGCGGTCTTATCGAGATCACCGACCACGCGGAGGACTTAAAGGGCGCTGACGTGATCTATGGTGATGTGGGCTTCCATGGGTGAGGAAGCCCAGATCCCGGAGCGGGTAGGGCTGCTGTCCCCTTCCGGGTGACGATGGACACCCTGAAGGCCACGGAGAATCCCGACGTGTTGTATCTCCACTGTCTCCCCTCCTTCCACGATTTTGAAACGAAAATGGCGAAGGAATGGCAGGCCAAGGGCGTGGACATCCGGGAGGTCACCGATGAGGTGTTCCGCTCCCGTCACAGCGTGGTTTTCGACGAGGCGGAGAACCGGATGCACTCCATCAAGGCCGTGATGGTGGCCACCATCGGCGCATAAGTCAGTCCGTAAGGAGGAAGTGTTCCCATGGAGCAACGCAAATTCCAGATGCCCACCGCGTATACGATCCTGTTCTGCCTGATCCTTCTGGTGGCCTGTCCACATGGCTCATCCCGGCAGGCAGCTATGACTACGCCGATGGTATCCCCATCTCCGGCAGCTATCACGCCGTCGCCCCCGCGCCGCAGGGGCATCGGTGCGGCACTGAAGGCCGCCTTCCGAGGGCTTTTATGACGCAGTGGATGTCTGCGTGTTCATCCTGATGGTGGGCGGTTTTCTGGGCGTTGTGATGAAAACCGGCGCCATCGATGCCGGAGTCAGCAACGTGATTTTCCGGCTGCAAGGCCGGGAAAACCTGCTCATTACTATTTTAATGCTGTTTTTCGGTCTGGGCGGCACCACCTACGGCATGTGGGAGGAGACCATGGCGTTCTTCCCTCTGCTGCTGCCTATTTTTCTGGCGGCTGGCTATGACGCTGTGGTAGGCGTAGCGGTGATTCTGCTGGGGGCCGGGGCCGGTGTCATCGCCTCCACGGTGAACCCCTTTGCCACCGGCATCGCCGCAGGCTTTGCCGGGGTCTCTCTGGGGGACGGCATCCTCTGGCGGATCATTCAGTTCGTGCTTTTTGAGGGCATCGCCATCTGGTATGTCTCCGCCTACGCCGCCCGGATAAAGCGGGACCCAAGCCGCTCCGTGGTGGGCATCGGCGCAGGCAGGCTTCACGCAGATGTGGGCGCGTCCAGCCCCTCACCCGGCGTCACGCCGCCATCCTCCTTATTTTTGCCGCCACCTTCCTCACCATGATCTACGGCGTTATTCCCTTTGATGAGATGGGACTGTCGCTGCCGGTGCTGGGATGGTGGTTCCGGAGCTGTCCGCCCTGTTTTTAGTGGCGGGCATTGTGGTGGGCCTCATGGACCGGCTGGGAGAGGTGGAACTGGCGGAGACTTTCGTCTCCGGCTGTACGGATCTTTAGGCGTTGCCTTCATCATCGGCATCAGCCGGGGCATCACCGTGCTGATGAACGACGGCCGCATCACCGACACCATTCTTCACTGGGGGAGAGACGGCCCTCTCCGGCCTTGGCTCCACCTCCTTTGTGCTGCTGGTCTTTTTGATCTACCTGCCGTTGTCCGTGCTGATTCCGTCCTCCTCCGGGCTGGCGACCCTGTCCGTGCCGGTGGTGGCGCCGCTGGGACAGTTTGCAGGGGTAGGCGGCGATGTGGTGGTGACGGCGTTTCAGTCCGCCTGCGGCCTTGTGAATCTGGTGACGCCCACTGCCGCCGTGGTGATGGGGGCGCTGGCGCTGGGACGGATCCTACGAAAAATGGCTGAAATTCGTGTGGAAGCTGATGCTGCTTTTCCTGCTGCTGACCGGCCTATTGCTGGTGCTTGCAGCCGCGCTGTCCTGATCGAACCGCCGTGCCCTCCGGGGCGCGGCGGTTTCGCATAGCGCCGTACGCCGCCGCATAGATATGGAAACGGACAAACACAGGAGGCGTCGCTATGAAGAAATGTTTTTTGCCTTGGTCCTGCCGCTGGCCTTGCTGCTCACCGCCTGCGGCAGAGAACCGAGACCCGCCGCTCTCCTTTTAGGACAGGCTGCGGACTTAAACGAATCGGAAACCCTGTTGGTGATCGACGGACAGAACATCCCGCGTGGGAATACCTCTATTGGCTGGCACTGGACTGCCGCCAGATGGAGGAACGCTGCGAAGCCGCCGGGGAACCAGTGGACTGGACCGCTCCGCTCTCTGAGGGTGGCACACCGGAGGATCTGGTAAAGGCCGATGCGCTGGCGGACACAGCCCTGTATGCTGCCGTGGGGACCTGGGCGGCGGCATACGGCTGCACGCTGACGGACGCTGAGCGGAACGCACTTCCGGAACGGCACTACGCCTATCTGACGCTGGAGCAGGGGCGGCATCTGACGGAGACCGGTGTGCAATATGCCAAATTATACGCCCTCTACGAGACCCCCGGCAGTGCCTTGGCTCCTGCGGAAAACGAGCTGGCTCTGTTTGAACAGCAAACTGCCCCGCTGACGGCAGAACGGCTCCTGATCCCCTTCGGTCTGACCGGGAAGCCGCCCGGCAAAAGGCAGCGGAGTTGTTCGCGCATCTGAACGCCGCCGCGGATCCGGCAGCCGCCTTTGACACGCTGCTGGCAGAGACCGGAGGCGCATTATTGGAAGAAGCGGATTGGACGCCCTCCCTTCAGGATGCGGTGGCCGCTCTGGAACCGGGACAGTTTTCCGGCATTATCGAGACCGAAAACGGTTTCGTCATCCTCCGGCGTCTGCCTGCGGACCGGGATGCTCTGCGGGAAGCCTACTTTGACAGCCTGCTGCAAAGATACCGCTGACGCCAGCGAGATCCGGGTCACTTCCGCCTATGAAACCCTGCGTCCCGCCGCCTTCTGGACCGCACTGAAGCAGGCCTCCGGCTGAGGTCATTTTTACATTGTTAAATTTTCGTCAATTTAGACGAAAGTCACAACAGTTTTGTCAAAGATTTAACAAAAAATTCGTGAAATACAAGATTATCGTTGACGGGGGCCTCAAAAGCGCCTATAATTTCATTTGCAGAGGTGGAAAACGAGTGCGTTTGCCAAAAAATTAACAAGCATCTCTGCCCCTGTTACTATAATCCTGACGGACTTTTCCGTCTAAAAAAACACAAAACGGAGGATCAACATGAAAAGAACTTTATGTCGTAAATTGCTGCCGTACCGCTATCGGCTCCTTTGGTGGCTCTCTGAAGAACACCCCCGCCGTGGACATGGGCGCTATCGTTGTCAAAGGAAGCCCTGAAGCGCGCTAACGTCGCTCCCGAGAACGTGGACGAGCTGATGTTCGGCTGCATCCTCACTGCCGGCCAGGGCCAGAACCCCGCCCGTCAGGTCTCTGTGAAGGCTGGCATCCCCTATTCCGTTCCCGCTTACACCGTGGGCATGGTCTGCGGCTCCGGCATGAAGTCTGTCATCGAGGGCGCCCGTTCCATCCTGGCCGGTGACTCCGATATCGTGGTCTGCGGCGGCACCGAGAACATGAGCGCTGCTCCTTACACCCTGCCCGACGAGCGCTGGGGCGCCCGTATGAGCGACAAGAAGGTTGTCGACGAGATGATCAAGGACGGCCTGTGGGACGCTTTCAACAACTATCACATGGGCACCACCGCTGAGAACATCAACGACATCTGGGGCATCACCCGCCGCGAGCAGGACGAGTTCGCCGCAGCTTCTCAGCAGAAGGCCTGCGCCGCCCGCGATTCCGGCCGTTTCGATGATGAGATCGTTCCCGTCCCCGTGAAGGTCAAGAAGGAGATCGTGGAGTTCAAGCGCGATGAGTATCCCAAGGAGAACGTCACCGCCGACAGCATCGCAAAGCTCCGCGGCGCTTTCCCCGTGGGCCCCGAGTCCCCCAATCCTCAGGTTGTGAACACCTTCGAGCCCACCGGCATCCAGGATGCTGAGGACAAGGGCACTCCCGCGTGACCGCTGCCAACGCCTCCGGCATCAATGACGGTGCTGCCGCTATCGTGCTGGCCTCCGGCGAGGCTGTTGAGAAGTACGGTCTGAAGCCCATGGTCAAGCTGATCGGCTGGGGCCAGGGCGGTGTTGATCCCAAGATCATGGGTGTCGGCCCCGTTGTGGCCTCCCGTGCCGCTATGAAGAAGGCCGGCGTGTCCATCGAGGACATCGATCTGGTGGAGGCCAACGAGGCTTTCGCCGCCCAGTCCATCGCTGTGGCCCGTGAGCTGCACTTCGACATGAGCAAGGTCAACGTCAACGGCGGCGCCATCGCTCTGGGTCACCCCGTGGGCGCTTCCGGCGCCCGGATCATCGTCACCCTGATCCACGAGATGCTGAAGCGTCCCGAGGCCAAGAAGGGCCTGGCTACCCTCTGCATCGGCGGCGGCATGGGTACCGCTGTCGTGGTGGAGAAGGTCTAAGCTACATTCTGCATTCCCAACCGGGGCCGCGCAAAGCGGCCCCGGTTTTTTGCGCTGCTCCGCCTCCTTTCTCTTGCATGATCTCCATTCCTTTGCTATAATTAGGAATCATTACTACAAAGGAAGAGGTGAGTGAGCATGAAGCAGCAGCGCAACACCCGTCAGCGGCAGCTGGTTTTGGACGTGGTCCGGGGCCGCCGGGACCATCCCACTGCGGAGGAGATCTACCAGAGCGTCCGGGAGCAGGATGCCCATGTCAGCCGCGGGACCGTCTATCGAAACCTGAACCTGCTGTGCGACAACCGGGAGATCTATCGGGTGGTCATGTCCAGCAGCGACCGCTTTGACCTCCGAACCGATCCTCACTATCATATACACTGTCTGGTCTGTGACAGCGTGGTGGATGTTCCCTACACCTATGACTGCGCCTATGACGAAACGCTGGAGCAGGAAACCGGCTACCGCTCCTGTGTCATCACATGGTGGTAGAGGGCGTTTGCCCTGACTGCCAATGTTCCGAAACGGGCTCTGTGCAATAATTTCTCTACTCGCTAAAATCCAACGGGTCACGGGTACTTTCCGTGACCCGCTTTTTCGTTGGACGCCGCTATTCGGGATACAGGCCAGTTCGCTGGCAGTGCATAAAAAGAGCCGCCCCAAGGGGCGGCCCAAACGGGTGGGATATTGGAAAGCTTCCTCGATTATGGTAGCACGAACTGGCTCTATTGTAAATGGGAGCTTTTGTCGAATGCTGTCCCCTTTCGGCGCTTTAAAATTTTTTTGTGAATTTTATACATTTGCATCTGGTAAAGTGCATGGGGAATGTGATATGATTTGACCATAGAGCAGGGCCCCATCCCTCTTCCACGAAAGTCCGATGCGAGCATTATGAAGTATACTTACGCATGCAAGAAAGTTCCCCTGAATGACTCCATTAAGGATTACGCTGAAAAGCGCGTCGAAAAAGCTGGAAAAGTATTTCCACCGGGACGATGCGTCCGCCTTCGTGACATTTACTGTGGAAAAGACAAGCTGTGCACCGTGGAGATCACCATCCGGCCATCGCGCTGTCCACTGTGCCGATGTCGCGGTACACGATGCGGATGCTCTGGTGGGAGCTGCGGGAGTATTTCTCCGTCCGCTCGCCTACCTCGATCCGCTGGATGAACAACCGCAGCAGCTCCGGCGTCAGCTCGTCGATGGCGGTGTACTGCTTCGCCTTCTCAACGAATGTGTTCACGTTGGCGGAGGCGGCTTTCAGCTTTTCCAGCCGGGCCTCCTTTTCGGGGATCTGTTCCTCCAACGCTTTCTGTTCGACGGTGTAATCGCCCGCCAGCATCCGGTACTGCTCATCGGTCACCCGCCCCAGCACATTGTCCTCATAGAGCCGCTTGAACAGCTTGGACAGTTCCTCTCTGCGCCGCCGCATGGTATCCAGATCTTTTTGGATCGTGTTCATCTCACGCCGCAGCTCCAGCGTATTCTTGCTGCTGATGTAGGCGGCGAACTGCTTTTCCTTCATCCGCGCGAAGTGCGTCACCCGGCGTAAGTCCTCCAGTACAACGGCTTTCAGTTCAAACTCCCGGATATGATGCGGCGTGCAAACGGTCTTGCCCTTTTTGCCGTAGGTGTAGCACTTGAAGTTGTACTCCGTCCGCTTCATCGTGCTGGCTCTGTGCAGCACCAGCGGCTTGCCGCAATCCGCGCAGAACACAAGTCCAGAGAAGATGTTCGGCTCGTCCATGTGCTTGGGAACACGTTTTTTGTGCTGACGCACCTCCTGTACGATGTCCCACTGCTCCTGCGTGACAAGGGCTTCGTGGGTGTTCTTCACCACGAACCGCTCACTCTCGGGGCGCTCCACGCGCTGCTTGTTTTTGTAGGAGATCGTAGTGGTGCGAAGCCCAACCGAGTGTCCGAGGTAGACCTCATTGTTCAGAATGCTGGTGACGCTGTTGGAAGACCACAGGCATGGTCTGGTGGTGTCCAGTCCCCGATGGCTTTTCCCGGTCTTGCGGTAGTAGGCGTTGGACGGGTTCACCACCTGCTCCTTGGCGAGGATGGTGGCGATCCGCTTGGGGCCGTTTCCAGCGGCGCAGAGGGAGAAGATGCGCTTCACCACAGGCGCGGTGTCCTCATCCGGAACCAGCGTGTTGGCGTCACCATCACTTTTCCGATAGCCGTAGGGCGGTCTGCCGCCCAGCCGCTCTCCCTGCTCCGCTTTCATTTTCATGACCGCGCGGACCTTGCGGCTGGTATCCTTGGCGTGAAGCTCGTTGGCCCAGTTGCGGATGGGGTTGAAGTCATTGCTGCTCTCCACTGGGGAATCCACACCGTCGTTGACCGCGATGAAACGGACATTCTTCTTGGGGGAAATATATCTCCATGTAGTAGCCTACCTGAAGGTATTCTCGCCCCAAGCGGGAGGCGTCCTTTACGATGAGGTTCGCCACCTGTCCTGCTTCAATCATCTCCACGATCTTTTTCCACGCTGGCCGCTCGAAGTTCGTACCAGAGTAGCCGTCATCCGCAAGGAAGATGGTGTTCTCGAAGCCCTTTTCTTTTGCGTATTTCTCCAGCAGGGTGCGCTGGTGCTGAATGCTGTTGGACTCTCCGGCCCGCTCGTCCTCCTGACTGAGCCGCCCGTAGAGTACGGTGTATTGCTGATTTTCTTGACCTGCCATAGTTACCTCCTTTTCGTTGGGGCAGGCCGGTACGGTAACACGAAGTATACCGCACCGGCTCTCGCAAGTCTACCGGAATTTTACTGCTCATGATGCTCCCGCTCTAACTTCGTGTCGATGAGCTGCAGGAGCTTGTCTGTGGGTGTTGCCGATGCGCCGCCGGGGAATACGGAGGTCACAAGGAAGCACTTCCCACCGACCAGCATCGCCCGTTGACGGGTGAGGTCATCGCCCTCCCATTTGGCTGTGCTGTCGCGGAACAGTGTTTCTACGCCGCCGTCCTCGGAACGGCGCAGGATGACCTGCTCCGGCCGGTAGGCGCCGAGGATGCCCGTGTCACGATAAATTTCCCAATCCTGTTTCATTACAATCCTCCCATCGTTTGCTCATGCTGTTGTTTTTTCTGTTTCTCTTGCGCAGACTGTTCATCCAATTTTTCTTTCACAGCCAGAGCCGCGCCCGCGGCGAAGCCAATCGCCGCGCCGAAGTTTTCAGCGGCGATTTTCGCCTCTATGCGCCGCCGCTTTTCCTCGGCGTCCTCGTCCTCATCCAGCAGTGTTCCTACGGCAGACAGTCCTGCCACGGCGGGGATCAGAGGAACAGGCCGCGGATCGCCGCCGCGCCATACCAACCCGCCAGTGCCGCCGTGCCAAGGATCAGCACCAGCATGATCCACTTGAGGGCCACCAGCAGGCTGAAGTCCGGGAGCCAGTCGATCCACTTGGAGGAATACTTTTCGCTCAGATTCCCAACCCGTTCCAGCAGTTTGTTCATCTCTGTCAGCGATCTCTGCATCTCCGTGAGCGACTTCTGCACCGGCGTCAGGTCGATGTACGGCTTCAGTTCTGGCAGTGCTTTCCGAATTTCCTCCAGTTCCCAGTTTATTCCGTCTGCCTGCTCCGTCAGCTTGTCCATCGCCTGCGGCAGGTCGCACTGGATCACAATGGGCTGGATCGTCTGCGCTGTTTGCTGCGGCGCACTGTTCGGCTGATTCATCCGCTTCAATTCCTCCATCGATTTCCGTTGCTCGACGGAGTTTTCTCTTGACGAGCTCTGCCCGTATTCTGAATTCATGCTCCATGGCCTCCTTGCAATACTTTTCTTCGTGTAGTTTGCTGTCGCGGCACCTCATGCCGTCCGGTGTGGTGTAGGTGATGTATTTGCGGCTGCTCTCCCAGCACACCGCGTAGCCCTCGGATTCCATCAGGGAAACGAAAGCGTCCTTGTCGGCGGCGTATTTCATGCACTCGTCGATGGTGTTCATGAGCCGCAGCTTCCAGCTTTGGCCCTTCAGCGCCGTGTGGTATTCCGCGCCGCTCATGCCGCGGGCCTGCTGCGTTGGCGCGTCAAAGACCGGCAGCCCCATCTCCTGACAGATCGCATCGTTGCGCCGCATCAGTTCCTGGATCTGTTCTTTCGCCATGTGCAGCTTTTTGCCGATATCGAAGTTGACGGAGTTAATGACGCAGTGGGAGTGGATGTGCTCGCGGTCTACATGGGTGCAGACCAGCACCTCGCAGCCGTCGAAGTATTCCGCCAGCCGCCGCGCGGCTTCATGGGCCTGCCGTGGATCGACCGCCGCTCCCTTTGGAAAGCTCTGCACCATGTGGTAGAACATCATGCCGCCGTCCTTGTGGTAGAGCAGTTTCGTGTTCAGGAAATCATCGTAAACGCTCTGCGGCTGGCAGTTGACGCCGCTGACGAGCGGCACGCCCTCCCATGCGGTTTTCTTTTCCTGCATGACGTAGAGCATCACGCCGCGCATGGCGGCGCGGGACTGTGTGCCCCGCTTGTAGTTCACAAAATGTACGATGGCCATACGGCTCACCGACCTTCCATGACTGACCGCAGCGCGGCGCTGACCTCGGACAACTCACCGGCAGCTTTTTCCAGACCGATGACCTGCACCTTGCCCATGTTGGCGAGGACGGTGAGGCGGTTGACATTGCTTCCGATGCCCTTGAGCTGGCGGAGCAGTTCCTTTTGTTCGTCGATGACCACGATCCGCTTGCCGAGACAGCAGGCGGTGACATAGTCGCTCATGGACATATGGGCCTTCGCCGCCAGCGCTTTGATTTTCTCGCGGTCGGTGGATGCCATGCGCGTGCTGAATTTGATATCTTTTTTCATGTTTTTCTCCAATCGTAGCTAAAAGTGGGTGTGGGCTTCTGCCCGCAGCTTGGGGGTGTGGGGCCATGCCCCCGCCCAGTGCATTTGGCAGGGCAGCGGCTTCGCCGCAGACCAGACAAATGCGATGCTGGCCGTCGCCCGCCGTCGCCCGCCGTCGCCGTCGCCCGAGCGGACGACGAATCCCTCGTCCCGCCGCAAGCGGCAGGACTCGCTCTCTCTGTCGCTCGTCCTCTTCCCACCGAAACCGCTTCGCTGGGTTTCGGCGGGAGCCCTGTTGGGGGCGGTGATAAAAACTCCCATGTTATATTTTTTGCATTTCTGTGTGGGGGGTATCACTACCCTCCGGCCGCTTTGTCTGTGTCGGAACAACTCGGCGCAGGGTTTATTTCAGCAGAAAAAGCGGCTTTCTCAGAGTGGGTGCTCTGCGCCGACGAACGCGCTGTTCCCTCCTGCACACAGCGCTTTTTTGGCACCTCTATGCGGGGGGAGTATCACATTACCCTCGGCGTGCGCTTCATGCCGTTGAAACGCTGGACGCCCGCGGGTCACGGCGGCGTATTCGCTGTTTTTATGCCGCCACAGTGCTCGCCCTGTGCGGGCTGAATCTCCCCTCGTCGGGTACACACACCACCCCAGCCTTTAACCGCGCACACAGCGGCTCACACGCCGAAACACGGCGGGTTATCAGGGTCGATGGTGACGATGTTTCCGGCAACGGGATCATCGACACCATCGACCCTTTTCAGGCAGATCAGACGGTCGCCGTTGCTCTTGCGGAAGGACACCGTAATGCCGTTTCTCCTTAGAGCGTCAACGCTTTTGCGGATTCGGTGGGAGAAGCTGTTGGGGGTCAGCCCCTCTGTACCGGCAGGGTCGATCTTTTCCAACAGCACCTTGGCAGGGGCGCTGATCTCCGGCTGCTGGCGCAGCACTCCAGAGAGAAGAAAAAGAATCCGTTCACTGGGCTGCTCGTTCTGTTCGCAGTCATCTGACAGCAGCTTCCAGACGTGATCCTCGCCATCGAACTCCAGTGCCAACTCGCGGTAGGGGATGTCCCGCCCGGTGCAGTAGAGCGTGGCGGTGTTCTCTCTGCGCTTACTCTTGCGGAGGACAAAGTTGCTGTCGGTGGCACCGCTGAGTCCGGTGGTGCCGGAGATCATATTCATGGGATCATCGTCATTCATCTTCCGCAAGTGATGCACCAGTAGAATGGCGATGCGGTGCTTGTCCGCCAGCGCTTTCAGAACGCCGATGTCACGGTAGTCGCTGGCATAGGGATTCGCGTCATTGCCCGCGGTGCGGATGCGCTGGAGCGTGTCGATGACGATGAGCCTGGTCTGTGGATGCTCCTTCAAGAATTGCTCGATCTGTTCCACCAGCCCGTTGTGGAGCTGCTGGGACATGACGGCGAAGTGCAGCGTGGGCGGCGCGTCCTCTGTGAGATCGAAGAGGCGGCTTTGGATACGCTGGAAGCTGTCCTCCAGACAGAGGTACAGCACCTCGCATGGCCGTGTGGCGAACGTCCAGAGCGGCTTGCCCTGCGCGGCGCAGAGACACAGCCACAGCGCCAGCCACGATTTGCCGATCTTCGGTGCGCCTGCCAGCAGATGTAGCCCCTGGGGCAGCAGATCGTCGACCACGAAGGAGACCGGTTCGTAAGCGGTGCTTTGCAGCGTGTCCGCGTCGATGGTTTTGCGGACGCTGGTTCTTGCAGATGCCGGGTATGACCTACGCCTATTGCGGCGAACCGGCACCGGGACAGGACGGCAAGACCTGCCGGGAGATTGGAGCCACCAGCAGCTTCCGCAGCAAGGTGCAAGAACAACGATGTTTGGAAGGCTCATCAGCGGGCCTACAAAAATATTTTGCCCGTACCCGAAAGGAACGATGAGCAAGGGCGTGTTTGAAGTGTGGTCCCGGAAAATGGAGACGCTGCGGGACGATGCGCTGATGGAATATGGCAGAGCGAAGAGCGAAGAGGAACGTCAGCGCATTGTGGATGAGGTCACGCAAAAATTGAATAAGCTGTGAGCGAAAAAGCAGGAGGGAACTGCGTCCGCAAATGCGGATGCAGTTCCTCCTGCCGCAGTGCCAAAGCACTGCGTAGTCCCATTACGGAGTCTGGAGCAGCGGAGCACTTCGCAGACTGCTCTGGATCATACTGACAACGGCTTGTGCTTGATTTGCAATGCAAATCTTGACTTTCCATCCAACAATCTGTACTCTTAAATCATATTATGCTGCTGATATTATCTTTTGAGCTGTAAAGATGAGAAACCACCCAAAGGAAACGATGTTGGTATTTGAATAACGAGGGAGTGAGATATATGGAGCAATTACTGATTGTTGAAGATGATATCGGCTTGAATCAAGGCTTAGCCAAGTTGTCCGACTGGAAAGAGCGCGTGGCAGAATGCCGCAGCAGTGGCATGAGTGTCCGCGAGTGGTGTGAAGCGCAAGGTCTCTGTCTCCAAACTTATTACCGATGGGAAAAGGTCGTTTTAGCTGCGGCAAGCGGGCAATTGCAGGCGCAGCAGAGCGGGGTTGCTTGTACGCCAACATCCTCGGCACCCATGTTTGCAGAGCTCGCACCGCTGAAGCCAACTGTTTCGGCGCGAAGACCAGAAGGTGCCGTGGCAACCATTCGTTGTGGCGAAGTGGCAATTGACCTCTATGCCGGTGTTGACCCTGCCTTTATTGTGTCGCTTTGCAAGGAGCTGCAGTATGCTCAATGACTTTACCGGAGCCGAACGCATCTATATCTGCTGCGGCTACACAGATCTGCGCAAAGGGATCGAACGGCCATTGCCAATGAAAAGGCAGATCTGAAATGAAAAGGCAGATGGCTGAAATTTAATGTTATATCCCGTATCAAGTCTGCGTATCCAATTGAAATGTATCGCTCAAATAAACCTGAGATCAAAGAAAAATAAGTCGAGGGGAATTCCCTCGACCTATTTTTCCGGCGCGGCGTTTATTTTCAATGCTCAAAGCAGAGAAAAGCACGGCAGTGTCACCGTGTTTTTCTCTGCTTTTGACCTGTTTCAGATGACCCGCACGATCTGCTCCCACAGCAGAATGTGCTTTTCATCAATGGTTTTGTTGTCGGTAGTGGCCGAACAGCCAGTAATGGTCCCCCATCGATGTCCGAGAGAAAAAGGCTGACTGGACGGGATGAGAAAAGAAAGAGCCATGTCACGGCTCTTTCTCATTTGTTCAACTTTTTCCAAAAGGTCAAAAATCAGTTTTCCAGCGGGAGATCCCGCGCTCTGTCGCAAGGTCGGTCAATTCCTTCAGCATCCCCTTCGGGAAGTCCAGCGTCAGGCGGTCGTATCTAAAGTATACCATAGGTGAAACCGAATTTCTCAAATTATTTTTCTTCCCATGCCACCAGCGTCCACCCCTTGTAGGTCGATACGGTGCATGGTTGTCCGTTTGCCCTGCGGAATTTGCCCCCTCCATGGATCGCTTGATCTGGCGGAAGCCGGAGGAAATGGCAGCGGCGCTGGCCTCCGTCGGCTCCATCCCAAAATCGGCGGTGTGCTGCCTGGCCCAGTCCGTCAGATTGGTCACAACGACCGGCTCGCCGTCCGGCGTGCGCAGGTGCCAGATCTTAGCGTTTCTGTTCTGCGGCCCTCTCTGGCCCTCCGGTAATGCAAGTGCGGCCTTCGTGCCGTGGGCCAGATTCCCGGTTTTTTCCGCTGCCGCAGCGGCGTTCCGCTTGGCGGAGGCGCTCCACTTGTTGTGCCGTCCCTTGTGCTGTTGGCTGCGCCATGCGGCGGAGCAGGCCGGGGAGCAGGTGCGCTTGTTGCTGGACGGCGGCGTGTCAAATTCTGCGCCGCAGATTACACATTGACGGATCATATCAAGCTCCGGACGTCCACGCCCAGCGCATCGGCTATGGCGATCAGGTTTCTGGCGGTGAGGTTTCCGGTCTCCGCCTCGCCCAGCTCCACCCGCTGGATCTGGCGGATGTTAACACCGGACGCCTCCGCCAACTCTGCCTGCGTCATGCCCGCCATGCGGCGGGACCATTCCAGCTTGGTGATGGGCCGGTTGTGGCAGTCCCGGCCGTAGTTGACCAGAGGGCAGATAGTGCAGTCACCATCTGCCCGCCGGCAGTCTGCGTATTTTTGCGCATCGTGGGCCTCCTTTAGAGCTTGATTTCCGGTGTGTAGTAGAGCACTTCGTACTTTCGATATTGGGCACCGACAGGCTTTCTGACGATGGCGGTTGTTTCTTCCCGGTAACCCGCTTTATAAGTGCGTAGCCGTAAAAATAGCCGTCTTCCACAAATGTTTTTCCGGGGCCTGTTCCAGTCTTTGAATCAATTCGTTTTTCTCCATCGTTCTTTCCTCCCTTATTTCAGATAACGGTTCGTCTGGGAAACCACGGCCATGCCGACCTGATCCGGGGTGCCGTTGAAATTTACGAAGCGGAGGACGTCGATCAGCTTGCTGGCGTGATTCCCACAGTCGCCGCGGTCATTGCCGAGGCTGCCGCATGGATACGACGGCTGATCTGTTCCTGTTCCTGCCGGATACCGAGGATTGCCGCCTTGCGGCGCTTCAGTTCCTCCATCGTGGTGGAGATGGTGCGAAAGCGCTCGGCGTATTCGTCCGCGTCACCATTTGCCGCTTCTGCCAGAAGCATATCGAACTGTTTGCCCAACTCCGTGACCGCTCGGTCAATGTCTCCAAGGCTCATGTTCTCACCGGGAACCGGAGCCAATTCCTGCTCCATCGCATCTACAAGCTGATCTGCCAGAACCTTGCACCCTGACATGGATGCATTGATGGCTGCCAGCACCGCCTGCTGAAGCGGCGATTCGTCCAGCGTCGGAGATTCTTTGCAGTATTTCTTTCCATAGTCCAAGCGGCTGCTGCAGCGCCACACGGCTCGTTTCTCACCGTGCTGTGTCCACACCACTCTGCGGTACGCCGTACCGCACTCGCCGCAGAACAGCAGACCGCTGAGCGCGTATTTGCCGCTGTAACGGCTCATGCCGGTGGGGGCGCTCTTTTTCGTGCCGCCGGTCTGGGCCCGGCGACGCGCCAGCTCCATCTGCACAGCATCGAACTGTTCCCGAGAGATGATGGCCTCGTGGTGGTTCTGAATCAGATACATGGGAAGCTGTCCAGTATTACGGATGACCTGCTTGCTGATGCAGTCCCGAATGAAGGTCTTTTGGAGCAGGACATCACCGCAGTATTTTTCGTCAGAGAGGATCGTCCGCAGATTAGAAGTTGTCCATTCCATTGTTCCTGCCGAATTCTTGAAGCCGCCGGATTCCAAGGCTTCCTTGATGCTGCGCAGCGTCTGGCCGGATAAGTACATCTCATAAATTCTTCGGACCGTTTCCGCCTGCTCCGCATTGACCACCATCTCTCCGTCAGGCCCTTTTTCGTACCCCAGCAGGGTCTTATACTGGATATTCGCCTTTCCCGTCCGCATCGCCTGATGCTTGCCCCACTTAACACGGGAGGAGATGCCCTCACTTTCGGACTGTGCGAAGGCGCCGTGGATGGTGATGAGGAATTCGCTTTCCGGGTAGATAGAATTGATGTTCTGCTCCTCGAAGATGACCGGGATGCCCATGCTGCGCAGCTCGCGGGTATAACTCAGCGTGTCCACGGTATTACGGGCGAAGCGGGAGACGGATTTGGCAAGGATCATGTCGATTTTGCCCTGCCTGCACTGGCGGATCATGCGAAGAAAATCCTTGCGCTTGCAGGCGGAGGTGCCGGTGATGCCTTCATCCGCGAAAATATCCGCCATCGTCCAGTCGGGATTTGCCATGATTTTTTCCGTGTAGTATGCTTTCTGGTTTTCGTAGCTGTTGAGCTGCTCGTCCTTTTTTTGTGGACACACGGCAGTATGCGGCTACCCGGAGATTTTTCTTCTTTTCCTGATCCGTTTCCGCCTCCTGCGGCTGCGGCACGATCTCGCCGAGCTTCATTTTATAGCCGAAGGGCTGCTTTCGTTTTCCCATTATCTCCGTGTCCTTTCTATTTTTTCTGTGACCTCCAGTCCATTGAGAAGGCGGAAGCGCAGTGTTTCATTGTCCACGACCACGATTTTCTCGACCATATCGCTGAATAGCTGCTCATCGAAGTCATCCAGCCAGTCCGACCCGCTTTCAAGAACATCCAGCATATCCTGTGTCTGCTGAATGGTGTGATCCTCCTCAGACCGCAGGATGCGCTCCTTTTGGAGCTTCAGTTCTCGGCGGCGCTCCGCAAGCAGATTGCTACGGGATATAAAAATGTCAGGATCGACCACTCCCTGCTGCTTGAGCTGGGCCAGAAGTCGTTCCTGACTGGCGATATCCGATATTTGTTTGTTGATCTCCACGATGTTTTCACTCCAGAGGAGACTTCCAGTTCTGGCAGCATAGAGGTCAGAAATAAGCTGGGTGAGAATGCTCGTTCCATAATGTTTAAGATTGTAATATACATGGAGGAATGCGTTTTTCATCTGTTCCTCTGGAACCTGCGTATTGGGGCAGGCGGTGATAGACTTGTCGTGTCTGCGACACGCCCAATTTACAGAGCCACCACAATTTTTCCTATGTTTTGCAGAGTGTGAACCGCAGTGACCGCACACGACTTTACGCGCGAAAGCGTGGGGGACATCTGACCGTGGATGAATCGCGGCACTTCTCTGTGTCAGAAGTTCCTGCACCTTTTGAAAAATCTCTCTACTGATGATTGCGGGATGAGAATCTATCACAAGATACTGTTTTCGTTCGCCGTGGTTGATTTTTTGCTGCCGAGGAAAGCTGCGGGTGGTATATTTCTTTTGAGACAGAGAATCTCCGGCGTATTTTTCGTTTTGCAGTATGTACTGGATGGAGGTTAACTGCCAATATTGAGTGCCGTCCCGTTGGACAGCCCAGCGCCGTGATTTCCTTTGCAATATTCTCCATACTGACACCTGCAAGGTAACGGTCGAAGATATGTCGGATGATTGACGCTTCATCCTCTTGAATCTCCAAATGATCTTTAACGAGCCGATAGCCATAGGGTGCTTTGCAGGTGGAAAATCTCCCTTTGCTCATTCGGACTCTGTAGCTCCACCGCACCCGTTCGGAGATAGCCTCGCTCTCCCGCTGGGCCAGTGCCGCGAACATGGCGATAAGAACTTCGCCGGACACCTGCGCGGTGTCGATGTTCTGTTCCTCGAAGTAGACGCTGACGCCCAGCGCAGCTAATTCCCGCACCGCCTCCAGGCTCTCTTTGGTGTTGCGGGCGAATCTGGAGGAAGATTTTACAAGGATGCGGTCGATCCTTCCCGGCAATCCTCCATCATCCGTTGGAAGTCCTCCCGCTTGTCGATGGAAGTGCCGGTGACGCCCTTGTCAGCGTAGATATCTGCCAACTCCCAATTTGGATTTCCTGCGATGAGCTTGGAGAAGTAGGCATTCTGCGCCGCGAAGGAATGTTCTTGATCCTTGGAGTTGGAACTGACGCGGGCATACGCCGCCACGCGGAGCTTTCGTGCGGTTTCCTGATTCGCTGCCGGGATCGTAATGACCCGCGGAGCCATCGCCAGAGAACCGTTGGTTTTCTCTTTATCACTCATTCCTTTACCACCTCCTTCGTCAGCAACACACAATACCATAAAGCATCCGCAATAGCTATCCTAAAAGCGAAGAAATCAAAGAGAAATAATAATGTCCGCGCCAAGCTGTACCCTCAGACGCGCGGCGATTTTTTTGGCTTCACTGCCGCTGACGAGACCCTGCTCCCGCAGGCTGCGAAGCATGGTGACGATGCCAAGATAATCTGCGTTTGGATTCATTCGGATTCCTCCTTTTGTGATTTAATTTGAATGATAATGAAAACTCCCAAGCCCAATTTTACAAATGGGTTTGGGAGTTTTCGTTATATTGCTTCTTTATGGGATGATCTCAATGCTGAAAACATCCGAGATGGGAATACACTGTCGATCCGTCATCTGGATCACACCGTTAACTGCGTCGATCCGCTTGACCTCTCCGGTGACAGTTTGGTAGCTGCCGCCGTTCTTCCGTTCGTCCTGGCACAAAGTAGGTGATGGACGCCGTGGGCCTGCCGGGAAGCAGCTCCTGGAGGCGCTGCAATTCCGCGTCAACCCGTGCCATTTCGTACTCATCCAGTTCCATGCGCTGGTCCGTCAGCCGCCCGGTTTCCGCAATGGCGTGCGCTGTGGCCGGTCAGGGCGGCAAAGGGAGAGAACTGCGCCGCACGGTTATAGAGGGACATTCGCGGATGTTTTGACGAATCCGGATGGGGCAGGCGAATGATGTCATCGTATTGTCCGCTCACGCCTTATGCCCTCCGATCTGCTTATTCCGTTCTTTAGCGGTAGCGCCTTTCAGATAGCTCCCACCATTCAAAATGGCGTTTTTGCCGAACTTCTTTTTAATGTCGAGCATGGCTTCCTGAATTTTGCGTTCCCGTTTCAACTTGATTCTTCCTCCTTGCGCCGCTGCTCCTGTACCTCGATATTATCGAACAGGTTAAACTGCACCGGCTTTCGGCTCCTGCTGGGACATCGTCTTCGCCCACCAACCGATTGGCGGTGATGGTAAGTCTGCGAATAGACAGCTTGGGATTGACCTTTTCATCATAAACCCAAGAACCGCGTCCGTGATGCTGCGGGCCGAAGATGTCTTTCGCGGCAGATTTGCTGTTCCGTGGGTGTGCTTGGGGATCTTTCTGTCATAGCGGTCTGTCACGGTCTCACCGTGGTAGCTGCCGCCTGCGGTGTTTTCAATGTCATATCCCACCATCAGGGTCAACTGATCCGTTACCAGCTTTTTTCCAGCAGATCCAGCGCGACGGCTTCCGCCATTTCACGCACCACCAGCCGTGCTTTTCAAAGGAATATGGGCATTGCAGAACCTGCCCGGAGCAGATGCTGTTCGTTTCCGGCCGGTATGCCTTGATATCCTGCATCCGGCACGGCTCCCAGCCCCATGCGTGGTCGATGAGGAGTTCAGCGTTGATGCCGAACATCCGATAGAGCAGTTCTTCATTATAGTATTCGTTCGGCTTGCCGATAGAGCACCTTGCAACATCCCCCATGGTGTAGATGCCGATGGCTTCCAGCTTCTTTGCGTAACCGCGCCCAACACGCCAGAAATCTGTCAGCGGGCGGTGCGCCCAAAGCTGCTCACGGTAGCTCATTTCGTCAAGCTCCGCAATGCGGACGCCGTCTTTGTCCGGCTGGACGTGCTTCGCCATAATGTCCATAGCGACCTTGCAGAGATAGAGGTTGCTGCCGATGCCCGCCGTGGCTGTGATGCCCGTGGTGTGCAGGACGTCCGAGATCATAACCTTTGCCAACTCACGGGCGGTCATGCGGTAAGTTTGCAGATAGTTCGTCACATCCATCATCACCTCGTCGATGGAATAGACATGGATGTCCTCCGAGGCGATGTATTTCAGGTATACGTTGTAGACCTGGGTGCTGACTGGATGTATTTTGCCATTCGAGGAGGGGCAATGAGATAATCTACCTCTCTGGATGGGTCAGCCGTCAGTTCATTGGCGTTGAAGCTCTTTTCGGAAAGTTCGCAGCCAGCTTTGCGCCGCCGTTCCGCGTTGACTTCCTTGACACGCTCCACCCCTTCAAAAGCCTCGCTCTGCCGGAGATGCCGTATGCCTTTAGGGAGGGAGTCACGGCAAGGCAGATAGTTTTCTCTGTCCGGCTGGCGTCAGCCACCACCAGATTGGTGGTCAGAGGGTCGAGCCCACGCTCCATGCATTCTACGGAGGCGTAGAAAGCTTTTAAGTCAATGGCGATATATGTTCGTCCGTCTCTGCTGCATCGCGCCTCCTCGTCCTTAGTGAAAATCAGTATATCATGCCACCGTAAATCGAACAAGTGTTTGTAACAAACTTTTTTTGAAAACTTGTGGAAACAGCCCATTTTCAAAAACAAGGGCGCCGTGTTACAATGATGCCTGTTTGCGGAATGGGAGGAAAACATGTTCTATACAACGGAAGAAGCCGCCATCGTCTGCGGCTTTCTGAACTTATATTCTGGATCGGGCCAGCGTTGATGTCTCTGTGCGGAGACGCAACGCGGCATGCCAGTGGCGCTGCAACGGAAACGCTGCAGCCGGATGACTACCGATGGGCGGAGAATGTTCTCTGCTTTCTGAAGCCCTGCTGGTGGCAGTTACATGAAGATCATAGAGCCTTAGAGAATGTGCTGTTGAAAACACACCTTTTAGCTCAGAGATAAAAAACGAGGGCCACTCCTGTCTTGGTTGGAAGCATACTGCTATACCTGAATATGGAGCGGCCCTCATTATATTTTTAAAGTTCTTTTGCTCAGTCCTATTCGACACTACTTCCCGGACTGTCGGGCGGTTAAACGAACCAGCGCCTGGCAGCGCCCATCGGGAATCTCACCCCTCAGAGGATCTCTCCGAGCTGCCCCCATTGCTTGCGGCTGTGGCTGGACAGAATGTACCATTATAGGCTGACGGGATCATTGCGAGACGGGCTGCCATGCCCGCTTTTGGCTGAATGAGTTTCGCTCTGCACCTTATTGGCCGTTCATTGACATCGGAGTAATTCCAATGCAGGTGGTCTTCGCGCATCCGCCGCATCGCTGTTCCCCCTCGCCAGGGGACCGTCAGCTGACGTTATTCGTCACCGGATATTCAGTTTTCAATGTTCCCAAGAAGATTCTTTCTTCTCGTATGTATACGGGAAAAACTGGCATCTTAACAACCCTGCTCATCCAAATTATTTTTAATTTTTTCAGGATGCGCTTTTTCCGCACATGAATGGCCTGCTGAGAGACCCCAAGCATCTGTGCGTATTCCTTTTCGGAGCGGTTTTTGAAGTAAAGCTCGTAGATCAGCTCATAATCCTTCGGCGGGAGCAGATCCAGAATATTACGCCGGGACTGGCGCACCATCTCCTCAATTGCCTGATTTTCAGGGGTGTTGTCATAATCAATAAATTCATGGAACCGCTCGGATCCGTCATTTTCACCGCCGATCAGAGAACTCATCTGCGTTTCGTGCTTGTAAAAGCGTTCCGTGCTGTCTTCAATGTGCCATTTCGTCCGCCTGTAGGTCTGGAAGACTTCTTTTGTGACCTGGACGAGCTCAAATTCGCCGGTCATGGTGTTGTAAATGTTGAGAAAATAATTCTTTTCAGTCATACTCCTGATCTCCTTTGTGATTTTCTGAATTTGGTGAGGTTCAAAAAATCGGGAGATCAGGGGTATTCAGCGATATACGGCTCCCACGCTGAAAAGGGGGAGGATATGAAAAAAGCGCATTGCAAACTCCTTTTCCGGAGCTGCATGCGCAAAAAAAGAGCCGCTTGATTTGTCTGACCATTGGCCGCGTTGACAGAACTATGTTCCTAAAAGGAACGATCGTTACAAATCAAGCGGCACATGGGATGGTCACGCATCAAGCGGCTCCGAGGCTCATACTTGGTATTTAATTGTTGGGGACAGATCGATTATTCGCGGTTATGCGATGCGGAATACAACGGGCGGGAAGAAAACCGACTCTCCGCATTGCGGGCACTTCAGGTATGTCGCGCCGTGGGCCCCTTTGCAGAGCGTTTCAAGCCGCAGCTTACAATACGGGCAAAGCCGTGCCATGGTGATATGGGTGGAGTACTGCTGCTCAAGCTCCCGCTGTTCGGCTTGAATGCAGGCATACCGCTGCGGATCAAGCGCCTTGGAATTGATTTTTGCCATAATAACAACTACCTCCTATGCTGTGTCAAAGTCATCCGCATAAATATGGATGGGCGCATACGGATTACTAAAATCATTTCGGCTGATCATGCCAAGATTGTCCAGACGAATGGATAATGCTGTTTTCGAGACGCCTAAACGCTTTGCCATTTCAGAAAACAGAGCATATTCCTTGGGGGCAAATACTTTGTTCAGGAGTTTGATCTGCCGGCCAAGGCCAAGCTCATCCATGTAGCGGTCGATCAGCTCACGGGGGAGTAGGAGATACGCCGTCAGCACATTCGTTTGCCATTCTACCCAATCGGTGATGGGGTATGAGCAGCGTTCATCCGCAAGGCGGCAGATGAACGGCTGCGCGCTTGGATTATATTCCTCCGGGTAAAGCATACCGAGGATCTGATGCGCGGCTTCATGTACCAGAGTGAAATTCAACCGCCCCACCGATCCCGCATTTGCGAGGTTTTGATCCACATAGGCGATATTGCCGTTCAAGTGAAACTCCTGGACTGACCCGTTTCCACGGGGGACGGATATGGTGAGATCGACGTCGCTATAGGAGGTCAGCCCAAGGATCGAGCCCGTTACGCTCATATCCGCAAACGCGAAATGAAGTCCGCAGATCTTTTCCGCAAAGTCGACCGGGTCGATGCGATCCATTTTGCGGTCTGACAGCGTCAGATAGCGGAACAGCACTCTGCGGTGATATCCGTTCAAGATCTTTCCGAGATAAAATCGGCATCCTGCGTTCCTCCTCACATCGTGACTGTCATGGAAGGGAAGGTGTTCCCTTGACTGTGGCTTTATCATAGCAATCTTATAAAGCTATGTCAATGTCGCATTTGTAGCGCAACAAGCTATTTGCGATTGACAAGAATAGCTGCCCCCTTGTATAATGGGATATCCTAAGACGGAGGGTTTCTTTATGAACAGTCATAAAACAACGGTTATCCCGTTTCCGGCTCCTTCAAAGAACGGTGTGAGATACAGTGCTAAGACTGAGAAGCAGAACAATGTAATTGGTACAAGGCTTTCGGAAGAGCTCAAAAACCGAAAGCTGAGTAAAAAAGAATTCTGCACAACATTGAAGGACTTTGGTGTAGATGTAAGCCAATCCGCGCTGGGGAAGTGGACGAATGGCCTGACTGTTCCCAATGCATACCAACTGCTGGCGATCTGCTATGCGCTGGATCTTGAGGATGGCCTTGCTGCCTTTACCGGAGAACACACGCCTCTGCTCAACGAAGTGGGGGCGGAAAAGGTTCGTGCTTACCGAGAGGATCTGATTGCTACCGGTAAATACAATCCCATGCCAACGCCCACGAATACGATCCGCTATATCGATAAGCCCGTCAGCAATCTCAGAGTCTCAGCCGGTACAGGCAGTTTCTTGGATGAGGACAACTTTGAGATGGTCAGCTTTCCGGAAAACGCGGTCCCAGCGGAAGCGGATTTTGGCGTTAGAGTATCCGGCAACAGTATGGAGCCGGTCTACCATGACGGGCAGATCGTCTGGGTGGAGCGGTGCGAGACGCTCTCGATAGGCCAGGTCGGTGTGTTCGTCTATGACGGTGAAGGCTATTTGAAATCCTATGGGGAGCGGGAGCCTGACGAGAGCGACCGTGACGCATTTACGGACAGTTACGGAGACTCCACATGCAGCCGGTTCTGATTTCGTATAACAAAGACTATTCTGATCGAATTGAAATCCGCCAAGCTGATCTGGCCCATTGCTGTAACGATACATAGTTGCCCTCCAGGTACAAGGTTTTTGCTGGATTTTTTCCAGTTCTCTTGCTCCAATTATACCACGGATTGGCCTCTATGGATTGAAATATAAGGATCTTTCTATTATTCAGCTGGCTGACTTCTGTTTCATCTTCCGGCAAAAGCCTCTTCATATGCCGCATTGCCGACAAAATTAAGACCTGCCATTCAAGGCCTTTTTCATTAACAGCATCATAATAAAGCGGATAACCTCCTGCAACAAATGCCATTCCGATCAAGCATAATGGCTTTTTTATCTTCCGGCAAACCGGAAATCAAATTCGTAATTTCTTGGCGTTATCGTG
>VOFB01004802.1_pt1 | contig 37807 bp, 38 predicted proteins | sample 5384141 | NCBI WGS metagenome assembly VOFB01 (sample SAMN12384721, study PRJNA508395) | human gut metagenome | isolation source: healthy gut A | host: Homo sapiens
GGCTTTTACTAACCTACATTTCCGTCAATTTTACTGGTGTAGTTTCATCTCATTTGTCTAGAATGTTAAAATGAAATGGGAAACCATAACATGGATATTCCATATGGCAATCATATCTCACTACAGCAAGGAAACGCTGCCCTTGTTGTACATGGAACAAAACAACGGTCTCCAAAATACAGATGCAGGCAACATCCAGGTGTTGTCTGATTCAGCGCCAGTACTTCATTCTCTTTTTTGCTGGATAAAAATTTTTCTGCTTCATCAGCGTGGTGCCCTTAATTGTACTTCAGATCACTCCTCAGCTGCAATGCGCATTTTACGTCGAATACGTAGAATCATCAATACGCTGATTTTCCATTTGATAATAATAAGTTTAGTTTGAAATCCCACCTCTTCAAATAATACAGGTAACATGATGTTGCATATTCACATAATCGCTATAGCCTCAGATACACAAGCCATGTGCTAAAGACAAGTTACTCTAGTAGAGAGGGGACTAATATCACTAATCCAGATATATTGAACAAACTACCGGGATACGTTCTTCCACTTCGCTTGGAATTTGTAGATGCAGTCAGTGGAGTGAAAATATCGAAACAGAGCTACAACGTGTTAATAGAGATAAATCTCAAATTGGAGAAAGACAATATTGATCCTTCTAATGATGAGATTACTGGAGAGTATTTCAATAACAACGTTGTTTTTGAATCAAATAAAAGCGATGGTTTGGAATTTCTGTATGATGGAAAAAACTCTGGCAATACGTGGTACCCTAATAAGATTACTTTCCTGACGATGACTTTCCCGGAGCTCACAAGAATACTGGGTGTCAGAATCAACTTTGACACCGGTTACTACAGTCTTGGAAGTTTGAACGTGTATGCAGACGAAGGTAACGGATTCATTTCATATGGCAAACTCACCAGAAATGCTAATGGCACCATATATCTGAAGTTCAAGGAACCCGCTGACATACGTGCTCTCAAGTTTGATGGAATGTTGACCACTAGCGGTGGTACAGGACCGGACATCTACGAAATCACATTCATCAAATAGTGTGAATTGACAGAAAGAATGCAAATTACACAAAAAATTATTCTGAGACTGTCAACAGTACATCCATTAATGTAATTTGCGTAATTTGTGTTCTTTCTTTTTATTATTGCTTACCTGTTTATACCTAACTATATGTTTAACATACTATCTAATATTACTCTACGAAATATTACCACTGCCGGAGTGGTTCTCACAGTTGTGATATACCTTTGTACATCTTGTAGGAACAACCATGCCGAAGTGGAACGCATAATCCGCAATCATCTTGAACCCACCAAAGAGCTATATGCTCTCGCCCTACAGACGGGCGAAGTTACCCTGCCTCTTGGCGGCAAATATCCGCATGTTACCTATCCAGTTCCGGGAGGTACGGAAACCCCTATCAGCAATGTATGGATTGTAAATGGCAACTATATGGGCAAAACATACGAATGCCACGGATGCGACTCGTGCATGAAGTGCTATCAAGATGCCGGGCTGATAACATATAACATCGTTCGTAGAGACAGTACTTCAGTTAGGAGCACCGTATGCCTCACAGAAAAAGGAAAACAATACTTAATCGAACGACATATTTCCGGATTTCACCCTATTATCAATGCCTGGCGCCGAAGAGAGCAACTGGAAGTAGTACTGGTGGCCAAAGAAAAGTTTGACTTGGAGATACACCCCTCGGACACTACGGAAATCTATCATTGTAAGGTACACCGAAAACTCGAAATTACTCCCTTCATCGAAGCATTGGGTGCTACCGGCAAAGAGAACCAACCGGATTATGTGCGCAAACTTCGTGTAGACCTTAATAACAAAGAGTACCCTATGGTAACTTACATCGAAATGGAGCCATAAAAAATATTTTCTATTTCTCAAACAAAACACAGTTTTTTCAATACTCATATTAAAAAATTTTGTCTAAATGAAATAAATATCTTTGTAAAGACAAATTTTCCAAATGGATAAAACAAAGTCGTAAATACACAGATATGAATTGCGGTCTGTGACTACTTGCTACTTATCATCATTAGTATCCACTAATAGGACAATAAAAAATATAGGGCACTAATATTATCCACCATTATAATCCATTTTCATTGAAACTATTGCGCAAAACGAGTATCTTTGTGCAAAGATTAAGATATAGATAAAAGATTTGCACTATGAAATATGATATTTCCTATATGACAACAGAGGCTGTAAGCCTGCTTAAATCACTGATTAGCATCCCTTCCATCAGCCGGGAAGAAACCCAAGCTGCGGATTTCCTGCAAAACTATATTGAAATGGCAGGTATGCAGACGGGACGCAAGGGAAATAATGTGTGGTGCCTCAGTCCTATGTTCGATTTGAAGAAGCCCACTATCCTGCTTAACTCTCACATTGACACTGTAAAACCTGTCAACGGTTGGAGAAAGGATCCGTTCACTCCCCGCGAAGAAAATGGTATTGTACGGGCTAGGCAGTAACGATGCCGGTGCCAGCGTTGTTTCGTTATTACAGGTGTTCCTGCAACTATGTCGCACTTCGCAGAAGTACAACCTCATTTATCTGGCCTCTTGCGAAGAAGAAGTTTCAGGTAAGGACGGAATTGAGAGCGTATTGCCGGGACTTCCTCCTGTCTCATTTGCCATAGTGGGCGAACCGACGGAGATGCAGCCCGCCATTGCCGAAAAAGGCTTAATGGTGTTAGACGTCACTGCAACAGGTAAGGCCGGACACGCAGCGCGTAATGAGGGAGACAATGCTATCTACAAAGTATTGGATGATATTGCCTGGTTCCGTGACTATCGTTTTGAAAAGGAATCTCCGCTACTAGGTCCGGTGAAGATGAGCGTCACGGTGATTAATGCCGGTACACAACACAATGTCATTCCCGACAAATGTTCTTTCGTCGTCGACATCCGGAGCAACGAACTTTACTCAAACGAAGAACTGTTTGTGGAAATCAAGAAACATATTTCCTGTGACGCCAAAGCGCGTTCATACCGCCTCAACTCTTCACAAATTGATGAAAAACATCCGTTTGTTCAGAAAGCAGTAAAGCTTGGCCGTGTTCCTTTCGGTTCTCCAACTCTGTCTGATCAGGCATTAATGTCCTTCCCTTCGGTAAAGATCGGTCCGGGACGCTCTTCACGTTCGCATACAGCAGAGGAATATATCATGCTGAAAGAGATCGAAGAAGCTGTCGGAATTTATCTGGAGTTATTGGATGGGCTTCTGATTTAGTTACATCAATGTATATACAAATTACTTTCTATAAAAATATCCTATCGGGCGTATTCAATCTCGCATATAAAAAGAAAAAAGCGAACGTTTCTTGCAAACAAACGTGTTCCATGTTATTAATAAACTTTTGAGGGGTTTATTAATAACGGTATCTAAGTTTATTATAAACTCTCAAATCCAAGAGAAAGGTTATTCCTGTGATTTTTAACAACAAAAAAGGCTGCAAACCCTACAAAGATTCGCAGCCTTTAGTTTATACCAAGGTTCTTACAGCTTAACTACTGTAAGGAGTTTCTATTCCACTGTTGCAATATTGCACTATTTTCTTTTCCATTCTTCTTTAGTTCCGTTCTTTACTCATCACTATTCTCCTACAAATATACAAAATAAAAAGAGCTTTTCCAAAAGTATCCGGTCCAATAAAAGAACATACCCCACCGTCTGTCTACCTTTCTCTTTTATCCAAACAAGACTAGAATTAATTAAAGTAAAGATTATGAGCAAAATAGCAGTATATCACCCCTCTTCTATTTTGTCCCCGAAAAAATTGGAAAATATAAAAAGAACCGTACATTTGTCTCAATATCAAATACCAATAAACACAATGAAAACATCAATACTATTAAAAACAACGGCCTCTAAAACACAAATCAATACCATTTTCAACTAATAAAAATAGAATTATGAAAAAAAGAATTTTATTATTATGCGTATTTTGCATCACTCTAGGTTTCACCTACGCACAAACTTCCGATCGGCATATTACAAACAAGGTTACTGTTGCTGTCCGTACATACGAAACGGAAACGATTGCCCTTATTAAAGCTGATAATCTGAAAAAAGCATGGAAGGCATCATATATCCATGTAATTTCAGTAAATCCCCAGACCAATCTTAAAGCCTTTATGCGACTGGAAAAGCTATTGACAGAGGATCCCATGTTACATAACCCGGAAAATACATTGATAATCTGTAATGATGAAAATGAAGAATTTGTAAAAGAAGCCGCAACAGGATATAATATCGTGAAATTGCCAGCATTAGGTTCTGCCGGATCCATGATTATTGAAGGGACAATAAAACCTCTGACAAAAGAAGATAACGAGCCGGAATACGACTTCAAATTTACATCAGAAAAAAGTATATAACTTTTTGACTGTAGAAAGAAGGTTAAGCCGACCATTGATAATTCAGATTATCAAATCAAAATAGTTCCTTTGAAAACTACAGGATTCAAGTATAAAACCGGAATTCTGTAGTTTTCTATTTACACAAAATAGTGAAAGTGCCCTAGAAATAGACTTTTTTATTTTTCTTCCCGGAAGAAACTTGATAATCCTTCACTCTTATATTAAAATATGATTTAGCCTTTCCATCATCATTAGAAGGCAATAGTTCCTTATCCTTTGCATGTGGCAATTCAAGGATATCAATTTCCTTCACATTTTTCTTCAATTTTGGAAATAAAAGACTGATATAAATATATTTATGATTAAATCCTTTGACAGCCAACAGCCTACCCATCGGAGCTCCACCATCATATCCTCTCACATTATATTCATCGCCACTTTCTTTATCTATAATCTTGAATCCCGGACTATAATACAGCCATTGTGAATCCCAATAAACAGGTTGCACGAATGTCACTTTTGTATCCTTTTTTCTTCTTTCAATCGAATATAATGAAGGAGTTGTAGACATTCCGTTCTCATAAACTTTTCCAGGAACTACAGCGATACTGTCTTTCGGAAGCAAATAAGCTTGTGCACACAACTCTCTATCACGTTTCTTTTTTTGCTCATATTCTTTCATTGCTTGTTCGTGCTCAACCATTTGTTTATCCATTCCCGATCTCACCTCTCTAAACATCTCTGTTTGGAGTTCCTGTACCAACAATGGCATTGCTTCACGCATCACAGCCAATGAACTTTCTTTATATTTCCTGCCGGCAGGAGATTCATAAAACGCGGCAATTGCTTTCAAATCTTCCAATGTCAAATGTTTCTTATAAGCAGGCATACACAGTTCAATCACCCTATTTTCTATTTTTTCTTTCCAGTCTTTAGCAAAATCGTTCCAGTAGGCATCATCTTTTCCCGGTGCATTAAGTTTCATCACAGAAAGCATTTTCGGATAAAGATCGTCCGTAGCAGCCGAAGCACCGGAAAGCTTCATCATCTTCTTTAATGTCTCTTCATATTCATCTGTCGCATTCGTGGTTTGTGCAAAGACCGGAAAAGTTAGAGTAAGCAGTGTAATTACACACACAATTACTCGGGAAGGAAATAAGTTTTTCATAAGCATCAAATTTTCTTTATTAAACAAATGTTCTAAACATATTATCATATTTTCTATTCTTAGTCCAGTCGTATCATGAGTTTCTTTAGAATCATACCACCAGAATAATTAAATACGCTTCATATTTCATTAGTATGCAATTTTAATAACCAACAATATCCGCCAAACGATCCTAAAAAGAATATTTCTTATAAAGATATGCAATATTTAATTATTACGCAAGGAAATGTTATATAGTTTCCATTAATTTCTCCTGCTATTACAACATATAGATAAACCTCTGCTGTCCGTTATCATCTACATAGAATGGAAGTTCCTCTTTGCCTTTCGTTAGATTCCTGAGCCATAAAAGCGAACCGAACGGAACGCCGACCGTAATATAATTACACTTAGCCTGTTGACTCAGGATTTTTTTCCATTCACCATTGTCCCAATATAACAATTCATATTGATTACCTACAACAATGCCATTGTCAGCATTCAGTGGCATCATTCTTACTTTTGTAACAAACTGAGGTTCCCTCAACATAAAATGTATAGTTGGGTAAGGCTCTGGAGATGTTTGTGGATTACCATCATATTCAGCCTTCCACTTAATTTGCTCCAAAGGTTCATCCATTAGTCGAACTTCAAACTTATTTCCAACCAAAGTATCCGCAGGCGAAAATATAGGCAAAGAAGAGGCAGGAATGGTATTTTTATATCCATATCGAATATCGGTTATAAATTCCAGTTCCGACAAAGCAGCATGGGGATACTCATTTGTAGTCTTTATCTGATAATATTGATAGGGACCTTTGTTCATGCCAAGCTTGATGTCCTGAAAATAAGGGTACAGCGTATCAGTTATTACCCCAACAGTATCACAAGGGTTAAACCCTGGTTTATTGCTCGCCAAAACGACTGTCCCAATCAATTTTATCGCTTTATTCACCAACCCTTGCTTCATGGGAAATTTACGAAGTAATGTCACATCATTAATTTTTCTTCCTGTATGAGGCTTCTCTATTTTCCCTTCCTTGTTTAAATAGAAAGGTTCTCCAAAAGAAAATGATTTGCCAAATGGTGAATAATAAACAGGGAAATAAAACCTGTCAGGAATTACGGATGAGAAAGTGACATTGTGCTCCATACGGTTTATTTTCCCCCAAGTTACGGGAATGATACCGGATGACATCCCGCTATTAAAAGCGGCAAGATATGCAAGATTGTTATTTCCAGTTTCCTGATAAGAAAGAGTCAAAGGAACGGTCTTCAATAAATGTGAAGTTACATCCTTCAGAAATGGAGAATCAAAGAGTTCAGGAATATACTCACCATTCTTTTCCAAAAAGAAAGGCGTGTCTTTTTGTTCTGAAAACATAAAACGATAAATATTCAGTATGTCTTTCGTTTCAAAAGAACTATTGTCACTAGTCGGTATTGATGATTCCGGATTAAACGCTAGCCAATTCCCATTTTTATCTAATACCACTCCATGATAATGCCTTCCCTGAAACTGTCTATAACATGCATTAAATTCAACAGCAGTAGGTATGCCACAAGCCCTCAATATAGACACACCATAACTTGCAATCGGGATACAGTCATGAAAACCATTAAAGAAAAGTTCCTGATAACCGACTTCTTCTCCATAAGGATACAACGGGAAAAACTTGCGTAACTGATATATTACAAAGTTGTATCGCCGAATCGCTTCTTGTACAGAATCCTTATTAATATCTGTCAGATATTTACCCATAAATGCAGAATGGACATCTGAGAAGTCAATTAGGGAATAATCGGGTATACTCCGATAAGGAAGGATATACTCGTAAAAGTCTTCAACGGATAACCGCCGTATGCCGTCTATTTGTTTCCTCCACTCAAAAACATGATCTATATGATTGATTAATTGCTTGGCTGTGATCCAATTAAAATCATAATCTTCTTTCCAAAACGTTTTGACAGATTGCTCTGATACTCTGACATCATTCTGTTTTCTGAATCCAGTGCGAACACTATCTATCAATTTTTGTATATTTCCATTATGAAAACTATCAGTAGCCACATACACTGAATGATAGAAAAGAGAGTCCGCAACTCTTGTCAATGAGTCCAATAATGGATGTTGTCGGGGATTCCTGAGAGAATAAAACGAATGATGATACCGCATATTCGCAATCAAGAACTTTGCAGCTTTCAATTTCTGAGGTTCATGCTTATAATGATCCAAAACAGCTTCCAGTTCCGTCCTATTTGACCCGGAAATTGAAAGGACAGTTTCAACACGCTTGTCCATCTCACTTGTACAGCCTAATAGCAGAAACAGAAAAAAAACAATAATAAGGCTATTCTTTCTCATATTCAATTTTATTTATATAGGGGGGATATCAATTATTATTCTCTTCAATCAATAATTGCGCTTGTTCACTCTTCATTTCCCTCTTCATCATCCTGATAGCAGAAGTTTTAATTTTCATGGGCTTATCTATAACTGACTCGGCAACTCTCAGCATACATTTCCGATTACCCATATTTTTATATAAATGAAATAACTTATAAAGAGGCAGGAACCGGGAAGGACACATCATAGACGCATTATCATAATACCTCTCCGCCAACTCATACTTATCCAATTCCTGATAGTTCTCACCAATCATAAGTTCCAAGTCATAGTCCGCCCAATACTTACGACATTGCAGTGCTACTGTCAAACTCTCCTCATATTGTTTATTTTCCAAAAGTATGGCTGCATAGTTATAAAGAAAATAAGGATTATTTTCAAACTTCTTCTCTAACTCTGCATAAGCCGGAAGAGTTTTGCCGGATGCCCCACAAAGTGCAAGCCTGGATGTATTTCCCCATTCCTTTTCTGCCATTACACGTTTCACTAAATTATAGATCCCCCAAAATGAACAAAGAAGAATAAAGATACATACAGTATTCTTTATTATTGGACAGGTAAAACCTTTGCTATATATTCCTTTGTAAGAATTATGATGCACAAAAACGTAACAATCCATGTAAAAGGATAAGTAAACGTATAGGAGAAAAAATGAAAATACCCCTATTGATATAAGGGAATAAAAAGCTATTCGTTTCTCCGCACAAGGATGTTTTTTATAACAGTATATTAACAAAGTTATCAGCGCAAGTATCATCAACAAACCGACAAATCCAAAATTCAAGAGAACTCCCAAATATTCATTAAAAGGATGTTTCACATTATCAGCTAACATGGAATAACGATTCAGTCCATATTGTCGGAAATAATCAGCTTGATAATCCATATAGCGAGCCTCAAAACTACCTATCCCATGTCCCAACCACGGTGCATCTTTTACCATACTTACACTGCATCGCCAAATAAGTAACCTACCATCAGCGGAATCTTTTTTCATCCAGTAACATCCTGACAATAATAAAGCGAAACATAATAGAGAAAGATACTTTACCCACCTCTTATGAAAGAACTTCATATTCAGAAGAATGAAACAAATGAAAGCAATACTCATAATGCCAGCTCTTGATTGGGATAAAATCACAGCTATTAATTACAAATCCTATCAACCCTCCTACATACCGGATATATTTATTACTATCTGACAATAAGAATCCTACAAAAGGAAAACCAGCACAGAGACATGCCGCAAAGCCTGCAGGATTGTCAAAACTCCCCGTAACCCACAAAGTAGTAGATATCTGAAAGAAACCGAAAACTGAACTACCCCGAACATTGCCTGCAAAAAGCAAGAAATAACAATGATAAAACCATATACAGATATCCTCGTATCTTTCTGTTCATTCTGCCTGTAAAATAATATGTTTACAGCTTCATATGCTAATACTATAAATAGCATGAACACAGCAAAGCACCATTTAGGAACAATGTACGAGTCCGTAAATTGTCGTGAACAGGCAAAAAGACTACCTAAGCACAATGCAGCAAACAAATAATGAGATGTTCTTATCATTTTACCTATTCCCAACAATCATTTTTTAAAAGTTCCACTCAATCTTTCCAATGACCGCAACAATTGCCGTGTATCCCCGCCAACAGTTGCCCCTTGAATAACTCTGTTTTTATCAATAATAACATTTGATGGATACACATAAATATGTAATGTATCATCAAATTCGTCTCTGTAATCGGGAACAACAGTTATGTTTTCCCACTTCAGGTGTAATCTACCCATTAATCTCTTCACTTCTCCATTAGAATCAGGCGTTAGCGCTATAAACCGAATATTCGGATAATCCTCGGCTAGTATATTTAAAGCTGTAAGTTCCCGTATACAAGGACGACAATGCCTATTCCAAAAACATATAACTGTAATATCGGATTCATCCATTTTAACAGATTTTCTACTCATATCAGTTAATTTGATCTGAGGAAGCATCTTACCAATTAAAGTCTCAAGTTTAGGATGCTTATAAGTTAAGTGAATTTCCGTTATTTCATCCGTTCCCTTGATAGAAATGATGTATTTACCCGTTTCTAAAGAGTCGGAATGCGCCTGTTCTGTTATAGGTCTTTGCTCTGCATCAAAATATATAATCGTGTCGCCTTCTACGGCAATCTTATTACTATTAATACGAGTTACCTTTTGAGCATGACAAACACCTACAAAAAGGAATGACAAAAGAATAAAATATAATTTCATATTTCAAAGGTTTTATAGTATGTAATGTAGCTGAATCAAACGATGTGTAACTCAGCTACAAAAACAAATTATTCTAAAAGATCATCTTTGTATTTTACAAACGCTTCTATCACCTTTTGACCAAAAACGATCAAAATCAATCATCAACCACTTCTATCAAATTCTCATCCTCCAATATTTTTTTTCAACCGATAATAAAGATTTAATTTATGTTCTAAATCTTTCGATTCATCTACACTATCTGATTGTTCTTCCATTAAGCAACAGTGTTTATCTTCCGCAACAGGAGTTGAGGCTTCATCAAACTCTGCAATTTCCACTTCTACTACATCTCCTATTTCCAACATACCTCCGTTCCATACCAAATGTATTTCTTCAGGCATTTTTAAACCACTAAGAGTCCAAGTCAGACCACTATGCCAAGTAATATTAGCAACGATCCCTACTCCACACTGAGGAATGCCCGCCTTGCATGTTTTATCTTTAGATTTTACAATAAGTCCTTTCATACAAATTATATAAGCCCTTTTACTTTAAGTTCAACTTTTAGTTGTTCATATTTTATTTTCATTTTATCTTTATCATAGATTACTTTCATAGGAGGAGACACTTTTGATATTTCAACTACTTTTATTACAACCTTATCGCCTATTTTTAAGTTCTCATCGACCCAAACAAGCCTGCTCAAAGTGTCTGTCCCTCCTATATAAATGTTATCGTCAAATGAATAGTTACAGTTCACCATTACAAACGCTACATCATAGGATGTAATAATCACAGGCTCCCGGTTATTAATTCTTATTTCAAATCCTATCATAATTTTTTTTAGTGAGGACGAGGACAATCCCATATTCCTCCTTGGGCTAAACAGTATTCATGACAGCGCCTACATTCGGAATACCCCCAACCACCAGAATTTAGTCCACTATGTTCTTTCCCCTCCATACATTCATTATATTTTCTATTACAATAACTTGTATTACTACTTTGCTGACTCGCACATACCACGATTCAAATCCATTTTACACTTCAAAACTTGATTCAACAAATGGATAGCATTATATTTAGGAATTTTAAAGCGGTTAGGATAATGATAATTAGTTATTTTCATATCAGAAATCGCCTCGGTTGTATATAAAAAAGTTTCTTTAGTTGCTCCAGGAATTAAATCAATGAGTGTCCCAGTATCTGAAAACACACATGTCAAAGGTAGTGATAGAGGACAAAGCCATTTCATATACCAAGCATTTGAAGAAATGTTAACATCTGCAATATTATAAATAGCTTTGCTTGTATCTACAAAACCTTTATTCTTCAAGTTTAGACAATACCTTTGAGACAACTCTTGAGTAAAATCTACTAAGACTATACAAAATGCCTTTTCATTTTTTATATGCAATAGAGCAAATGTCTTCAAACGACTGATTACTATATATCTTGTATATATGCTCATTGCAATTAAATAAAAGCAAGCAAATAATTATAGTAAATAAAAAAAATAGAAACGATTCTTCAAGTCTTTTTCTCATATTCAGAGGTGTATCAAAGTTTTCCCAAAGATAAACTGAAAATAAATCTTATACAAGTAATTGTTACATCCCTCTCAATAATATACCATTAATTTTCAGGCACTTATAATCACAGAAAAGATTAGATAACCCTATATTGTAACATTACAAATATGCATTAAATCAAGACCTAACTAGATAAACTATTTTTTTATGCAAATATTATCTTTAAAACAAAACATGTATGATACAAAACTCCTTATTGATACCATAGCAACTTCTGATGAATTTTGGGAATTTGAAAGGAACAGTGAACTTCTATCAGATAAGTTTCAAGCTTACACTTCAACCTTGAGCGCAGAAGAGTATAACAAACTCATGGAAAATTTAAACGATGATGATTATATGGAAGAGTTTATCGGAAAAGCAAATTTAGAAAAAGAACTCCAACAGATGAATGAAGCCAAGGAAAACTTACTTTTGCACACTGGGTTCTCCAAACTAAGCGAGGATGAACGTATGTTACTATTCATGCAGTATGCTGAAAGTCGTGAATTTACAGGAAAAACACTTATAAAGACACGAACAGAAGATAATGTTAATAGTTGCGAAACAAATAAACAGATAGCGTATGCACAAGCAAAAGCAGATTATGATAATGCTATCATAAAATGTAGACAAGAGTCTTCTACAAATTATTGTTATACACAAGCATTAGCTAAGTATGAAAGAAGTAAAAGATTACATCATCATGGGTGGGAGTTTGACTATTATTGACACATTTATACGATTGGCAGGTACTTTACAAAAGTTATTATTTTAATTCCTTTTGAAGAAAACGTCCAAATCAATCATCAACCACTTCTATCAGATTCTCATCCTCCAATATTTTTTTCAACTGATAATAAAGTTCTAAATCTTTTGAATAATCCTCTACCCTCTCCGACATCTTTTCATCAAAGAACTGTGCTTTTCATCTGCAATAGGGCATTGAGGCTTCATCAAATTCTGCAACTTCCACTTCTATTACATCTCCTACCTCTAATATGCTATTCCATATAAAGTGTACCTCTTCAGGCATTTTCAAACCTCCAACACTCCAATATGCGCCACTATGCCAAGTAATGTCAGCAGTGAAGAAGTGTCCCGCAGTGAGGAATACTAGCCTTGCATACTATATCTTTATATTTTACAATAATTCCCTTCATCCTATATAAGTCCTTTCTCTTGAAGTTTAACTTTGAGTCGTTCATACTGTCGTATCATCCGTTCCCTGTCACATTTCGTTCTTTTTACATGGCGACACCTCATCTGTTTCAATAACTTTTATTATTATCTTATCACCAATCTCCGGCTTACCTTTAAGCCAAGTAAGATCGTTAGAACAATCACGACCGATCAAACTAATAGTAGAACCCAAAGGATAACCATACCCGAGTATTACAGATACAACATGATCTGAAGCCATTATTATAGGAGTCAAAACATCGTTGACACATTGTATATCCCCACCCTCCAGTATTAGGGTCACCATAACTAGTACCCGTACAGCCCACGTACTTTTCCATGCAAAAATCCATATCGCTGTTTCCCTCATTTTCTTTACACAAAATAACCTCATAAATGAATCCTGCCGCAGTAAAAACAGTAGCAACAGAGGCCACAATTTCGCCGAAAGGCGTCGGTTCACCAATAGCAATCGTCCAAACTGTCGCTGTAATTTTGCGACACCATTCTCCTATATTTCCTCCATCCTCAGGTCCTCTTGTTTTAACCTTCGATAATTTTATATTATTATATGGAGTCCTTAACATTAAACCTTGGTGCTCAAGATAAACTATTTTTTGTCCTCCATAGTATAACACAGCAATAACATTCAACAATCTTTCTTGTTCTATTTCTGGGACTTGTGCATGAATTTCTTTATTTAGAGCGACCAACCTAGCCAATAAGTCTTGAGAAGATCTACTTTTCTCACACTCACCAATAATTTTGTGAATAAACTCCAGCTGAATATCCGTCAACGAATTATACCTTTCCATAAATTCAGTCGCACTCATCATCTCAATTGACTGAATCTTTCCGGTAGCACGACTTCTTGCCATTGTAGGACTTGCATTATACCAATCTTCATAAAATTTCTTACGAAAATCCTTAAAATCAACGACTTCCGAATAATCCATATTTAAATCATTCAGTTTCGCTACCGTAATTTCAATTTCTTTAGCCACAGCTTTCCCATAAGCCTCAACCTGTTTAGGAAAATCAATTTCCTCCTCTACAATTTCTTCTTCAAAAACAGACTGTTTATCTATAAAATCATCACTTTGCGAACAACTTTGCGTAAGCAAAGCAATACTAAATACAATAAAAATTAAGTTCTTCATCATCTTTGGTTCTTTTAAATTAATAATCAATATATATCAGCCAATATTTTCACATATAGAATAGGTCTATTTATCGAATTGGAAGTTATAAAAACGTCTCTAATTACTTCTCCAGACTCTTCCGACTTAAAATTAAAACTAACCATTGCCGAATCATTAGGAGAAACAACAAATTCATCAGTGTGGTCTAATAGATTCAAGCAAGAGCAACTTGTAAAAATCCTAGACACCTTTAAAGGATATTTCCCATCATTATAAATAGAGATCACAAAAACATTATCTTCACTAACTGCACAATCTGAAAGAGAGACTACCTCACTATTTACTCTAATATTAGGTTCATCATCTATTTTAAAATTTGGATTCAAAACTTTTTTAGCAGTAATAAACTCATTTTTAAACAATTCTAAATAATAAGGATTCTCCAATTTCATCATCAAATTCGCTAATGTTTTAGTTTCAATAGTATCATTATCCATTAGTTCCCCAACCATACCCAAATAAACAGAATATGGATATACCAATGAATCAATTGAGTTATTTAATGCAGTTGGAATATATATACCTTGATTCAAATCCATTTTACACTTCAAAACTTGATTCAACAAATGGATAACATTATATTTAGGAATTTTAAAGCGGTTAGGATAATGATAATTAGTTATTTTTTTATCAGAAATCGCCTCGGTTGTATATAAAAAAGTCTCTTTAGTTGCTCCAGGAATTAAATCAATGAGTGTCCCAGTATCTGAAAACACACATGTCAAAGGTAGTGATAGAGGACAAAGCCATTTCATATACCAAGCATTTGAAGAAACGTTAACATCTGCAATATTATAAATAGCTTTGCTTGTATCTACAAAACCTTTATTCTTCAAGTTTAGACAATACCTTCGAGACAACTCTTGAGTAGAATCTACTAAGACTATACAAAATGCCTTTTCATTTTTATATGCAATAGAGCAAATATCTTCAAACGACTGATTACTATATATCTTGTATATATGCTCATTGCAATTAAATAAAAGCAAGCAAATAATTATAGTAAATAAAAAAAATAGAAACGATTCTTCAAGTCTTTTTCTCATATTCAGAGGTGTATCAAAGTTTTCCCAAAGATAAACTGAAAATAAATCTTATACAAGTAATTGTTACATCCCTCTCAATACTATACCATTAATTTTCAAACACTTATAATCACAGAAAAGATTAGATAACCCTATATTGTAACATTACAAATATGCATTAAATCAAGACCTAACTAGATAAACTATTTTTTATGCAAATATTATCTTTAAAACAAAACTATTTTTCGTTACTTTGTACCCACAACAAACTAAATCGAACGGATATGATTAACCCAAAGAAAAAAATTAGCCTCCATGTAACAGCCATTGTCTGTGTTGTACTTGCAACAACTTTTTTCAATAGTTGTAATTCGAATGATTATAATGATGAGCAAATGTATGATACAAAACTCCTTATTGATACCATAGCAACTTCTGATGAATTTTGGGAATTTGAAAGGAACAGTGAACTTCTATCAGATAAGTTTCAAGCTTACACTTCAACCTTGAGCGCAGAAGAGTATAACAAACTCATGGAAAATTTAAACGATGATGATTATATGGAAGAGTTTATCGGAAAAGCAAATTTAGAAAAAGAACTCCAACAGATGAATGAAGCCAAGGAAAACTTACTTTTGCACACTGGGTTCTCCAAACTAAGCGAGGATGAACGTATGTTACTATTCATGCAGTATGCTGAAAGTCGTGAATTTACAGGAAAAACACTTATAAAGACACGAACAGAAGGTAATGCTAATAGTTGCGAAACAAATAAACAGATAGCGTATGCACAAGCAAAAGCAGATTATGATAATGCTATCATAAAATGTAGACAAGAGTCTTCTACAAATTATTGTTATACACAAGCATTAGCTAAGTATGAAAGGAGTAAAAGAACATCTGACAGAGTATACGAAGAATGTATAAAAAAATAATTATATATAGTCTTGAATAATGTAATGTGGCTTACCAGCATTGCAATGTGTTATTTAGATTGCTTTATTGACAACTTAAACTACACATTTCAAGATTTCCTAATTATCTTCTTTGAACTTCTCGCACGTATAACACTTGTAATAGGAGCAATCAGTATATTCCCACAAGAACCATACTCTAATAAAAGAGTGTGGTTCTATTACATCATCATGGGTGGGAGTTTGACTATTATTGACACATTTATACGATTGGCAGGTACTTTACAAAAGTTATTATTTTAATTCCTTTTGAAGAAAAATGTCCAAATCCTTGTCGTCAAGCCCTAAACGCTTTCGAGCACGAGACCTCATCGTACGATAAGTCCCATCAGTAATACAAAATATGGATAATATTTCCTCTTTCTTCTTATACATCCGAATCAACACACATAATACAATATCTCGCGGTGGAAGTTGGAAATCCTGCTTCTTAAGCCAATTAAAAAACTCAGGATCAACAATTTGGCATCCTTCCACCAGCAAAAGATAGTCTTTGGCCGAGAATTGAGCAATAGATTGATTCTCTACGAGCTTACGCAAGAAAGAAATTCCTTTCTGTTCTGGTGGAGGAGAATCTAGCAATTGCTGTATTTTTTGAGCTTGAAGAATAGCCTGCCGACGTTCGTCCGCCAATTTATGATACAGTGTAATAGAGACTTTTATTGTAGCGGCTACCATTATACCAATAACGGCTAACACAGGAATAGTATACTCAGATAATACCGGTGCTATTTCCATATGGATTTCTCTCGGCATAATCATATAAATTTCATCTGCTGTAATCAAAATAAAAGCTGCAATGAACTGCCAATCTATCACCTCAGAAATGCCAAAGGTTTCTCCCTTCTCATGAAATGTCCACAGTAATGCCCCCACAAAGAGAGTCAGCCACATCAATAGATGCATAGAAGATGAGAATGCATCAACATACATTCCAGGAAAAAATGCCTGAAATATATAAGCAGCCAACAGAATCAAACAACAAAGCAAACCTCCTGACAGTAACTGTTTAAAAGAATAAGTCGACAATTTCATTACTTACTTTATCTTGTGCTCTTGAATTACAAATATAGCGAAAAGAATATTCACATAGTCAATCATCATCAATATTCTTTTTCACAAGATAAAAAAGATGTATTATCAAACGAGATAATTGCACCTTCATCGCTTTTAAAGCATGTTACACATTAGGTTATCCCCTCGCTTTTTTTTATCGAACAGCTTTACAGAAACAATCTTCCAAATGATCATTCACAAAACCGGCAGCCTGCAAAAAAGCATAACAAATAGTTGATCCAAAAAACTTGAAGCCTCGCTTTCTCATGTCTTTGCTCATAGCGTCCGATTCGGGAGATGTAGCCGGAACCTGACTTAAAGTTTTAAAATTATTGACGATAGCCCGTTGTTTGGGGAAGAATGATAAGGTGTATTTGTAGAAACTACCGTACTCTTTCTGAATAGCTATAAATAGTTTTGCATTATTGATTGTACTATTGATCTTCAACCGATTTTTGACGATTCCATCATATTGCATTAACCGTAGCCATTATCCGGATACTTCTGAGTTTCGAGACATACGGAAGCACGCTGGTTGTAAGTGATACCTTTCTTTCCGGTCAGTGTGCCATCCAGGAAGTTTCCGGCATAAATCTGAATGCCCGGTTCGTTGGTATAAACGTCGAGTACGATGCCAGTCTTCGGTGATTTCAAAGAAGCGCATTTACGGGTTACGTCGCCTTTCGTGTTCAATACCCAGTTGTGGTCGTAACCGTTACCGTTTTTCAGCTGTACGAAATCATAATCGTTGATACGTTCGCCTACCGGAGTCGGGGTGCGGAAATCCATCGGAGTTCCTTCTACCGGAACGATCTCGCCGGTTGTCATGAAAGTACTATCTACCGGAGTATAATAGTCCGCATCCACCATCAACAGATGACCGGAATTGTTGCCTGCATCGCCTTCAAGGTTAAAATAAGAGTGGTTGGTCATATTGACAATAGTCGGTTTATCCGTCTCCGCTTCATACTGAATATCGATTGCATTGTCGTCAGTCAGTTTCATCAGCACTTTACAAGTAATGTTTCCCGGAAAACCTTCTTCACCGTCTTCTGCACGGTAAGTCAACTGCAATTCCTGCGGATTCAACAATTCTGCATCAAACACCCGATACTGGAATCCTTGCGGACCTCCGTGCAGGCAATGGCCGTAGTTATTACGGGGAAGCTGATATTCTACACCGTCCAACGTAAACTTACCCTGATTGATACGGTTAGCATAACGTCCGATGCTTGCACCGAAGTCCGAAGGCTTGCTGATATAATCCTGAATGGAATCGAAACCAAGAACTACATCACGCATCTGTCCGTCCTTGTCGGGAACCATCACAGAAACAATACGTCCGCCGAAGTTCGTGATACAAACTTCCATGTTGTTCTTGTTACGCAGAGTGTAGAGATCAGTCTTCTTTCCATCCACTTCCGTACGGAAATTACTCTGCAATAGACCGGAATCTGTAGCTTTCTCAGCTTTCGGTGTACAAGCTGCCATTAAGAGGGCGGCAACTGCCCATACACATAACTTTTTCATGGTGTTTTATTAATTAATTACTATTAAACAGACTTACCAAAAGAAATCTAAAATTCATTCTACAAAGATGAGAAAAAACTAATTGTTTTTTTAAAACAAATTGTTCAATAAAGGATAAAAATTAATCATTAATTCAACTTTTAGGATAATACATTAGAAAAAGATGCCAAATACGCCCTTCATTTGCAATAACTTACCTAGAAAAGATTTAGTTTTGACATATTTCTTGTATACGTATGCCTTACATTGTTTGACTATCGGTTCAGCCAAGGTTCCGGATTCAGTTTCTCTTTCTCCCGGCGTAACTGGAAGTGCAATACCGTTCTTCCATTATCAGTGCCGTCAGAGAAAACTTGTCCGATAGATTGCTTGGTCTTCACCATGTCGCCGGACTTTACAGAAGCCGATGATAAGTTACAGTAAACGGAAATATAGTTGCCATGGCGGATTAGTACATTAAATAATCCATTCAACTGGAATACTGCTGCGACTTTTCCGTCAAAGATAGCACGTGCCTGTGCTCCCGGCTTTCCTTGGATATCAATACCTTTATTATCCAGTTTCACATTACGAAGACCTTCCACAGCATATTGTCCATAATGGCTGGTGATAATATAAGCACCGGATATAGGCATAGGAAGTTTTCCCCGATTGGCTGCAAAATTGCCGGACAATTCCCGGTCGGCTTTACTCATTGTATAAGTTTCCAGAGGCTTCGAGTTCGTTTTAACGGTTGTTCCGGTTCCGGCAGTTTGACTTTCTTTACCCTCCGCTTTCTTACGGGCGGCAGCCTCGCGTCGGGCTTCTTCCTCGGCACGCTTGCGGGCACGTTCTATTTCTTCTGCAATCAACTTGTCAATGCGGGCATTCAATTGGTTAGCTTCTCTCCGTTTCTTATTGATCTCACCTTGCAACCCTCTCTGTTTCTTTTGCAGATTGGCCACAAGCGTACGTTTTTCCTTCTCCTGCGCTTCCAGTTTGGTCTTCTCGCCTTCACGCTCTTTCAACAGACTCTCTTTAGCGGCTTTCACCTGTTCCCGTTCCACCTTTTTCTTCCGTATCTGTTCCTGTTTCTTCAGGATTTCCTCACCTTGCAACCGTTGATAAGTAGCATATTCACGTACATAGCGCATACGGCGGTAAGTCTGCCCGAGATTCTTGGCAGAGAAAATAAACATCAATTTTTCTTCAATCGACTTGTTCTTATACAAGTATTGGACAGAAGCCTCATACTTTTTCTTCTTATCCTTCAAATCCTTTTGCAAACCGTTCAACTGACGTTGCAAGGAAGTCAGTTCACGTTCTATCGCTTCCACGTCATTATTGATAGCAATGATATAACGTTTCCGCTCCTCGATCTGGCCGGTCAATACCGCCAGACTATTCAACTGACTACCCACATCTTTCTTTGTATCCTTCAAGATTGATTCCGTCTCGGAGATCTGCTTTTGCAGCGCACCACGTTTGCTTTCCAACTCACGAATCAGCTTGTTCGACTGAGCGAAAAGAGGAATTGCCAACCATAGACAACCAATCAGAATTACAAAGAAATGTTTCATCATAAGAAAGCTACCAGCATTTTTACTAATTCTTCCAAGGGAACTTGCCGATATTTAGAAGTAAGTTCCGTAGGAGTCATTGAAAATTCTTTTGTCGAGAACTCATAAAGTTGGACTTTAGCCTTTTCCAACGAGGGAATGCCTATATCTTTTCCTGACAATTCCGTCTTCCCACCGGGCAAAGAGGCATCCAACAATATCTTCTCCAGACGGGAAAATTCTGCATTCTTCGGCAGCATGCCCTTCAATTCATCTTTGGTGGCACGGACAAAACGTTTGTTCATCCGGTCTACCAATAGCACACCGTCAGGAGTAACTTCCACACGCGCTACTTCCGTACGCAAGATAGGCATTAATAAGGATATTTGTACCCGCTCATGGGTTTTCATCTTCATAGTTCCCCCAACAGACATACTTCCCCCCTTTTTACCGGGAATAGTCAATTGAAGTTTGGAAGTCAGATAGCTGGACACCTGAACATTCTTCTCCGAAGTCGCCAAATGCTTCGAGCTCTTACACCCGGCCAGCACAACTACAACCAACAATAGAAAAACTATTCTTTTCATTCTGCAATATATTTCTTCTTTTCTATTTTCTCTTTCAGTGTTTTCGATTCACTACCCATTTCCAATGCTTTCTTCCAGTATTTCAGTGCACCTTCCACATCACCGGTCATAAAATAGATATCACCGCAGTGTTCCACAACCACATCACTCTTTTCTTCGTCACTCTTCATTGCATTATCAATGTAGATACGAGCTTCTGCATAGTTGCCCTTCTCAAAAAGAATCCAAGCGTATGTGTCGAGATAAGTGGCATTGTTAGGTTCGGCCTTCACCGTCTTGTAACTCATTTCTTCCGCCTTATCCAGATCGCGGCGTTCCACGGACAAATAATAAGCATAATTATTCAATGTACCAATATTGGACGGATTATACACTAAAGCCGAATCATAGGCTGCGTATGCTTCCTTCATTTGTTTCTTGGTATGATAGATATCCCCCATAATTGAGTAGAAATTCGAGACTATTTCTTTCCGCGTGTCAGTCGTCACACGTTCCAGCGCCTTGGTACAAACGCTCAACACACTGTCCGGCTGTTCTGCCTGATGATAGGCAATGGCTAGATAATAATAGAAATCCAATGCATCCGGAGTAGCCTCAATACCCGGTTCGCAGACTTTTATAATCTGTTTATAGTCTTCCTTCTTTATCGCCGCACTTATCAGCATAAGACGGGCAGCTTTATTAGTCGGATCCAAATCAACAACCTGTTCCAGTACCGGTACCGCCTCCGCTTCCATACTTTTCGACAACAGATATTGTGCATAAAGCATCGGAATCTGCGGATCATCCAAATCTTGTTCCATCATCCGGTCAAACAAGGCGATCACTTCCGTACTATCTTTTACCGATGATTGTTCATTCTCCACAATCACCTGACGCATGACACTGATTTTTGTATCCGGAGTAACTTTCTTATTCAGCAATAACGTATCGAGTTGTTGCTGGTATAGTTCCTTCTGACCCGTCTGTTCATAATAAGATGCCATTGAAAAGAGAGCCATTGGATTATCCGGTTCTACTGACAATACCTTCTGATAAGCCTCATATGCTTCCTCTTTTTTTCCGTTCTGAAGATATACATCCCCCAGTATCACTTGATAACGCATATCTGCCGGATATTCATTGACAAGACTCTCTATTTCCTGAAAAGCCTTCTTGTCATCCTTCATCTGAAGATAAATACGGAATTTCTCCATCGACAACTGTTCATTCTTACCTAAGCGTTTTTCCAGCCGGTTCAGTGTAGAAATTACATCACTGTACTTCTCCTGTCGTCCATAGATGTCGAGAAGATTGAACAGAGGATCTTGCTTGGTCGGGAAACGGGTTACCATTTCTTCAAGCAACGTAACAGCTTTATCCAACTCATTCTGTTGTTGATACAGACTCACCAGCCCTTGACTATACCAGTAATTATCAGGTGCATAAGTCACAGCCTTTTCCAAGGCTGCCTGCCCTTGCGGCACTTGACGGAGAAACATATAATACTGGGATATTTCGTAAAGCGCAGAAGAAGCATTCGGGTGAATGTCCAGACAATGTTCCAACAACCCGAAAGCCGCGTCATACTCTTTCTTTTCTTTCATCCGCATGGCTTCCAGAAAAAAATAGTCATACTTACGCTGTTGCTCCTCTGTTAATTGAGAAGCCAAAACTTCTTCCTTCTGAACTTTTTTCTTTTTATCCTTCTTTTTCTTAACCTTCTTTGTAACTGCATTCGCGCCAAGAGCATACCCCGACACCATAACCGCACCTCCTGCTACACTCCCCACCACTTGCACAGCCATGCAGGAAGTAAGCAGCAAAGTACTTAACAACGAGAATAATAGTATCCTTTTCATTTTTTTCCTGTGTGACCGAAGCCGCCGGCTCCCCGTTCCGTTTCATCCAATACTTCCACTTCCTGCCATACGGCCTGTTCATGTTTTGCTATCACCATTTGTGCAATACGTTCACCGTCTTCAATCACAAAAGTTTCCGATGACAGATTAACTAAAATAATACAAATCTCTCCCCGATAATCTGCATCAATGGTTCCCGGAGAATTGAGAACGGTAATCCCTTTCTTGATAGCCAAACCACTACGCGGACGAATTTGTGCTTCAAATCCCTGTGGGAGAGCAATATATAGTCCGGTAGGCACCAGGCAGCGTTGTAGCGGTTCCAATGTGATAGGTTCGGAAAGATTAGCACGGATATCCATTCCTGCAGACAATTCAGTGGCATAAGCCGGAAGCGAGTGCTTCGATTTATTGATAACTTGAATATTCATAAATACACGTTTACTATATTAACGGGCGAAAATACACATTTTGAACTGAAAAATAGTTAAGTTTGCAGTTAAATAATGTACCGGCAACTAATTTGTGAATGGTAAATAACGAAATAATGATTAAAATGATGAATTGGAACCAATTAATATCTGCAAAACGCTTCGGAATGGAAGAGTTCCATGAAGAACGCCAGGAAAACCGTTCCGAGTTCCAACGGGACTATGACCGCCTCATATTCTCCGCACCGTTCCGCCGCCTGCAGAACAAAACCCAAGTATTCCCCTTACCGGGCAGTATCTTCGTACACAACCGGCTCACACACAGCCTTGAAGTATCCTGTGTCGGACGTTCGTTAGGAAATGACGTCGCAAAAGCGATTCTTGAGCGCCAGCCCGAACTGCAGGAGTCTTTCCTACCGGAAATAGGTTCTATCGTTTCCGCCGCCTGCCTGGCGCACGACTTGGGCAACCCGCCTTTCGGACATTCCGGCGAACGTGCCATATCTACTTTTTTTTCTGAAGGTAAAGGACAATTCTTAAAGGACAAGCAACCGGATGGAGAACAACTTTCTTCGATGGAATGGGAAGATTTGACACATTTTGAAGGAAATGCGAACGCATTCCGACTGCTCACACACCAATTTGAAGGACGCCGGAAAGGAGGATTTGCCATGACTTACACGACATTAGCTTCCATTGTGAAATACCCTTTTTCATCCAGTCTTGCAGGTACGAAATCAAAATTCGGCTTCTTTGTCAGCGAAGAAGAGAGTTTTCACAGAATTGCTACGGAACTGGGGCTTACTTTGCTCAACGAACACCCGCTGAAATATGCACGCCACCCACTGGTATACCTGGTAGAAGCTGCCGATGATATCTGTTATCAGATGATGGACATTGAAGACGCCCATAAATTGAAAATTCTCACAACCGAGGAAACTAAAGAACTGCTAATGGCATACTTCAACGAAGAACGGCAGGCACATATCCAAAAAACATTCCATATCGTAAATGACACCAATGAACAAATCGCTTATCTGCGTTCTTCTGTGATCGGATTATTAATCCGGGAATGTACACGTGTATTTTTAGAACACGAGCAAGAAATACTTTCCGGCACATTTGAAGAAGCACTTATCAAACATATCTCCGAACGTCCGGCAAAGGCTTACAAGCATTGTGCCGAAGTTTCGATCAAGAAGATTTACCGCTCACGAGATGTACTGGACATCGAGTTAGCCGGCTTCCGGGTTATCAGTACCCTACTTGAGTTAATGGTAGATGCGGTGACCTCACCCGGAAAGGCTTACTCCGAACTTCTAATTAACCGGGTCTCCAGCCAGTACAATATAAAAGCACCTGCACTCTATGAAAGAATACAGGCGGTACTTGATTATATATCGGGAATGACCGATGTCTTTGCTCTTGACCTCTACCGCAAGATTAACGGTAACAGTCTGCCTGCGGTGTAACGACTTTAGGAGTAAACGCCTCATCCTCCTCACAAGGCATTTTCAACGCATCCGGATGACTTTCAATAAACGTCTGGATGTGGCGCATGCGCTTGTCCTCCAATATTTCATCTACAGCAATCAGGATTCCGGTTTCTTCTACATCCCCAAACTCATAGTTGATAGCTGTGCCAAACATACGCATAGTGGGACTCAAGCTCATATAAGCATTTACCAACGGTGGAATATTATATCCTAATTTGCGAATCTCACAATTCAGGATCTTATAATCTTCTTTAAACGTATTCTTGCAGAACAACGCCTTCAGTTCTTCTTCGGAAGTTTCCGATTTTAACGGGTCCATTGGAGTCACCAGATGTTCTTTATCACAGAAATGCTTCTTGAGGAAATAAAGAATCATATCGCGACCGCGACGGTGATAACTGGGATACATGGTCACTTTACCAAAGAAGTATTTCACATTCGGCATGACAACAGTCAACGCCCCCAATCCGTCCCAAAAGATTATCCAAAGCAAACAGACCTTTGCTTCCGGCACGGGTAGACTGGTATTCAAGCGTCACAAACGAGCGTCCCAATTCGATTGTTTGAGGCAGATATTCTTTAATAAAAGTATCCGAAAAATGGAACATGTGGGAAGTAGCCAGAATCGGCGCCCCTTTTTCATCAAAGCGCACATCTGTCCCGAGCAGATACCGATATCCCCCCAGAATTTCTTCCGCTTCCGGGTTCCATACAATTAACTGCTTGTAAGGATGCTCCATTGTGTCGTATTCATCAATATCCATTGACAAACCTGTCCCTCCACCGGCAGCACGGAAAGCTATCTCACGCAAACGACCGATTTCCCTCATCACATTAGGAGCGTTCAGGTGAGTAATAATATAAATCTGATTATTACTCTTATTCGTCATTCGTAAGCGTTTGTCCTCCGTCAACTCTGCCTTCAGCAGTTCCTTGCTTATCGGTTTAATAATATCTTCCATATTCCTTGTTATAGTTGTTCTATCAGTTACAGTTTATATACAATATCCTTTACGTATTCAGCCCACTGTGCAGGTGTTTTCGACTTATCGAAAGTCTGCCAGGGAATAGGTTTACCAAAGGTGACAGTAAAAGTTTTATGGCGGTTTTTAAACATTTCATCCGCAAGATACAACATAGCGATGTTAAACTTAATCCCCAATGCCTTACAAATATTGGCCAGATTGTAGAAGAAATCAGAATTCCTGCCGCCAAAGTGCACAGGTATCACATCACGTTTTGTTTGTACGCTCTTTACCACAAATGTTTTTTTCCATTCCAGATCACGAATCACTCCGTTATAACGACGCGAGCACAGCCCGGCGGGAAACATGATCAGTTGATTATCGGACTGGAATCCGGCTTCCACCATTTTCGGGAAGTCCTTCGCCTGCTTCCCTGTTTTATTAATCGGAATACAAAGCGGAGCAAGTCCGCGCAAGTTCATCAGCAGGTCATTTACCAGATATTTCACTTTTCCGTCATAGTGACGCCCCAGCACATAGCCCAGCGCAACTCCGTCTTGTCCGCCCAGCGGATGATTGGAAACGAAAGTATACAGCCCGTCTTTGGGAAGATTCTCAATGCCTTTCACATCTACTTTTGCGTCCAGAAAGTCCATACACGCTTCTAGAAAGTCCACTCCCACCTTGTCTTTCGATTCATCCAGGAATATGTTTATCTCATCCTGATGAACGATTCTTTTTAAATAAGAAGTCACAAACTTAGGGATGTACTTATAGTGCTTCGAAGCCTTCGTCCGAAGTATCTTATCGACATCAATCAAAAATAAAGAGTCATCAGTCATTCTTTTCAAATAAAAATGATGCCACAAAATTAGCGGTTCTTTTTTATTAATCGCAATAATTTGGTAGAAAATGCAGGAATTAAGTTCACATCGCAAAAAAAACAACACCTAAAAACTATCAAATATGACCTAAAATCTATCCGCAGATAGTTTTTCCCCTAAAGAAAGTTGGATTCCCCCCTACCGGACTCCGGGAAATGCTGTAAACTTGCATCATCGAAATTATTACAACGAATACTCACAATTTAAAAATAACGTATATGAAAAGTTTAAGCTTCAGAAAAGATCTGATAGGAGTACAGGATGAATTACTCCGTTTTGCATATAAACTGACAACCGATCGTGAAGAAGCAAACGATTTGTTACAGGAAACCTCATTAAAAGCATTGGATAACGAAGACAAATATACGCCCGACACAAATTTCAAGGGCTGGATGTACACCATCATGCGTAACATCTTTATTAATAATTACCGCAAAGTAGTGCGCGATCAGACATTTGTCGATCAGACTGAAAACCTCTATCACTTAAACCTGCCGCAAGATTCAGGTTTTGAAAGTACGGAAAGAGCTTACGATTTAAAAGAAATGCACCGTGTAGTCAATGCTCTGCCGAAAGAATACAGAGTTCCGTTTGCGATGCACGTTTCAGGATTCAAGTACCGTGAAATTGCGGAAAAGCTGAACCTCCCGTTGGGTACAGTGAAAAGCCGTATTTTCTTCACGCGCCAGAAATTACAGGAAGAGTTGAAAGACTTCCGCTAAACCTTAACTATATAACTTTCAAACTTCAAATTAAATAATTTATTAAATGTAGATTTTTAGTTGTGTCAATGGTTAAAGGCAGAAGTGATTAAAGTACGGTATATTCTGCCTTTTTTTTTCTTTACTGCTAAGAAAAAAAAGATTTGCCGCCTGACAATTCCTTTTTCCCTATACAGACAAAATCTTCTGTTTGACAAAGCATATTTCCCCACTGATAAAGACTTATCAAAGCTACATCATTTTCAAGCAAATAGACATTTAACAATCTGTTGAAAACTTCTCTGAAAGTTTTTTATGGAAAGTTGTGGGGAATTGTGGGGAATTTCATACTTTTACGGTCGCTTATTATAATAAGGTAATGATACGTTTTTTAGGAAATATTGAAGTCAGGGCGGACGCCAAAGGAAGGGTGTTCATACCCGCCACCTTCAGGAAGCAATTACAAGCCGCTTCCGAAGAGAGGCTTATTATGCGTAAAGACGTATTTCAGGACTGTTTAACCCTGTACCCCGAGAGCGTGTGGAACGAGGAGTTGAACGAGCTACGTAGTAGACTTAACAAATGGAATAGCAAACACCAACTTATTTTCAGGCAATTCGTGAGCGACGTTGAAATAGTGACTCCTGATAGCAACGGGCGCATATTAATTCCGAAACGGTATTTACAGATTTGCAGTATCCATGGGGATATTCGCTTTATCGGCATCGATAACAAGATAGAGATCTGGGCGAAAGAACGGGCAGAACAGCCTTTCATGTCACCCGAAGAGTTCGGTGCAGCATTAGAAGAAATTATGAACGATGATAATAGACAAGATGGAGAAAGATGAGTTGACATATCACGTACCCGTACTGCTGAAGGAAAGCGTTGACGGTATGAATATCCAACCGGATGGAACGTATGTAGACGTTACATTCGGAGGAGCGGGACATTCGCGCGAGATCCTTTCACGGCTCGGAGAAGGCGGACGTCTGCTGGGATTCGACCAAGACGAGGATGCTGAACGGAACATTGTCAACGATACTCATTTCATCTTCGTGCGCAGTAACTTCCGCTATCTGCACAACTTCCTGCGTTATCACAACATCGAACAGGTAGACGCAATTCTTGCCGACCTCGGCGTCTCCTCTCACCACTTCGATGACAGCGAACGTGGTTTCTCCTTCCGTTTCGACGGAGACTTGGACATGCGCATGAATAAACGGGCGGGACTCACAGCGGCTGATATACTTAATACATATGAGGAAGAACGCCTGGCGGATATTTTTTATCTGTATGGCGAACTGAAAAATAGCCGCAAGCTGGCATCAGTAATCGTAAAGGCCAGAAACGGACAGCAGATTCGGACGATCGGTGAATTTCTGGAAATTATCAAACCGCTCTTCGGCCGTGAACGCGAAAAGAAAGAGCTTGCTAAAGTATTTCAGGCATTGCGGATTGAAGTAAATCAGGAAATGGAAGCGTTGAAAGAAATGTTGCTAGCCGCAACCGAAGCATTGAAACCGGGCGGAAGGCTGGTAGTTATCACCTATCATTCATTGGAAGACCGAATGGTGAAGAATATCATGAAGACGGGTAATGTGGAAGGTAAAGCGGAAAGTGATTTCTTCGGAAACCTGCAGACGCCGTTCCGTCTTGTCAACAACAAAGTTATTGTACCCGACCAGGCGGAGATAGAAAGAAATCCACGGTCGAGAAGTGCCAAATTACGAATCGCAGAGAAGAAATAATAAAAAGGAAGTATGGAAGAAGCAGTAAACAAGAAGGCAGACGAAAGCAAGAAGAAGAAACGCACTTCACTGAAAAGTATCTTGGGCGGCGACATTCTGGCTACCGATTTTTTCCGCCGTCAAACGAAGTTGCTGGTACTTATCATGGTATTCATCATCTTCTACATTCACAATCGTTATGCCAGTCAACAGCAACAGATCGAAATAGACCGGCTGAAAAAGGAATTGACAGACATTAAATACGATGCACTGACTCGCAGCTCAGAGCTGATGGAAAAGAGCCGCCAGTCACGCATTGAAGATTATATATCGAGTAAGGAAAGCGATTTGCAAACATCAACCAATCCTCCTTACCTTATTAAATAGATGATAGTGGATAGTTGATAAATGATAGTTAAGCGTTTAAAAGACAAATACTGTGGCAGTTAATAAAAAGAACATAATGACCCGTTACTTCTTCGTCATCCTGTTGATGGCGTTGATAGGAGTAGCTATTGTTGTAAAAGCTGGCATCACCATGTTTGCCGAACGACAATACTGGCAGGACGTGGCTGACCGTTTCGTAAAAGAGAATGTGACGGTAAAACCTAATCGCGGAAACATTATTTCTTCTGACGGTAAACTGATGGCCAGCTCACTTCCTGAGTACAGAATCTATATGGACTTTATGTCCGGTGAAAAGGATGAAAAACGCAGGCAAAAAGATCAGGCACGCCGGGATTCTATTCTTAATGCCAATATGGATTCAATCTGTATCGGACTTCACAAGATATTCCCGGACAAGAGTGCGGCACAATTCAAGGCACACCTCAAGAAAGGACGTCAGGCAAAGAGCCGTAATTACCTGATTTATCCGAAACGTATCTCCTATATACAATATAAAGAGGTAAAGAGACTACCTGTATTCTGCTTGAACCGGTATAAAGGCGGATTCAAGGAACAAGCTTACAATCAGCGTAAGAAACCGTTCGGTTCACTGGCTGCCCGTACACTGGGAGATGTATATGCCGACACAGCAAAAGGAGCAAGAAATGGTATTGAGCTTGCCTTTGATACAATACTGAAAGGACGGGATGGATTGACACACCGTCAGAAGGTGATGAACAAATACCTGAACATTGTCGATGTGCCACCAGTTGATGGTTGCGATCTGATTAGTACTATCGATGTAGGTATGCAGGATATTTGCGAGAAAGCATTGGTGGACAAGCTGAAAGAGTTGAATGCTTTTGTCGGAGTAGTTGTCTTAATGGAGGTTGCTACCGGAGAAGTGAAAGCAATCGTTAATATGACAAAAGGCAAGGACGGTAATTATTATGAAATGCGTAATAATGCGATCAGCGATATGCTCGAGCCGGGGTCTACTTTCAAAACGGCCTCTATCATGGTAGCTCTTGAAGACGGAAAGATCACGCCGGACTATGTGGTAGATACCGGCAACGGGCAGATGCCGATGCACGGTCGTGTAATGAAAGACTGGAATTGGCGCCGGGGAGGATATGGCAAGCTTACAGTGACCGAAATCCTGGAGGTTTCTTCTAATGTTGGCACATCTTACATCATCGATCATTTCTACGGTAGCAATCCGCAAAAATATATAGATGGACTGAGGCGAATGAGTATTGACCAACCTCTCCATTTACAGATTGCGGGAGAAGGTAAACCAAACATACGCGGGCCGAAAGAAAGAAGTTATTTCTCAAAAACAGCTCTTCCTTGGATGAGTATCGGCTACGAGACACAGGTTCCGCCCCTCAATATCCTCACATTCTATAATGCAATAGCAAACAATGGAGTAAGTATACGTCCGAAATTTGTGAAAGCAGCCGTAAAAGACGGAGAGATAGTAAAAGAATACCCAACAGAGGTTATTAACCCAAAGATTTGTTCGGACAAGACTTTGGCACAGATACGCGAAATCCTGCAAAAAGTGGTAGGAGAAGGACTCGCCAAACCCGCAGGAAGCAAGCAATTCCATGTATCCGGAAAGACTGGTACGGCACAAATATCACAGGGAGCAGCCGGATATAAAGCAGGAGTTACAAATTACCTTGTCAGTTTCTGCGGATATTTTCCTTCGGAAGCTCCCAAATACAGCATGATTGTCTCTATTCAGAAGCCCGGTCCTACCGCTTCGGGCGGTTTAATGGCCGGTAGCGTATTCAGCAAGATTGCAGAAAGAGTCTATGCAAAAGACCTCCGATTACCGCTTACCAGCGCGATTGACACAAACTCCGTTGTCATCCCGCACGTGAAGGCTGGAGAGATGAGACAAACGCAACGGGTCTTGGAAGAACTGAATATCAATATACAAGGCAAGATTGCCGATTCCGGGAAAGAAGTTTGGGGAAGTACACACGCTGCTCCGCAAGCTGTTGTTTTGGAAAGTCGGGGAATCATGCAGAATTTTGTGCCGAGCGTAATCGGTATGGGAGCGAAAGATGCAGTTTATCTGTTGGAAAGCAAAGGATTGAAAGTCAATCTGGTCGGAGTGGGGAAAGTGAAAAGCCAGTCGATAGCCAACGGAACGATTATAAGGAAGGGACAGACAATTACCCTTACCATGAATTAAAAGTAAAAATAAGTATTATATAAAAAGAGTATGTTACTAAACAAGTTACTGAAAGCAATCCAACCGGTACAAGTGACCGGAGAGTCAGACATAGAAATCACCGGAATTAACATTGATTCCCGTTTAGTAGAAGCCGGACAACTGTTCATGGCTATGCGCGGTACGCAAGCTGACGGTCATGCTTATATACCTACCGCTATTGAGAAAGGAGCTGTTGCTGTTCTTTGCGAAGATATGCCGGAGGAACCGGTAGCGGGAATCACTTATATACAGGTGAAAGACAGCGAAGACGCCACAGGAAAGATTGCCACAACTTTCTATGGCGACCCGACTTCCAAAATGGAACTGGTCGGCGTCACGGGAACAAATGGAAAAACGACAATTGCCACCTTATTATATAATACATTCCGCTACTTCGGATATAAAGTGGGACTGATTTCTACCGTTTGCAATTATATCGACGATGAAGCAATTCCGACAGAACATACCACCCCCGACCCTATCACGCTGAACCGGTTATTGGGAAAAATGGCGGATGAAGGATGCAAGTATGCCTTTATGGAGGTCAGTTCGCACTCTATCGCACAAAAGCGTATCAGCGGATTGAAGTTCGCAGGAGGTATCTTTACCAATCTGACCCGCGATCACCTCGACTATCACAAAACGGTGGAGAACTATCTGAAAGCCAAGAAGAAGTTCTTTGATGATATGCCGAAGAATGCATTCAGTCTGACCAATCTTGACGATAAGAACGGACTGGTAATGACACAAAATACACGTTCCAAGGTTTACACTTATTCATTAAGAAGCCTCAGCGACTTCAAAGGACGGGTACTGGAATCTCATTTCGAAGGAATGCTGCTCGATTTCAATAATCATGAGCTGGCCGTTCAGTTTATCGGCAAGTTCAATGCATCCAATCTGTTGGCTGTATTCGGAGCTGCCGTATTGCTTGGCAAGAAAGAGGAAGACGTACTCGTTGCCCTTAGCACACTTCATCCGGTAGCCGGACGCTTCGATGCTGTCCGTTCACCGAAAGGAGTGACAGCAATCGTAGACTATGCACATACACCGGATGCGCTTATCAATGTATTGAATGCGATACACGGAGTGCTCGAAGGCAAAGGAAAAGTAATCACTGTGGTAGGTGCCGGTGGCAACCGCGACAAGGGTAAACGTCCTATCATGGCAAAAGAAGCAGCCAAAGCCAGTGACCGTGTGATTATCACCTCGGATAATCCCCGTTTTGAAGAGCCGCAGGACATCATCAACGATATGCTGGCAGGACTGGACGCGGAAGATATGAGAAAGACATTAAGCATTGCCGACCGTAAGGAAGCGATTCGTACTGCTTGTATGTTGGCAGAAAAGGGAGATGTAATTCTTGTTGCCGGAAAAGGGCACGAAAATTATCAGGAGATAAAAGGAGTGAAACATCATTTTGATGATAAGGAGATATTAAAGGAGATTTTTAAATAATGAAAACAATGTGCTCATACGCCAATATGCGGTTCGGCTTCGCAAACCGTCCGTAAGGAAACCGGCATATCGACACATTAATAAATTGACAATTTATTTATCATGTTATACTATCTGTTTGAATGGCTGCATAAGCTCAATTTTCCCGGGGCGGGAATGTTCGGTTACACCTCATTCCGTGCCTTAATGGCGGTCCTCATCGCATTGCTTATTTCAAGTATATGGGGTGACAAATTCATCAACCTTCTGAAGAAGAAGCAAATCACGGAGACACAACGTGATGCGAAGATTGACCCGTTCGGTGTCAACAAGGTAGGTGTGCCGAGTATGGGAGGAGTGATTATTATCGTAGCTATTCTCATTCCTTGCCTGTTGCTGGGTAAGTTGCACAATATATATATGATATTAATGTTGATTACAACTGTATGGTTGGGATCACTCGGATTTGCCGACGACTACATCAAGATCTTCCGCAAGAACAAGGAAGGTTTGCATGGTAAGTTTAAAATTATCGGGCAAGTAGGTTTGGGATTAATTGTCGGACTTACCTTGTATTTAAGTCCGGATGTGGTAATCCGTGAAAATATCGAAGTACATACTCCGGGACAGGAGATGGAAGTGATACACGGAACGAATGACTTGAAATCGACTCAAACAACGATTCCTTTCTTCAAGAGCAATAACCTCGACTATGCCGACCTGGTCTCTTTCATGGGTGAACACGCGCAGACAGCCGGGTGGATATTGTTCGTTATCATCACAATCTTCGTGGTGACCGCCGTATCAAACGGTGCCAACCTGAATGACGGAATGGATGGAATGGCCGCAGGTAATTCCGCCATAATCGGCGCCACGCTCGGTATCCTGGCATACGTATCGTCGCACATCGAGTTTGCAAGTTATCTGAACATTATGTATATTCCGGGGTCGGAAGAACTCGTAATTTATATCTGCGCCTTCATCGGTGCATTGATCGGCTTCCTGTGGTATAACGCTTATCCGGCACAAGTATTTATGGGAGATACGGGTAGCCTCACTATCGGTGGTATCATTGCCGTTTTCGCTATCATCATCCACAAAGAATTACTCATACCGATTCTTTGCGGTGTATTCCTGGTAGAGAATTTATCGGCTATCCTGCAACGGGTTTACTACAAGCTGGGAAAACGGAAAGGAGTGAAGCAGCGGTTATTCAAACGGGCACCGATCCACGACCACTTCCGTACCTCCATGAGCCTGATAGAACCGGGTTGTACAGTGAAGTTTACCAAGCCCGACCAAGTTGTTTCACGAATCAAAGATTACCGTCCGTTTCTGGATTGTAACGATTGTGCTGGCAGCAATAACAATAATAACGCTTAAGATAAGATAACCTCCGGCCCTTGTCGGTTGTCGGAAGCGGGTTTCCGTTCGGAAATCCAACGATATATAGAGAGTATTAACCCGATTATTAACTTTTAAAAGATGTGCCCAACGAATAAGCAACTCAGCATATTGGAAACAAGAGCACATTATTGTAGATGAAAAGAATTGTAATATTAGGAGCTGGCGAAAGCGGCGCAGGTGCAGCCGTACTCGCCAAAGTAAAAGGATTTGAGACATTTGTTTCGGACATGTCCGCTATCAAGGACAAGTATAAGGAACTTCTGGACAGCCACGCTATTGCCTGGGAAGAAGGACACCACACCGAAGAACTCATTCTGAATGCCGATGAGGTTGTCAAAAGCCCCGGTATCCCGAATGACGCTCCACTCATCCTGAAACTGAAAGCTCAAGGCACACCGGTTATCTCCGAGATAGAGTTTGCCGGACGCTATACTGATGCCAAAATGATCTGTATTACAGGTTCTAACGGGAAGACCACAACGACTTCCCTGATCTACCATATTTTCAAAAGCGCAGGTCTGAACGTAGGTTTGGCAGGCAACATCGGCAAAAGCCTTGCTTTGCAGGTAGCCGAAGATTACCACGATTACTATATTATCGAACTTAGCTCTTTCCAGCTGGATAATATGTATAACTTCCGTGCGAACATCGCCGTATTGATGAACATCACTCCGGACCATCTTGATCGCTACGACCATTGTATGCAGAATTACATCGACGCTAAATTCCGCATCACCCAAAACCAAACACCGGACGATGCTTTCATCTTCTGGAACGATGACCCTATCATCAGACACGAGCTTGCCAAGCATGGTCTGAAAGCTCACTTGTATCCTTTTGCCGCTGTAAAAGAGGATGGAGCGATTGCCTATGTAGAAGATCACGAAGTGAAAATCACCGAACCGATTGCCTTCAACATGGAGCAAGAGGAACTGGCCCTGACAGGACAACACAACCTGTACAACTCTTTAGCCGCCGGTATCTCGGCAAACCTTGCCGGCATCGCCAAAGAAAACATCCGGAAAGGCTCTCTCCGATTTCAAGGGGAGTGGAACATCGGTTGGAAAAGGTGGCACGTGTGCGCGGAATTGATTTTATTAATGACTCTAAAGCCACGAATGTCAACTCCTGCTGGTATGCCCTGCAAAGCATGACTACCAAAACGGTATTGATTCTCGGTGGTAAAGATAAAGGAAACGACTATACTGAAATTGAAGACCTGGTACGTGAAAAGTGTTCAGCACTGGTATATCTGGGACTTCATAACGAAAAGCTTCACGAATTCTTCGACCGCTTCGGTCTGCCGGTAGCCGATGTGCAAACCGGCATGAAAGATGCCGTAGAAGCAGCCTATAAACTGGCAAAGAAAGGTGAAACGGTATTATTAAGTCCTTGCTGCGCTTCTTTCGACCTCTTCAAGAGTTACGAAGACCGTGGCGACCAGTTCAAGAAATACGTAAGGGAGTTGTAATACGAAGAAAGCCGTAATGTTGTAATCAATAATTCGTAATAGACAAAGTGGATTTATTAAAGAACATATTCAAAGGCGACAAGGTAATCTGGATTATCTTCCTCTGTCTCTGCCTCATCTCAATCATTGAGGTGTTTTCGGCAGCTTCGACACTGACCTACAAAAGTGGTGACCACTGGGGACCGATTACACAGCATTCCATCATCCTAATGGTAGGTGCCGTAGTAGTGGTGTTTCTGCACAATGTCCCCTACAAATGGTTTCAGGTATTTCCGGTATTTCTATATCCGGTTTCCCTTGTTCTATTGGCATTCGTCACGTTAATGGGTATCATTACGGGCGACCGTGTCAACGGAGCAGCCCGCTGGATGACTTTCATGGGATTACAGTTCCAACCGTCGGAACTAGCCAAAATGGCTGTCATCATTGCAGTTTCGTTTATCCTGTCGAAGAAACAGGATGAATATGGCGCCAATCCCAAAGCCTTTAAATACATCATGATTCTTACCGGACTGGTCTTGGCCTTATCCTGCACCGGAAAACCTGTCAACGGCTATGCTGTTATTCGGTGTAGTGTGCATGATGATGTTCATCGGTCTGCCAGGAAACTGCTGATACGTTTGGGAGGAGTGAATTGATAAGGGCATTCCCGTAACAGTCGATTTGTCGCCTTCCTGCTGGCCACGCCAGACAAGACATGGAAAATATACCGATGCCAGGCTTTTTCTGACTTTCACCACTGTAAAATCCTGATATTGCAGATTCTTTACCAACATGGAGGAAGTTCCTGACCGCCAGAAATTCGACGGACTTTTCCCGACGGCGACTGGTATCTGGCCATATGCCATGATATTGCCGTCGGACTATTCCCCGTCACGGGACAGCCGTTGCCTCTGGTCAGCAAGGGAGGAACAAGTACGTTGAAACTGCGCTTATATCGGAATGATATTAAGCGTGAGCCGATATACCGCTCTGGAAGAACATCTGATGCACAACTTCATCTGAGGAACTGGGACAGATTGGTAGGCGCCGAACCGAATAGTCGTTGTGTTCCTTTGATGAAAATGATATCAATAAAGGGTGAACAAGGTCTGTAAACGATGAATGGTGAATGATGAACGGTAAACGGAGAACAACGGATAGAAGAAAGGATTATTATGGAAAAAGAACTTAGAATCATCATTAGCGGTGGAGGTACAGGAGGACATATCTTCCCAGCTGTTTCCATTGCGAACGCTATAACGGAACTGCGTCCTGACGCAAAGATACTCTTTGTAGGAGCCGAAGGGCGTATGGAGATGCAGCGGGTTCCCGATGCAGGCTACGAAATCATCGGTCTGCCGATAGCGGGATTTGACCGCAAACGCTTATGGAAGAATGTAGCTGTACTCGTGAAGTTGGCACGCAGCCAATGGAAAGCACGAAGCATTATCAAAAACTTCCTCCCGCAAGTGGCAGTCGGTGTAGGCGGATACGCCAGTGGTCCTACATTAAAGACAGCCGGCATGATGGGAGTTCCTACTTTAATCCAAGAACAGAACTCGTATGCAGGAGTTACCAATAAATTGCTTGCACAGAAAGCGAGAAAGATTTGCGTTGCTTATGACGGAATGGAGAAGTTCTTCCCTGCCGACAAGATTATCATGACGGGAAATCCGGTCCGCCAGAATCTGACGAAGGACATACCTTCTAAAGAGGATGCACTACACTCTTTCCACTTACAGCCGGATAAAAAGACAATCCTGATTGTAGGCGGCAGCTTAGGAGCAGGTACTATCAACAAAGCTGACCACCGGACTGTCTGCTATCAAAGAGAACAGTGATGTCAGTTATCAGCAAACCAAAATACTATTAATCACCAAGTAACAGAAGCCATAAAAGCGGCAGGAGAAACCCAGATTTATATATGACAGATTTCATCAAGGATATAGCCTTGTATCTGGCCGATCTTATGATA
>VOFB01003874.1_pt1 | contig 37720 bp, 59 predicted proteins | sample 5384141 | NCBI WGS metagenome assembly VOFB01 (sample SAMN12384721, study PRJNA508395) | human gut metagenome | isolation source: healthy gut A | host: Homo sapiens
CACCATCGACGAGAGCCGTATCCTTACCGAGGCGGCTATCTTCGCTGATAAGGTGGCTGTGGACGAAAAACGGTGCGCCTGCGAAGCCATATCGCCAGTTGCGGGACATGCTGCAAAGCGGCGAGCCCGTGGGCCGAAAGCTGGATTTCCTGATCCAGGAGGTCAACCGCGAGTGCAACACCATCGGCTCCAAGTGCAACGACCTGACTGTGGCACGTGATGTGGTAAACATGAAGGCCGGGGTAGAGAAGATCCGCGAGCAGGTACAGAATATGGAGATAAGGGGCCGGTATGCAGTTTATCAACATCGGCTTCGGCAATCTGGTGTCCGTCCAGCGGCTCATCGCCGTGGTCAGCCCGGACTCTGCCCCGGTAAAGCGTCTGGTGCAGGAATCCCGTGACCGTGGGATGCTTATCGACGCTACCTACGGCCGCAAGACGGCCTCGGTGCTCATTATGGACAGCGACCATGTGGTGCTGTCCGCCCTGGCGGCGGAGCGTCTGGCACCGCGCCTGGGATTGTCAGTGGAAGAATTGACAGAGGAGGATGAATGACCCTTGCATAAGATAGGAAAGACCTTTATTGTCTCCGGGCCCTCCGGTGTGGGTAAAAGCACCGTGCTGCACGCCCTGTTCCAGGGCCGTGATGACCTGTATTTCTCCGTATCCGCCACTACCCGCGCACCCCGCGAGGGTGAGCAGGACGGCGTGGATTATCACTTCATCCAGGCGGATGCCTTCCGCGATATGATCGCCGCCGATGCCTTTCTGGAGTATGCCGAGTATGTGGGCAACTTCTATGGCACGCCCAAGATGTACGTGGACGACGCCATGGCCCGGGGCAAGGACGTGATATTGGATATCGAGCGGCAGGGCGCCGTGCAGGTGTGTGCCAAACGGCCGGAGACGGTGCGTATTTTCATCGCTCCGCCCAGCTGGGATGAACTGGAGCGCCGCCTGACCGCCAGGGGGACCGATACGCCGGAGAAAATACAGAAGCGTCTGATCCGCGCCCAGGTGGAGCTGGAGATGGCCGGCGACTATGACTATTTTGTGGTCAACGATACGGTAGAGAATGCCGTGAACGAGCTGCGGGCCATTATGTGCGCCGAGCACTGTAAACCAGCTGAGCGTATGTGCGCCATCCTCAGCGAAAAGTAAGTGTGTGAACCGACGCGGCCTGTCCGCATATTTGGGCCGCCCCGCCTGGGCGCAGCCATACAAAACGAAAGGAATTGATCGTTATGTCTATGCTTTATCCCGCTATGAACAAGCTGACCGAGTACATCCCCAACCGCTACATGATGGTGAACGTGGTGGCACGCCGCGCCCGTCAGATCGCCGCCGAGGCCGAGGTCACCGGCGAGCCTCTGCCGGAGAAACCCGTGACGATGGCCATCGGCGAGGTGGCCGAGGGCAAGTACGTCAGCGACCCCGTTATCGAGGAAGACGAGGCCTGAGGTGGCGGTGATCGCCAAGGTGGCCGTACAGGCGGCTACCTACGCCATCGACAAGGCCTATGATTACCTGCTGCCGGAGGAAGTCGGCGGACAGGCGGGCTGCCGGGTGTTGGTGCCATTCGGCCGCGGCAACCGGCTCACGGAGGCGATGATCCTCTCCCTGCATCAGGCGGTGCCGGACAAGCCGCTGAAGGCGGTCCGATCCCTGCTGGATGAAGAGCCGGTCATCACGGAAAGGGAGCTGCGGCTGGCGCTGTGGATGACACTCCGGTACTTCTGCACATTTTATGACGCGCTGCGTACCGTGTTGCCTGCCGCCGTATGGTACCATTACCGGGAGACTTGGTCCCTGGCACAGCCGCCGCTGGTGCCCACACGACAGGAGGCAGCGGTATGCCACCTTTTGCAGGATGGCCCGCTGACCACGGATAAGCTGCGTCAGGCGCTGGGCGACGATGTTGAGCCGCTGCTGCGCCGCATGGCCAAATCGGGTGCACTGCACTGCAAAAAGGAGCAGAGCCGCAAGGTACGCGACAAGGTGGTACTGTTCGCCCGTCTCGCTGTTCCTGCTGAAGAGGCGTTGGCTCTGGCCGGTAAGTCCCAGCGGCGGCGCGAGGCAGTGACATTCCTTGCCCAGAACGGCGAGACGGCACTGCACGATGTGACGTATTTCACCGGCGTATCCCGCCAGACACTGAACGCCTTGGAGAAGCTGGGGGCGGTGGCATCCCGGGAGCAAGAGGAATACCGAATATCTGAAAAACAATACACTGTAAAGGCGGAAGAATTGACGCTGAACGACCAGCAGCAGCGCGTCTGTGACACGCTGCTGGCCCAGGTGCGGACGGAGACGCCCGGCGTCACGCTGTTGCGCGGCGTAACCGGCAGCGGCAAGACGGTGGTGTATATCCGGCTGGCGCAGGAGCTGCTGAAAATGGGCAGGTCCGTGATGATCCTGGTGCCGGAGATCGCCCTGACGCCCCAGATGATGGCGCGGTTCACCGCGTATTTCGGCCACGAGGTGGCGCTGCTGCACAGTGGCCTGCGGATGACGGAACGCTATGATCAGTTCAAGCGGCTGCGGCGGGGCGAGGCCCATATCGTGCTGGGTACCCGGTCGGCGGTGTTTGCACCGCTGGAAAATTTGGGCCTCATCATCATGGATGAGGAGCAGGAGGGGTCCTATCAATCGGAAAACGCCCCTTGTTATCATGCACGGGATGTGGCAAAATACCGCTGCGCCGCCGAGGGTGCGCGGCTGCTGCTGGGCTCGGCTACGCCCACGGTGGAGACGTTTTACCACGCGCAGCAGGGTGAGTACGATCTGCTGGAGTTGACGGAGCGCTACAACCGCCGCGCTCTGCCTGAGGTCCGCATCGCCGATCTGCGGCAGGAGCTGCGTGCCGGAAACAGCACCGTTATCAGCCGCCCACTGCAGGAGGAACTGGCAAAAAACATCGCTGCGGGGGAGCAGAGCATCCTATTCCTGAACCGCAGGGGCAGCAGCCGCCAGCTGCTGTGTCCCCAGTGCGGCTATGTGCCGGAGTGCCCGCGGTGCAGTGTATACCTGACATACCACAGCGCCAACGACCGGCTGATGTGCCACTACTGCGGTTATTCACACGCTGCGCCGACGGTGTGCCCGGAGTGCGGCGGCACACTGAAGCATATCGGCTTTGGTACCCAGCGGGTAGAGGAGGAACTGCATGAGCTGTTCCCGGGAGTCGAGGTGCTGCGGATGGATGCGGACACCGTATCCGTGGGACATGAGGCACTGCTGAAGGAATTTGAGGAGAGGCAGATCCCCATTCTGCTGGGCACCCAGATGGTGGCCAAGGGGCTGGATTTTGCTAATGTGACGCTGGTGGGTGTGCTCAGCGCCGACCTGTCCCTATATGTGGATCACTACCGGGCGGCGGAGAGGACCTTCAATCTGTTGACACAGGTGGTTGGCCGTGCGGGCCGAGGCGACAAGGCCGGGCGGGCTGTGATACAGACCTACACACCGGAGAATGATGTGATACAGGCGGCGGCCGCCCAGGACTATCAGAGGTTTTACGACGCCGAGATCACGCTGCGCCGCCTGCGGCAGGACCCGCCCTTTGCAGATCAGTTCACCGTTACGGTGACGGGACCGGAGGAGACGCCGGTACGTCGGGCCATCGAGCTGCTGCGGCAGGGGATCGGGAATGCGGCGAAGAAGCCTCCCTACGACACGCTGGGGATACAGGTCATCGGGCCTGCGCCGGCGCCGGTGGTGAAGGTCAATGGCGTGTACCGCTATCGCTTGTTGGTATTAGGAAAAAATACCGCGCCGGTGCGGGAGCTGCTGGCGGGTTTCATGCGGGCTTTTGTCCAACGGCCGGAAAACCGAAGACTGCATATTTATACGGACTGCGATAAAATGGATTAGATCCAGGAAATACGAGGTAAGATTATGGCTTTACGAAAGATCGCGTTGGAGGGCGAGGCGTGCCTGAGCAAGGTGTGCCGCCCGGTTACAGATTTTAACAGCCGGCTGCATACGCTGCTGGACGATCTGGCCGATACGCTGGCCGACTCCGGCGGCGTGGGTCTGGCCGCGCCCCAGGTGGGCGTACTGCGCCGGGTGTGCGTGGTGCTGGACGAGGAGGATCAGCTGATCGAGCTGGTGAACCCGGAGATCATCTACACCGAGGGAGAACAGACCGGGCTGGAGGGCTGCTTGAGCGTTCCCGGGAAATACGGCGTGGTAACGCGGCCTGAGATGGTGCGTGTCCGTGCCCAGGACCGGGACGGTCAGTGGTTCGAGGTCGAAGACGAGGGCCTGACGGCCCGGTGCTTCTGCCATGAGATCGAGCACCTGGATGGTCATCTGTTTGTGGAGCATACCGACCGGCTCATGGAGGGTGAGGAGCTGCAGAAGTGGCTGGAGGCGCACGCCGACGAGTACGAGATCGAGGAAGAAGAGGACAAGTAATGCGTATTCTGTTTATGGGAACGCCGGATTTTGCCGTGGCGTCCCTCAAACGGCTGGTGGCCGACGGACACGACATCTGCGGCGTGTTCACCCAGCCGGACAAGCCGAAGAACCGCGGCATGAAGCTGATCGCGCCGCCGGTGAAGGAATATGCTCTGACGCAGGGACTGCACGTATATCAGCCGTTGAAAATGAAGGACGGTACGGCGTTGGAGCTGGTGCGGTCCCTTGCTCCCGAGCTGATCGTGGTGGCAGCCTATGGCCGTATCCTGCCGGAGGACATCCTGAACACGCCAAAGTACGGTGCCATCAACGTACACTCCTCCATCCTGCCGAAGTACCGGGGCGCGGCGCCCATCAACTGGGCGATTCTCAACGGCGACGCTGTGACAGGCGTGTCCATTATGTATATGGCGCCGGAGCTGGATGCGGGAGATGTGATACTGTGCCGCGAGACGGCCATCGATCCGGACGAGGACGCGGTGGCGCTGACGGCGCGGCTGGCGGAGCTTGGCGCGGAAGCGCTGCATGAGGCCATCGGGCAGATCGAACGCGGCACCGTTACCCGGACGGCGCAGGATCACGCGGCGCACACCTACGCGCCCATGCTGGATAAAAGCCTCTCGCCGATGGATTTCTCCCGGTCGGCGCAGCAGCTGCACGATCAGGTGCGGGGCTTGGTGCCCTGGCCCAGTGCGTCCATGGTGCTGGCAGGCAAGCCGGTCAAGGTCCACCGCACCGCGGTAGGCGGAGAGACCTCCGCCCCTGCGGGCAGCGTGGTGGAGGCGGACAAAAACGGCCTGGCCATTGCCTGCGGCGACGGCAGGTTGCTGCGTGTTCTTGAATTGCAGGGCGAGGGCGGCAAGCGCATGGCAGCGGCGGATTATCTGCGGGGCCATCCGGTCCCGCTGGGCCTGTGACGCCCCGTGACGCGCGGGACGCGGCGCTGGAGGCGCTGCTGCAGATGGAGCGCCGGGGCGCGTGGTCTGACGGCAGCCTGAAGCGTATCGCGGCCCAGTCCGGGCTGGAGGCCCGGGCCGCGGCGCTGTGTACCCGTTTGACCTATGGCGTGGTGCAGAACCGGACACTGCTGGACTACTATATCGACAATTGGTGTACGCAGAAGGCCGCCCGGCTGGAACCGGTGGTGGCCTGCCTGCTGCGTTTGGGTATATATCAGATACTGTTCATGGACAAGGTGCCCGATCGGGCTGCTGTTCATGAGACGGTGGAGCTGACAAAACGCCGGGGCAAGGCTCGCGCCGCAGGCATGATCAATGCGGTGCTGCGGAAATGTGCGTCAAGCAAAAACACTTTACCGCCATTGCCGCAGAATAGTTTTATTTCCAAAGCAGCGGTGCAGTACAGCCATCCCAGGTGGTTGGTGGAGCGCTTGACGGCTTTGGTCGGCGAGCAGGAGGCCGAGGCGTTCCTGCGGTTGGATAACGAGCCTGTTCCCACGGTGATACAGGTCAATCCGCTGAAGACCACGCCGGCGGAATTGGAAAATGAGCTGCGATCGGACGGTGTTCGTCTGACGCCCCATCCCTGGCTGGAGGGCTGTTTTGAAGTCACCGGTACCGGCGATTTGGAGCGTCTGTCCGCCTTTGCGTCGGGACGCTGCACGGTGCAGGATGCCGCGGCGCGTTTGGCGGCCATTGCCGCCGGACCGAAGCCCGGCGACCGGGTGCTGGATGTGTGCGCCGCCCCTGGCGGCAAATCCTTCGCCATGGCTATGCAGATGGAGAACCGGGGCGATATCCTCTCCTGTGACATTCACCCCCACAAGCTGAGGCTCATCGAAAACGGTGCGGCACGGCTGGGGATCACTATCATCCGCACAGCGCTGGCCGATGGGCGGGAGCGTCACGCCGGCTGGGTGGAGCAGGCCGATGTGGTGCTGGCTGATGTGCCGTGCTCCGGCCTGGGCATTATCCGGAAGAAACCGGATATCCGCTGGAAGGATCCGACGCAGCTGGCACAGCTGCCCGCCGTCCAGTTGTCGATATTGAACAACGTGTCCGCCTACGTCCGTCCCGGCGGCGTGCTGGTGTATGCCACCTGCACCGTCCTGCCGGAGGAAAACGGCGGCGTGGTGTCGGCCTTTTTGGACGTACACCCGGACTTTGCGAAAGAGGAATTTACCCTGCCCGGTATCGGAAGCTGTCCCGGTGATGTGACACTGTGGCCCCAGCGGACCGGCACCGATGGATTTTACATCTGCCGTATGCGCCGCAGGGGATAACGTCAAGGAGCGAATTGCATGACCGACATCAAATCCATGACCGAGCGCCAGCTGGCCGACTTTTTTAAGAATATGGGACAGCCGGCTTTCCGTGCAAAGCAGGTATTCACCTGGCTGCACCGTGGCGTGCGCTCCTTTGACGAGATGACCGACCTGTCCAAGCCTCTGCGTGCCCAGCTGGCCGAGACGTGCTTCATCACAGCGCCGACCGTGGCCCGGAAGCAGACCTCGAAGCTGGACGGGACCGTTAAATATTTGTGGGAGCTGGCCGACGGCAATTGCATCGAGACGGTCCTGATGCAATACCACCACGGCAACACCGTGTGTATCTCCTCTCAGGTGGGCTGCCGCATGGGCTGCGCCTTTTGCGCCAGCACCATCGCCGGCAAGGTCCGGGACCTGCGGCCGTCTGAGCTGCTGGACCAGGTGTTGTTTGCCCAGCTGGACAGCGGCCTGCCTGTCTCCAACATCGTGCTCATGGGTATCGGCGAGCCGCTGGACAACATGGACAATGTGCTGCGCTTTCTGGAGCTGGTCAACAGCCCCCACGGGATGAACATCGGTATGCGGCATATCAGCCTGTCCACCTGCGGCGTAGTGCCGGGGATCGACGCGCTGGCGGATCGGCAGCTTCAATTAACGCTGTCTGTCTCCCTTCACGCGCCGGACAGCGAGACCCGCAGCCGCATTATGCCGGTGAACCGGGCGTATGATGTGGAGACGCTGTTTGCCGCCTGCCACAGATACTTCCAAAAGACCGGGCGGCGCATCAGCTTTGAGTATGCCATGATCGACGGCGTCAACGACCACGACTGGCAGGCGGAGCTGATCGCGAAAAAGCTGAAGGGTATGCCGGGCCACGTGAACCTGATACCCCTGAACGACGTGGTGGAGAGCCCGTATAAGCCCAGCAGACGCATCGGCGCTTTCCAGCAGAAGCTGGAGAGTTTGGGCGTTACCGCCACGGTCCGCAGAAGCCTGGGCGGCGATATCGACGCCTCCTGCGGCCAGCTGCGGCGGAAGGAAATGCAGGAACGCGGCCAACTGTGAGACATGGACTCTTTACAGAATAAAGGATGTGAGCGACTATGAAAATGTGGGGGATCACCAATACCGGGTTGGTGCGGAGCGAGAATCAGGACGCCTACGCCGTGTTCGAGGCCGGCGCATTCCACGCGGCCGTGGTGTGCGACGGTATGGGCGGCACCAACGGCGGACAGGTGGCCAGCGCCATCGCCGTAGCCCGGTTCGAAAAGGAGCTGCGCGACAGCCTGCGGGACGATATGGACATCCCGCAGCTGCGGCAGGCAATGCTTAGCGCTATCGCCTGCGCCAATGACGCCATCCGGCAGGAGGCGGCGCGGAACGCGGAGTACCAGCACATGGGTACCACGCTGGTGTGCGCCGTGGCCCGGTCCGACATGGCGATTATCGGCAACATTGGCGACAGCCGTGCCTATCACATCACGCCGGAGGGTATTTTCCAGATCTCCCGTGACCACTCGGTGGTGGAGAATATGGTGGCCAAGGGCGATCTGACGCCGCTGGAGGCCCGAACGCACCCCAACCGCAATCTCATCACCCGGGCGCTTGGCCCGGATATCCACGCCAAGGCGGACGCTTTCGAACTGCCCTGGCACAAGGACGAGTTCCTGCTGCTCTGTTCCGACGGACTGGTGAACACCGTCTCGGATCAGGAGATGCTGTTTGAGGTCCTCCACGACGGGGACGTAAATGAATGTCTTGACCATTTGCTGCAAATATCGCTTCAGCGGGGCGCACCGGACAACATCACGGCAGTGCTGCTGCTGAACGAGGAAGGGAGATGACCACATGGATCAGTATATCGGAAAAATGCTGGACGATCGCTACGAAATACTGGAGCTGATCGGCTCCGGCGGTATGGCCAATGTCTATAAGGCCCGGTGCCACCGGCTGAATCGCCTTGTGGCCATCAAGATACTGAAAAGCGACCTGGCGGACAACGCGGATTTCCGCCGCCGGTTCCACGATGAGTCCCAGGCGGTAGCGCAGCTGAGCCACGCCAACATCGTGTCGGTGTATGACGTGTCCACCAATCCGGACCGGGAATACATCGTCATGGAGCTGATCGACGGCATTACCCTGAAGCAGTATATGGAGCGCCGCGGCCGCATGGATTGGCGTGAGTCGCTGCACTTCATCACCCAGATCATGCGGGGCCTGAGCCACGCCCACAGCCGCGGCATCATCCACCGTGATATCAAGCCCCAGAACATCATGGTGCTGCGGGACGGCAGCGTGAAGGTGGCCGATTTCGGCATTGCCTGCCTTGCCAACCAGGGGCAGACGCTGACCCAGGAGGCTCTTGGGCTCCGTACACTACATCTCGCCGGAGCAGGCCCGGGGCGACCGTACCGACGCCCGCACGGACATCTATTCCGCCGGTGTGGTGCTGTATGAGATGCTCACCGGCCGCCTGCCCTTTGAGGGCGACAGCGCCGTATCCGTGGCCATCCAGCACACCCCGCCGCCGGTGAGAGCATCAAGAAGGGCGACAGCATCCTGCTGACCGTCAGCAAGGGGCCGGAGACCAAGCCCGTCACCGTGCAGAATTACGCCGGTCTCAGCGTGGACGATGCCGCCCCTGCAGGCCGAGAACGCCGGTCTCACCGTGGGCGCTCACCAGTATGAGTACGACGCCACCGTGCCGGAGGGCAGCGTCATCCGCCAGAGCCTCGCTCCCAAAACGGAGGTAGCCCCCGGCACCGAGATCGTCTTTACCGTCAGCAAGGGCCCCGAGCCGTCTCAGACCACGGAGCAGACGGTGACGTTCGATATCCCCGGCGAGTACCTGAATCCGGAGCTGGGTATCCTGAACGTGGAGATCCGTCAGGATACCACCGTCGTCTACTCCACCACGGTGGATACCACGGACCCCGCCGCCGCCCGTTCCGTCAGCCATACCTTCACCGGTGACAAGGGAACCAGCATCACGGTGTACCTGTATATCAACGGCACCGAGGTGGCCTCTCCAGGTGGTCAGCTTTTGAGCCGGGGCCGCATTGAAAAGGCCCTCAGCGGCTTCTACTACGTCCGCACACCGGAGGGGGCTGCTGCAGTGCCGCGCCAGAGGAAAATTCCGCAGGGAAGGCACCAGCCCCCTGGTGGGGGATTGGGTACAGGTCCGTGATCTGGGAGGCGACGAGGGCTTCGTGGAGGCCATCGAGCCCCGGCAGAACCGGTTTGCCCGCCCCACCGCCGCCAACATCGACCAGCTGGTCATCATCGGCTCACAGGCCATCCCCACCACGGATCCCTACCTCATCGATCGCATTGCCTCCATCGCCGTCCTGAAGGGCTGCCGGGTGCTGCTGTGCCTGAATAAATGCGATTTGGACCCGGCGCAGGAGTTATACGACAGCTATGCCGCCTCCGCCATTCCGGTGCTGCGGGTCAGTGCCGCCACCGGAGAGGGCCTGCCGGAGCTGCGCCGTGCCATGAAGGGAAAGCTGAACGCCCTCACCGGCAACTCCGGCGTGGGCAAGTCCAGCATCCTGAACGCCATGGAGCCGGTGTTCGGCCTGCCGGTGGGGGAGGTCAGCAAGGCCCTGGGCCGTGGCCGCCACACCACCCGCCATGTGGAGATGTTCCCGCTGGACGAGGATACCTACGTCATCGACACGCCGGGCTTCTCCTCCTTCGACACGGAGGAGTTGGATCTGGAGCTGAAGGCTCGCCTGCCGGAGACCTTCCCGGGAGTTTGCCCCCTATCTGGGGCAATGCCGCTTTGTGGGGTGCAGCCATGTCAAGGAGAAGGGCTGCGCGGTGCTGAAGGCGGTAAAGGACGGGAGGATCCCCGCCAGCCGCCACCGCAGCTATGTGCGGCTGTATGACGAACTGAAGGACCTGCGGGACTGGCAGCACAAATAGAGAACGCTCAGAGAGGGCGGAAGCATCGCTTCCGCTCTCTCTTTGTGCGCCGCCGCTGTCACACCCGCCCCTCCCGGCATATACTGCCATAGAAGCGAAACGGAGAGGGAGGGACGTCACATGAGACACGGAGACGGCTGCGGGGAGATTTCTGGGCATCTGTGCACTGGGGCTGGGACTGGGTATCCTCATTGCCGCCATCTTTCCGGTGGGCGTGCTGATGTTTCTGGTGTCGTTCCTGCTGATCGCCTGTGGGATCGTCTGCCTGAAGGATAGGAGGTAGCTGCTGTGAAGATCGTGGTTTGGAAGTCGCCCCGTCTGCTGCGTGGGGTTCTGCGGATGCTCTTCGGCATCCGGGAATAAACGGCGGAAACGGCTCATAGAGTAGTCCTGTGCAGTAAGAAATTACGGGAGGACGAAAACATGGAGCTGGAACTGCAATATACGGAGCTGTCCTGCTGCGAGGCAGGGGAGAGCGTTACCCTGACGCAGGAGGAGGCGCTGGAGGCGGCGATCCCGGAGTACTGCCCGGAGGTCACCCGCATCGTGGACGCCGTAGGACAGCTGTGCCTGCGGGAATATACGAGCCGGCAGATCAGCGGCTCGGTGCTGGTCACGGTGCTCTATACCTCGGAGGAGAGCCCCGGCCTGCGGAGCCTGACGCTGCCGGTGCCGTTTCTGACCCAAGCGGACGACAAGCGCCTCACCGGCTGCGACACCGTCTGCATGGCGGGCCGCCTGCTGCTGACGGAGGCCAGAGCCGTCACCGGCCGAAAGCTGTACCTGCGGGTCATGCCGGAGCTGACTCTCACCGGCTACACCTGCCGCCGCCACCGCATCTGCACCGGCGTAGGGGAGGAGCCTACCCTGCGCCTGCACCGTCAGGAGCAGTCCCTTACCCTGCTGACCTCGGTGACGCAGCGGCAGAGCAGCGTGACTCAGGAGCTCCAGCCCCAGGACTGGGGCGAGCCGCCGGAGGAACTGCTGGCCCAGCGCATCTGCCCCGCATCACCGGCAGCCAGCCGGTGGGGAGCCGCCTGCTGGCAAAGGGCGAGGCCCGCATCTGCCTGCTGTACCGCACGCAGGACGGCTCCCTCCACACATGGGAGGACACCCTGCCCTTTTCCTGCCTTCTGGACGGCCTTACCGTCCCGGAGGAGGCGCAGGTCACGGTCACCGGCTCCTGCGGCACGGCCCGGCTCATCCGCAGCGACGGCGCAGCCGCCATCGGGGTGGAGCTGACCCCTGAGCCTACTGGTGCGGACCTATGAGACGGTCACCGTCGCCCCAGTGACGGACATATACAGCACCCGCTGGGACACCGCTCTCCAGCGCCAGAGCCTGACCTTGACGGAGACCTGGCCCCGGAGACGGTACAGCCGGAGGTACATCAGGAGCTGGAGAGCCGCCCCTTCCTGTATGTGACGGCGGCGGACTGCGGCGCCGTCACCACAGGGCAGGAGGGGGATCATACCACCCTCCGCACCCCCCTGCGGCTGCGGCTGCTGTATCTGGATGAATCCGGCGCACCGGTCACGGCGGAGCGCACCGACGAGGCCGCCGCCCCCGTGCCTGGGGATGTGACCGCCGCCCGTGCCGCCTGCCTGTCTCCCAGCCTGCGCCCCTCCGGCACGGGACTGGAGCTGACGGTCCCGGTGGAGCTGACGGTGGAGCGCAGCCGCCGATGCACATGGGACGCCATTACCGCCGCAGAGCTGACGGAGCCGGAGCCGGGACGGCGTCCTCTCTGGTGCTGTGCCGGCCGAAGAAAGGGGAGAGCCTGTGTGAGCTGGCCAAGCGCTACCGCACGGATGAGCAGGCCATCTGCGCCGCCAACGGATTGGAGCAGGAGACTCCGCTGCCGTCGGGGGGCTGCTGCTGATCCCCGTGTAAGATAGCAGAAAAAGAGCGTAGGCGATGCCTGCGCTCTTTTTCGTAGAAAGCCTTATCCCTGTGCGTACCGGGCCAGAAACTGCCGGGTGCGCTCCTCCTTGGGGTGATCCATCACCATGCGTGGCTCCCCTGCTCCACAATGACGCCGCCGTCCATAAAGATGACCTGGTCGGCGACATCGCGGGCGAAGGCCATCTCGTGGGTGACGATGACCATGGTGGTGCGCTGCCGGGCCAGCTGCCGGATGACCTTCAGCACCTCTGCGGTCAGCTCCGGGTCCAGCGCCGAGGTGGGCTCATCGAAGCACAGAATGTCCGGCTCCATGGCCAGGGCACGGGCAATGGCCACCCGCTGCTTCTGGCCGCCGGAGAGCTGGTGGGGATAGTGTCCCATCCGATCTCCCAGACCCATCTGTTCCAGCAGGGCTTCGCCCTCCCGGCGGATGGCCTCCGGGGCTTCCCCGGTTCTCTCGGACTTGGCCAGCAGCCGCCGGGCCAGCGTTACATTCTCCAGCGCCGTATATTGGGGAAACAGATTAAAATCCTGAAACACCAGCCCGAAGTGCAGCCGGTTCCGCCGCCGCTCCTGAGGGACAGGCTCCCCGTCCAGCAGATTCCGTCCCCGGACGGCGATGCGGCCGCTGTCCGGTGTTTCCAAAAGTTCAGGCACCGCAGCAGCGTGGTCTTTCCGCTGCCGGAGGAGCCGATGATGGACAGAGCCTGTCCCTCCTCCAGCGAAAAGCTGATGTCCCGCAGGACCTTGGTACCGCCGAAGCTTTTTCTCCAGCTGCGCCACCTCCAGGATCGCCATAGTACCCCCTCCTTACCGAAAATAGCTGAGTCTGCGCTCGATGTACCGGAACAGCAGTGTCAGCAGCCCCACAAAGGCCAGATAGAATACCCCGTGTAAAACAGGGGCCATGTGATGCCCTGCGCCTTGATGTAGCTCTCGCCCACCTTGGTCAGCTCCATGATGGAGATGATGCGGGCCAGCGAGGTGTCCTTCACCAGCGTGATGATCTCATTGGACATGGGGGGGATGATCCGCTTGACCATCTGGAACAGGGTGATCTTGAAGAAGATCTGGCTGCGGGTGAGGCCCAGCACCTCTCCGCCTCCCGCTGCCCGGCAGGCACGCCCTCAATGCCGCCCCGGTAGATGACGGAGAAGTAGGCAGGCGTAGTTCAGCACGAAGGCCACGGTACACGCCAGCATCCGCTGGCTGCCCCAGATGTTGTGGCCCAGCCAGATGCCGGGGCCGTAGAAAATCAGGATCAGCTGCAGCATCAGGGGCGTTCCCGGACGATCCACACCAGAACGTTAAAAACCAGCTGACCGGACGGCACTTGCTCATGGAGCCGAAGGTCACCGCCAGCCCCAGCGGCAGAGAGAATACCAGCGTCAGGGCGAACAGCTTCACCACCTCACGCAGCCCCTCCAGCAGGGGACAGTGTCACAGACCAGAACATGGGAAGAACTCCTTACACTCAGATTTCACAGGCCGCCCTTTTCACGGGCCGCCATAAAAAATGCCGCTGCGGCGGACAGCCCCCGCAGCGGCATTCTGGCCGTTATTTACTGACCACGCACCACCACGACCTGTGCGTTCTTGCAGTAGGCGTTGGTGCAGGCCATGGCGCTCATAACGCCGTCGGTGAGGGTCATGCCGTTCCACACCACGTCGATGGCCTTGCTGTCCAGCTCATTGAGCTTCTGGCCCCAGTCGATGACCACGAACTGAATTTCCACACCCAGACGCTCCGCCACCAGCTTGGCAAGGTCTGCGTCAAAGCCGATCCACTGGCCATTTTCATCCTTATAGTCCATGGGGGCGAACTCCGTGATGCCCACCACCAGCGTACCCTTCTGCTGGATATAGCTGACGTCACTGTCCTCTCCGGTGGTGAAGGTGCTCTCCTGTTGTGGGACCAGCAGCTCCTCGGTGATGCCGTACTGCTGGGCCAGCTTCTGCATGGTTCCGCTTTGATAGGCATCGCCCAGCACGCAGTTGATGTACTGCGCCAGATCGGAGCCCTTGCGGCAGCCGATGCCGTACTCCTCCTCGGTGAGCCTGTCGGTGTAGGTGAGATCGGGGTAGCTGGTACCCTCACCGATCATGGCCCCGGCCATCAGCAGATCGATGATGGCGGCGTCGGAGGTGCCGGAGGCCACCTCCATCAGGGCGGCGGCCTGATCTTCCAGCGTGGTGACCTTCCAGACCTTCTCCAGAGCGATCTCTTCACCGGCGGAGCCGCCCTCCACGGCGTAGGTCAGGACCTTTTCGTCGGAATCCTTGTTTCCGTCGATGCTGTTGTCCTTTGGCCGCAGGCGGCCAGCAGGGAGACGCTGATGGTCAGTGCCAGCGCCAGACACAGAAGCTGCTTGAACTTTTTCATGGGAATATCCTCCTTGATATGGTACACGGATGTGTTGTAACAGATGTATTGTGTTCGTTTTGTGTTTGCTTTGTGTTTGTATTGTGTTAGATGGTGATGCACTACGTTTGGTCACGTTGGCCTGCATGGTCCGGATCGAGCTGCGATAGGCTGCAATGCACTGTGCCGGGCAGCACAAGCCCTACGCTGAGTGGCATAAGCCCTGCCGCTATTATCGCTTACTTTTCCGGAACTTGCAAGCCCCGCTGCCGATTTCCACCGCCGTTTTCTGCGACTTTCCGCCTGTCCTTACCACAACCCTACCGGCCCTTCTGCCGATGGCCTATGCCGCGGATTTCCATGGGCGGTTTTTGACAACCCTCATCGCAGCGCCGTTTCTGTTGCTGGCTTCCGTTGTTGTTTCCGTCGGCAGATCCCAGCCGCCTTCGCCGTCGCCCGATTGGGATTTTCGCAGGTTTCCTCTCTGCGGGCCTTTATCAAGAACCGCCGCCGAGATTTTCACCGGTTCCCTTGGGGCAACGAGGGTGCTATGGAAGCTGCCCTGCCGGAGGCTGCCCCACTTTTGGGGGCCTGTGCTTTCTATCTGTTATCGATGGTGTCGCTCCATACCAAAACCTCATTTCTGACGAAACCGCATGGATCAAAGCTGTCTCTCTCGTCTTTCTACGGTCTATCGCATGGCACCGGGCAGCCGCTCCCGTAGTTTGCGGTTCCGATTGACCATATGCGCCCGGTCGCTTATTTACAGCGACTGGCTGCCCCGCTGACGTTGGATAAATTTTAACACTTTAGCGAAGTAGTGTAAAGATGCACATACGTAAAAAAATAGATGGATAGATGCAGATGAATTTTATGCAGAATATACATATCCTGCCCATGCGTCCTAAGAAGAGATGTCTGTTCCCAAAGGAGATGGCACCCCGGAAGCAACCGGGGCGTCCAGAGGAGAAAAGCGGACGGAAAGCGGCTCCCTTGCAGGTCCATACGATGTCCACAGACTGTCAGGAAAATGGGGGAGGTGTCCAATTTTTGCGTATTTTCTCTAAAAATTCAGAGATTGTTCATTGATAATCCGGGATCGGAATTGTATAATTGGAATTGGATAATAGAAAAAATTCTGGAGAAGCGAGGAGGTCACAATGGCTTTTGTGGAATTTGAAAAGGTCAGCAAGATCTACCACACCGGAGCGGTGGAGATCCCGGCGCTGCGGGACGCCACCTTTCAGGTGGAAAAGGGGGAGATTTGCGTCATCGTGGGGCCTCCGGTGCCGGAAAGACCACGCTGCTGAATATTTTGGGGGTATGGATACCCTCACCGGCGGCACGGTGAAGCTGGATGGCCGGGATATCTCCCGCTACGACCGGCGGCAGCTGACGGAGTACCGACGCCGCGACGTGGGCTTTGTGTTCCAGTTTTATAACCTCATTCAGAACCTCACGGCGCTGGAGAACGTGGAGATCGCCGCCCAGCTCTGCCCCCATCCGCTGGATGCGGCAGAGGTGCTGCGGGAGGTGGGACTGGGGAGCGGATGAAGAACTTCCCGGCCCAGCTCTCCGGCGGCGAGCAGCAGCGGTGGCCATTGCACGGGCACTGGCCAAGAACCCCAAGCTGCTGCTGTGCGACGAGCCAACCGGTGCGCTGGACTATGTTACCGGCAAGAACATTCTGAAGCTGCTGCAGGATACCTGCCGCCGGACGGGAATGACGGTGGTCATCATCACCCACAACTCCGCTCTGACGGCCATGGCGGATCGGGTCATCTCCATCAAGAGCGGCACCATCCAGTCTATGCGGAAGAATGAACACGTCACCCCTGTGGAAGAGATCGAGTGGTGAGGATATGCTGCTGAAAACTGCTTTTCGGGAGATTAAAACCAGCTTAGGCCGGTATCTGGCCATTCTGGCCATTATTGCGCTGGGTGTGGGCTTTTTTGCCGGACTGCGGGTGACCCGCACCGCTATGATCTCCACCGCCGATCACTATTTGAAGGATCTGGCCATGTTCGATGACCGGATCCTCTCCACTCTGGGCTGGACGGAGGAGGATGTGGATGCCTTCCGGAAGCTGGACGGCGTATCCGCCGCCGAGGGCGCCCGTTCCGCCGACCTGCTGTGCGTGGGGGAGGACGGCTCCGACATGGTGCTGAAGGCCCACTCCCTGACGCAGCAGGTGAACCGCCTGAGCTTACAGGCGGGACGGCTGCCGGAGAAGGCTGACGAGTGCGTGGTGGACGCATGGCGCTACGATGAGAGCGCACTGGGCAGCGTCATCCGGCTGTCGGACAACAACCCGCCGATACGATGGATACCTTCGCCAGCCGGGAATATACGGTGGTGGGCGTGGCTGCCAGTCCTATGTACATCAACTATGAGCGAGGCGGCACGGCGCTGGGAAACGGCACCGTGGCGGCGTTTGTCTATCTGCTGCCGGAGTGGCTTTGCGATGGACTACTACACGGAGATCGACGTGACCCTCACCGGGGCAGATGGCCGCATCTATACGGCGGCCTATGACGATGCCGTGGAAGCCATGGAGCAGCCTTTGAAGGACTTGGCGGCCCAGCGGGCGCAGCTGCGGTATGACACTCTCCGCAGTGAGGCACAGGAAAAGCTGGCGGATGCCCAGCAGCAGTTGGACGATGCCCGGAAGCAGCTGGAAACGGGCTGGGCGGAATACTACGACGGCCTTGCCCAGTACCAGGACGGACAGGCATCCTATGTGGAGGGCGCCGGTCAGTACCGGGATGGACTGGCAGAATATGACAGTGGCCGGGCGGCCTATGAGGCGGCCCGGAAGGACTATGAAAACGGCGTGAGCCAATACGATCAGGGGCAGACCGCCTATGAGGAGGGCCAGCGGCAGTATCAGGCGGCACAGCAGCAGTATCAGGCGGCGCTGGCGCAGTATCAGCTGCTGGAGCAGCAGGCGGCAGCCCTGCCGGAGGATAGCCCGGAGCTGCCGGTCCTGCAGGCAGCTGGCGGCCATGAAGGAGCAGCTGGACGCCACAGCGGCGCAGCTTTTCAGAATCAGGCTCAGCTGGAGGCAATGGCGGCGCAGCTGGCCCAGAGCAAGCCCAGCTGGATGCGGCGGGTGCGGTGCTGATACCACGGAGCAGCAGCTGGCACAGGCACAGGAAGAACTGGAGGAGTCGGCCCGGCAGCTGGCGGCGGCTGCGCCCAGCTGGAGGAGACAGGTCCTGCTGAGAGCGCCCGGCAGGAGCTGGAGGACGGCGAAAGGGAATTGTCCGACCATGAGGGGGAACTGACGATGCCCGGCAGAAGCTGGAGGATCTGAAAGAGCCGGACACCTATGTGCTGGGCCGGGACACCAACGGGCTATGTATGCTTCGGGAGAGCGACACCAACATTGTGGCGGGAGTTTCCCGTGTGTTCCCCGCTGTTCTTCTTCCTGCTGGCGGCGCTGGTGCATCACCACCATGACCCGCATGGTGGAGGAGCAGCGCACCCAACTGGGCGTATTGATGGCCATGGGCTGGCGGCGGGGGGCCATCCTGTTCAAGTACTTCTTTTTACTCCGGCAGCGCTTCGCTGCTGGGGTGCGCCATCGGCTTTGTGGGAGGCTCCTACATCTTTCCCCAAGATCCTGTGGCACGCCTATAACATCATGTACGGCTTCGGGATCCCCATTGAATTTGTGCTGGATGGGAAGCTGGCGGCCATCTCCGTAGCCACCTATCTGCTGTGCGCTCTGGGGCCACCTATCTGGTGTGCCGTGGCTTCTTGCGGAGGTGCCGGCGGAACTGATCCGGCCCAAGGCCCCAAGGAGGGCAAGCGGTGCTGCTGGAGCGCATCACCTTCCGTGGAAGCGGCTGGGCTTTTTTGACCAAGGTATCCCTGCGGAACGTGCTGCGGTACAAGCAGCGGTTCTTCATGATGGTGCTGGGCATCGGCGGCTGCACAGCGCTGCTGCTGGCGGGCTTCGGCATCAAGGACCCATCGCCAATGTGGTGGACTATCAGTTCGAGGAAATTACCCTGTACGATGCGGCGGTGTCCTTCACAGAGGAGATGGATGCGGAGACGCAGCAGGCGTTTTCCGGCAGGCCGCCGATGTGTCGGCGGTGGTGTTTCTCCACGACGGCTCCGTGACGGTGGAGGCAGGCGGCGGGGGCCAAGACGGTGAATCTGCTGGTGCCTCAGAGCAGTCTGGAGGGCATGATGGACCTCCACCGGGGCGGCGAGAAGCTGTCCATGCCCGGAACGGGGGAGACACTGCTCAACGACGCTCTGGCGGAGGCGCTGGGCGTGTCCGTGGGGGACACCGTGACCCTGCGGGACAGCGACATGAACACCCTGCCGGTGACGGTCAGCGGCATCTTTGACAACTACGTATCCAACTACGCCATCGTATCGCCGGAGACCTGCCGGGAGCAGTGGGGCAGCGTGCCGCCGGTGAAAACCGCCTTCATCCGGGTGGCGGACAACTCCGACGCAGGTGTCCACGCCGCCTCGGCCCGGATTTTGGATCTGGAGAACGTCTCGGCGGTATCGGTGAATCTGGATACCCGCCAGCGGGTGGGGACCATGATGTCGGTGCTGGATTACGTCGTGTGGATGGTGACGGTGTGCGCCGGGGCGCTGGCCTTTATTGTGCTGTATAATCTCACCAACATCAATATCAACGAGCGCATCCGGGAGATCGCCACCATCAAGGTGCTGGGCTTCTATCCCGGCGAGACGGCGGCCTATGTGTTCGGGAGAACAACACCCCTGACGTTTTTGGGGATGCTGGTGGGTCTGCCGCTGGGCAAGTGGCTCCACGCCTATGTGATGAGCCAGATCCGCATCGACACCATCGCCTTCGACGTGCGGATCGCATGGCAGAGCGTGGTGTTCTCCATGCTGCTGACGGCGGTGTTTGCCGCCATCGTGGACGTGGTGATGTACTTCAAGCTACGGCGCATCAGCATGGCGGAGTCTCTGAAATCTATCGAATAAGGGAAAAACGTGAAAAAAGCACCCCTGCTTCCTGTGAAGCAGGGTGCTTTACATATCCGGTTATCAGGGGCTATCAGGGGAGCAGCAGCTGGGCGATCTGCACGGCGTTGCTCGCTGCGCCCTTGCGGATCTGATCGCCGCAGCACCAGAGCGTCAGGCCGTTATCGCAGGTCAGATCCTCTCGGATGCGGCCCACGAATACGGTGTCCTGATCGCTGGTGTCCAGCGGCATGGGGTACCGGCGGCTGGACAGATCGTCCACCAGACGGCAGCCGGGGGCGGCGGCGATGAGCTCTCTGGCCCGCCGGACGGAGATCTTCTCACGGGTGCGGACCACCAGCGAGACGCTGTGGCTCCGCACCACCGGCACCCGGACGCAGGTGCAGCTGACCCGCAGGTCCGGCAGATGCATGATCTTGCGGCCCCTCGTTCTGCATCTTCATCTCCTCGGAGGTGTAGCCCTCATAGGCCTCACCGCCGATCTGGGGGATGACGTTGTAGGCGATCTGGTACTGGAACACCTGCGGGTGGACGGGCTTGCCCTCCAGCAGCTCCACCTCCTCCATAAGCTCACGGGGACCGCCGGCTCCGGCACCGGACACCGCTTGATAGGGAGGAGGCGATGATGCTCTGATGGGGCTGTCCTGGTTCAGGGCATTGATGGCCACCAACGAGACGATGGTGGTGCAGTTGGGATTGGCGATGATGCCCTTGTGGCGGCGGACGTCCTCCGGGTTGATCTCCGGGATCACCAGCGGCACATTGGGGTCCATGCGGAAGGCACTGGAATTATCCACGAACACGGCACCCGCCTTAACGATGGCCGGGGCGAAACGCTTGGCGATGTCGTTCTCCGCAGCGCCCAGCACGATGTCCATACCCTCGAAGGCACTGTCCTCAGCGGGCTGCACCGTCAGCCCCGGCCCTGCCAGAGCAGCTTTTGCCCGGCGGGAGCGGGGAGGCCAGCAACCGCAGCTCCTCCACGGGAAAGCTGCGCTCGGCCAGTATTTTCATCATTTCACGGCCCACCGCACCGGTGGCGCCCAGAATGGCAACGTTCATAGTTTGGTTCCTCCTTATTTTACAAAGCTGTCGTACAGGACACGGATGGCACGCTCAAAGTCGCTGCCGTCCACGCCAACGATGATATTCAGTTCCTCCGGTCCTTGGGTGATCATGCGGATGTTGATGCCGTTTTCACCCAGCTTGGCGAAGATGCGGCCGGAGGTGCCGGGCTTATAGGCCATTTTCCGCCTACGGCGGCCACGATGGCCATATTGTCTGTCACATGGATGCTGTCGGGCTTCAGTTCCTTTTGCAGGTCGCCCAGCATGGGGATACAGGCACGGAGCCACCTTCTGGGCCGACACCACCAGCGATACCGTGTCGATGCCGGAGGGCAGATAGTCCACGTTGATGCCGTAGCGCCCAGTACCTCCAGGATCTGCCGCAGGACACCGGCCTGTGAGGACATTCCGTTTTTGGTGATGGTGATGACGGAGAAATCCTTGCGGCCGGCGATGCCGGTGATGAGGTTCTCGTCTGCCAGCTCCCGGCTCGTCGAAGCGCTCCCGGATCATGGTGCCGGGGTGGTCGGGCTGGTTGGTGTTGCGGATGTTCAGGGGGATGTTCTTCTCCCGCACCGGGGAGACGGTCCCCTCGTGGAGCACCTGCGCTCCGATATAGCTGAGCTCCCGCAGCTCGGCGTAGGTGATGCGCTCGATGGGGCGGGGGTCCTGCACGATCTTGGGGTCGGCCATGAGTATGCCGGAAACGTCCGTCCAGTTTTCGTATACGTCGGCGTCCAGCGCGGCTGCTGCGAGCGCGCCGGTCACGTCGCTGCCGCCGCGGGTGAAGGTCTTGACGCTGCCGTCGGGCATGGCCCCGTAGAAGCCGGGGATCACCACCCGGCGGCCGGAGGCGGTGCGGCGCAGGGCCTCGTAGCTGGCGGGCTGATCCACGGTACCGTCCAGCCGGAAGCGAAGCCAGCAGGTGCTGTCCAGAAAATCGTAGCCCAGATAGTCCGCCATGAGGCGGGCGGCGAAGTACTCGCCCCGGCTCACCAGCTCGTCCTGACTGATGCCACGGTCCATCTTCCCGCAGGGGGCGGCGAACTCCGCCTCCAGCGGTGTGGACAGGTGCAGCTCGTCCCGGATGGAGAGATAGCGGCTGCGGATCATGTCGAACACGGCGTCGCAGCTGACGCCGTATTGCAGGTGGGCGTAGCACAGATACAGCAGGTCCGTCAGTTTGTGGTCGTCCCGACTGCGCTTTCCGGCGGCGCTGACCACCACCACACGGCGGCTGGGGTCAGAGTCCACAATGGCCTTCACCTTGGCAAACTGATGGGCGTCGGCCATAGAGGAGCCGCCGAATTTCAATACCTTTAACATAGGAGGATCGCCTTTCTTTCATGGATGCAGTGCCGTTATTCCGTAGGGGACAGAGAGAATTTATGTCCCCGGAATAAAAAACACTTGCTTTTTTTGCTGGAGATAGTGTATCATACTGTTTCAGAAAAAAGCAAGTGGCAAAAAGGGGAGCGTTTTATGATCTACCACAGCACGAGGGATGAAAAGCTGACGGCGGCCCCGACCAGAGCCGTTTTAGAGGGCATCGCACCGGACGGAGGACTGTATGTCTGCGATCCGGGGAAGCTGGATTTTGACTGGCAGGGGACCTTGCAGAAGGATACCATGTCCATGGCGGCGGACATTCTGGGTGCACTGCTGCCGGACTTTCAGGATATGAACGGACTGGTGCGGGCCAGCTATGCCGGAAAATTCGCCAGCGATGACCTGACGCCGCTGGTGCCGGTGGGGGAGCGGTATGTGCTGGAGCTGTACCACGGGCCCACCAGCGCCTTCAAGGACGTGGCCCTGTCGGTGCTGCCCCGGCTGGTGAGCGCCGCCGCCAAGCAGGAGGGGTCGGGGATGGTGATCCTTACCGCCACCTCCGGCGATACCGGTAAGGCGGCGCTGGAGGGTTTCCACGATGTGTCCGGCACCCGGATCATGGTGTTCTATCCCGCCGGGGGCGTGTCGCCGGTGCAGGAGGCACAGATGGTGACGCAGGAGGGCAGCAACGTCCGGGTATGCGCCATCCGGGGAACTCGACGATGCCCAGACCGGCGTGAAGAATGTCTTTGCAGCCTGTAAAGGGAAAGACCTTCACGGTGCGGTGCTATCCTCCGCCAACTCCATCAACATCGGGCGGCTGGCCCCGCAGGTGGTATACTACTTCCGGGCCTATGCCGATCTGGTGCAGACGGGGCGCATCCGGGTGGGGAGAAGGTCCACTTCGTGGTGCCTACCGGCAACTTCGGGGACATTCTGGCAGGGTATTTCGCCAAGCGCATGGGTCTGCCGGTGGGGCGGCTGGTGTGCGCCAGCAACGCCAACGATGTGCTGACGGAGTTCATCTCCACCGGTGTATACGACCGGCGGCGGCCCTTCTATAAGACCACGTCGCCCTCCATGGACATTCTGGTGTCCAGCAATCTGGAGCGGCTGCTGTACCTGCTGTCGGAGGGGGACTGCGGCTATGTGGCGGGGCTGATGGAGCAGCTGAACCGGGAGGGACACTATCAGGTGTCGCCCCCGGCTGCTGGAGCGCTTGCAGGCGGAGTTCGACTGTGCCTGCTGCGACGATGCCGGGGCGGCGGAGGTCATCCGTCGGCTGTGGCAGGAGCAGCACTATCTCTGCGACCCCCACACGGCGGTGGCGTGGTCGGCGGCAGAGCAGGTGCGGCTGGAGGACGGGGCTCCGGTGGTGGTGCTCTCCACGGCATCACCCTACAAGTTCCCGGCGGCGGTGCTGGGGGCGCTGGAGGGCGGCTGCGACGGCGACGAGTTCGCCATGATGGAGCGGCTGCACCGGCTCACCGGCACAGAGGTGCCGAGGAATCTCGCCGGTTTGCAGGGCCGGACGGTGCGCCATCGGGACGTCATCGACAAGGAGCAGATGCTGGACTATGTGCTGGCAGAGGTCATGAGGAGCTGAAAGGAGCGGACTATGAACATCGTTTGTTTGGATATGGAGGGGGTGCTGGTGCCGGAGATCTGGATCGCCTTCGCAGAGGAGAGCGGTATCCCGGAGCTGCGGCGAACCACCCGTGACGAGCCGGACTATGACAAGCTGATGCGCTGGCGCATCGACACTCTGCGCCGGCACGGACTGGGGCTGACGGACATTCAGAACACCATCCGCCGCATTGACCCGCTGCCGGGAGCCAGAGAGTTTCTGGACCGGCTGCGGACTAAGGCGCAGGTGGTGATCCTCAGCGACACCTTCGAGCAGTTCGGCCTGCCGCTGATGGAGAAGCTCAACTGGCCCACCCTGCTGTGCAACACGCTGGAGGTGGGGGAGGACGGTATGATCTCCGGCTTCCGGATGCGGTGCAGTCACCCAAGCTCACCACCGTCCGGGCCTTCCAGTCCATGGGCTACGATACCATCGCCTCCGGCGACAGCTACAACGATCTGGAGATGATCCGGGCCAGCAAGGCGGGCTTCCTGTTCCGCACCACGGAGCAGATCAGGGCGGACTATCCCCAGTATCCGGCCTTTGAGGAGTTTGACGACCTGCTGGCGGCCATTGAACAGGCACTGTAAAGGGGAAACGCATGACAGGGAGAGCCTCCGCAGGAGGGCGGTTCCGCTGTCAGATAAGAGGTGACAGGGCAGGGCCGACATTTTGTCGGCCCTGCCCCTGTCCTTTATGGTGGTTACTGCTCCTGTACCACGGCGATGTCCTCACCGACGGTGCAGATGTGGTATGGGGCATCGGCGGAGACGCCGGTGTCGTGGGTCTCTCCCGTGCGGAGGTTTGTCACCCAGAGGGTTCCGTTCTGCCGGTAGGTGGCATAGGCGGCACCGGTATAGAATTGCAGGCCGTCCTCCTGCCGCTGGGGGATGTAGGCGGCGGCACGGGACACGGTCGGCCGGGCCAGTTCTGTGGCGCAGTCGTAGACATAGACATCCGTCAGGCGGGACTCCTGACTTCCGTCATCCGTGGCTATCACGAGGATATCCGCTCCCAGCCAGCGGGCGGTTAGCATGAGGGAGGCATCCCTCTGCTATGCCGCAGGCGACGGCCAGATCCACCACCTGCTGCCCGTCGCAGTAGAAAGCGCCCTGACGATCCGCCTGCCTGGTCAGGAAGATGGCTTGCTGTAAATCCGGGGAGACCTCCAGCTGCCAGATGCCGGGGGGTCAGCAGGTCGGGCAGCAGCCACGCAGTTGGCCGCTCTCCAGCCACGCCAGAGCGTACCGGCCCTGATCCAGCTGCTCCGGGTCACGCAGGCGGCACAGGACGGCGTCCATGGAGCCGGAGATAGGCTCGGCAGACCAGTCCCTCCTGCTGGTCTTGGAGGAAGATCTGCCCCTCGTATTGGCACCAGAGGAAGGTGAGTTGCCCTCCGGCAGGAGGGGTACCGGAGAAGGTCTCGGTGGGCAGGGCCTGACCGTCTGCGTAAAATACGCTGTCGGTGCAGGTGGGCGCTGCCGGGATCACGGCGGCATGGAAGGGGTCTCGCCGGTCCAATAGGCGATCTCATCGCCGGTGTTCTGGTAAGGCACTGCATCCCGTCAGCAGGATGCACAGTGCACTCAAGAGATAGATGATTCGATGCTTCACGGTGGCCTCCTTTTTACATGATATGTTTTCGGTATATGGTAAGATCATTGTATGGTAAAGAAAATGAATTGTCAATAATTTATAATATTTGGAGGAGGCGAAATGGAAAATATGCACTTTGCACAAAAAACAAGGGACGAATCTATTGACTTTGCCGTGGAGGTATGGTAAAAGTAAGGAGAAAGACAGTGGTTGGATGGGCGATGAAGGGAGGCTCTATCATGAAAGCGGGAAGGAACATAGCGGTGCTTGCGGTATCCTTGCTGGCAGGGCTTGTGCTGGTGCTGCTCTGATAGGCCGGGGCGGCAGAGAACCGGAGAAGACGGAGGTATCCGTGACGGAAAAGCAGGCCATGACCTTCGCAGAGGGTGAAATCCGCCGCATCGCAGGGGAAGGTGGGCCGGACTGCACATGGGACGATACCACGGTGATCCTCCTGGGCAGGCCCCTTTACGGCCCCAACGACCGGTGCAACGGGTATGTGTGCAGGCTGACCACCGGCGGCATGGAGACGGGGTATCTTCAAGTGGATGCGCTGGGCGGGGGAACTCTGCACCGGTGCTTACTCCTTCACCGGTATCCCGGCCTATGAGGGACTGGCCGAGGAGGGCGGCGGGACGGCTTCGGAGGAACGGCTGTACTTTTTCGGCGGCATCTCCTACGGCGTAAGGCTGGAGGACGGGAGCTTCCGGCTGATGGGCTCTCCGGAAAGGGTGAGCGCCGAGACGGCGGCGGAGCAGTACCGGCACACGGTGGAACAGGTGCAGCGCCAACGGGCGGAGTAAGAGATGATGAGCGGCGTATTCTCCGGTAGGAGGGTGCGCCGCTCTATTGACAGCGGTGGTATAATCTATTATGGCTGAAAATATACGAAAACGAGGACAACACTATGGACATTACACAGGGCGCACCCTTCGAGAGCTTCGGGCTGTCGGAGGCGACCATGCGTGCCATACACAACAAAAGGATATGAAGTGAGCACCCCGTGCAGGCCGGGTGCATCCCCCCCATGCTGGCGGGGAAGGACGTGACGCTGCAAGGCCCCTACCGGAACCGGTAAGACCAGCTGGCCTTCGGCATCCCCATCATCCAGCACATCGACCCCGAGGACGAGTCCGTCCAGGCGGTCATTCTGGCTCCCACGCGGGAGCTGGCCATGCAGATCACCGCCGAGATGCGGGAGGTGGCGGTGTGCCACGAGGGGTGCGGCTGGTGTGCCTACGGAGGTCAGCCTATCGGCAAGCAGATCAACGCCCTGGAAGCGGCGGCCCCAGATCGTGGTGGCCACGCCGGGGCGGCTCTCCGACCACATGAAGCGGCGGACGGTGGTGCTGAACGAGGTGTCCACCGTGGTGCTGGATGAGGCGGACCGGATGCTGGATATGGGCTTTATCCACGATGTGACGGCGGATATTGGACAAGATCCCCAGCCGGAAAAATCTGGGGATGTTCTCCGCCACCATCTCCCGGGAGGTGATGGATATCTCGTGGATCTACCAGCGGGACCCGGAGGAGATCACGGTGCAGGCCACCAAGGAGAATAGGCCGGACATTTTACAGTACCGCCTCGATGTGGACTCGTCGACGCCAAGGTGGACGCCATTGCCGCCATCATCAAGAAGCGGGGCTGGAGCGGGTGATCTGCTTCTGCAACACCAAGGGCAGCACGGAACGGCTGACGAAGTTTTTGCAGATGCGGGGCGTGGACGCCCAGTGCATCCACGGGGACATCCCCCAGCGGAAGCGGGAGGAGGTCATGCAGCGGTTCCGGGACGGAAAGCTGCGGGTGTTCGTGGCCACGGACGTGGCCAGCCGGGGCATCGACGTGGACGATGTGGACGCGGTGTTTAACTATGAGGTCCCCGATGAAAACGAGTATTACATCCACCGCATCGGCCGTACAGGACGGGCTAAGAAGCACGGCGTGGCGTACACCCTGCTCAGCGACTTCCCCAGCCGGCTGCGGCTGGACGATATCGCCCGCAACACCCGCAGCCAGATCGTCTCCGCCAAGCTGGAGGAGGACGGCACGGTGGTTCCGCTGGAGAAGTAAGAGGTGGGACTATGAATATTTGGAAACGGGGCGTTTGCCTGTTGCTGACGCTGGTGATGGCGGCGGCGCTGGCGGGCTGCGGCACCCGGCGGGAGCCGCAGACGCTGCGGGTATGCCTGCCGGAACTGCCGGGGACGCTGGACCGGCTATGGTCACCACGGACCTCGAGCGCATCGTGGTGAGCCATCTGTAATGAGAATCTCATGAAGCTGTCCTCCGACGGGCAGGGCGGCAGCCGGGTGGAGGCCGGGGCTGCCCGGAAATATGCCTGCACCGACAACAGCGACGGTACACAGACCTATACCTTCACCCTGCGGGACATGAAGTGGTCCGACGGGCAGAAGGTGACGGCGGACGACTTTGTCTACGCCTGGCAGCGGTTGGCGGACCCGGCCACGGCCTCCCCAATGCGGCGCTGCTGGAGATGGTGGCGGGGTATCGGCAGGTTCGCAGCAGCGGCGATGTCAGCAAGCTGCAGGTGTCGGCCCCGGAAGAGAACACCTTTGTGGTGACCCTCAGCAATCGGTGCGCCTACTTTTTTAAGCGCCGTGTGTACGGCGGCGGCCACCATGCCGGTACGCAGCGAGCAGCCGAAGGACTGGCAGGCGGATCCCACGGCCCTGTGTACCAACGGGGCCTACCGCATCAGCGAATGGAAGAACGGTCTGCTGACCGCCACGGTACCGGAGAGTTACTACGACCAGCGGCGACTGCAAATGAGGACGCTGGTGTTCCGGTTCGAGACGGATGCGGCGATGCGGACGGAGCTGCTGAAAAAGAACGAGGTGGATTTCGTACTGGGCCTGTCCCAAGAGGAACTGGCGGATGAGCCGGAGACATGGACACCGGACAGCTATCCTCAGGTGATGACGCTGCTGGTGAACCAGATGGCACAGAGCCTGGCCAGCCAGGAACTGCGGCAGGCCATGTCGCTGGTCATCGACCGGAACGCCTTGGCGGCGCTGACAGAGAGCCGTCTGGTGACCCGGCGACCGGACTGATCCCCGGGGGGATACGTAACACCATGGGCGGAGACTTCCGCACGGAGAGCGGCGACCTCATGAACAACGACCCAGAGGCGCTGACGGCTGCCCGTGAGAAGGCGGCGGAGCTGATGCAGCAGGCCGGTCTGACGGACCCCAGCAGTCTGGCGGGATTGGGGCAGGTGACGCTGCTGTACGAGGAGAACGACATCAACGCCAAGCTCGCCCAGCTGCTGCGGGATACGTGGCGGGATCAGCTGGGCCTTGTGGTGACGCTGAAGGGCGTTACCGGCGAGGAGGTACAGCGGGATGTGGCCAGCGGCGAGTTTACCATCGCTATGGTGACGCTGAAAAGCGACCGCAACGACGCCATGGGCCTGCTGCGGCAGTGGGCCAGCGGCAGCAAGGAGGGGAGTTCTTCTACTCCCACGCCTACGATATGCTGATGGGTGTGGCGGCGGACTGCGGCGAGGTAGAGGTACGGGACGCCTATTTGAGGATGCCGAGCGTCTGCTGCTGGAGACGGGGTATGTATGCCCCTTTGTATTTTACCGGCCAGAGCAGCCGGCTCAGCAGCGCCTACACAGGGCTGCTGACGGACGGCATCGGCGGGTACTACTTCTCCTATGTGGTTCAGCAGAACAACGGATAACAGAATGAAAAGAGCATCCTGTGAAGGAAATAGCCCTCACAGGATGCTTTTTCTTGGGAAAATGCCATGGGATGGGGCGTCCCCACCGGGAGGAACAACCCCGTGGTGGGAGGCGGCAATTACCGGATGCCGGTAACGTGGTAGCCGGCGTCCTCCACGGCCTGACGCAGGGTGTCATCGGACACGTCGGGGGTGCAGGTGACGGCGGCGGACTTGAGTCCAGATCCACGGGGGCCTCTACGCCGGGCAGGTCATTGAGGGCCTTTTCACACGGCCGGTGCAGTGGGTACACATCATGCCGTCAATATGGATGGTCTTGTTCACGGTATTCTCCTCCTTTCCTTGAGACTGGAACACGGCGCTCTCCGGCAGGGGAGCGGTGGGTGCAGGCTGATCGGGAAAGACCGGGGCTTCCAGCCCCGCAGACGCAGGGCATTGGATACCACACACACGGAGCTGAGGCTCATGGCGGCGGCGGCCAGCATGGGATTCAGGGTCAGGTGCAGGGCCGGATACAGGACACCGGCGGCCACGGGGATGCCGATGGAGTTATAGAAGAAGGCCCAGAACAGGTTCTGCTTAATGTTCCGCAGCACGGCACGGGAGAGGTCCATGGCGGCGGGGATGTCCAGCAGGCTGCTCTTCATCAGCACCACATCCGCCGACTCGATGGCGATGTCCGTACCGGCGCCGATGGCAAGGCCCACATCGGCCTGCGCCAGCGCCGGGGCATCGTTGACGCCGTCGCCCACCATGGCCACCCGCTGACCCTGCTGCTGAATCTGGGCCACGCACTTGGCCTTATCCTGCGGCAATACCTGTGCGATGACCTGATCTACGCCGATCTGGCGGGCAATGGCGTTGGCGGTGCGCTGGTTGTCGCCGGTGAGCAGCACCACTCTGCGGCCCATGCGCCGCAGAGCAGCAATGGCCTTGGCACTGTCGGGCTTCACCACATCTGCCACGGCCACGCAACCCAGCAGACGGCCGCTCTCGGCGAAGAACAGGGTGTTTTGCCGTCCTCGGCCAGCCGGTGAGCGTCGGCCTCCATGGCTGCCAGCGAGACACCGTTCTGCGCCAGATAACCGGCATTGCCGGCCAGCACCGCTTCGCCGGAGAGAGTGGCCTGGATCCCGCCGGGGGACGGAGCGGAAGCCGGACACGGGGCAGAGGGGGATGTGGCGGGCTTGAGACTCTCCACGATGGCGTGGGCCAGCGGGTGCCCGAGGGCTTTTTCCGCCGAGGCGGCCACGCAGAGGAGCTCCTCCTCCGTGACGCCGGGGGCACAGAGGATATCCGTGACACGGGGTTGGCCCATGGTGACGGTGCCGGTCTTATCCAGCACCACCGTCTGCACCTGTGCAGCAGCTCCAGACTTTCGGCGGACTTGATGAGGATGCCATGCTGGGCGGCCTGTCCCGTGCCCACCATGATGGCCACGGGAGTGGCCAGACCTAAAGCACAGGGGCAGGAGATCACCAGCACGGCGATGGCGATGGAGAGGCAGAAGCGGACATCCATGCCCCCCACGAAGGCCCACAGCAGGGCCGCCGTCAGGGAGATGGCCGATGACCGCCGGCACGAAGATGCCGCTGATGCGGTCTGCCAGCCGGGAGATGGGGGCCTTGGAGGAGGCGGCCTCCTCCATGAGCCGGATGATCTGGGAGAGGGTGGTGTCGCCGCCCACACGGGTGGCCCGCAGCCCAATAACCGGAGCTGGTGACAGTGGCAGAGGTGACGGCGTCGCCGGGGACCTTCTCCACCGGCAGGCTCTCACCGGTGATGGCGGACTCGTCTACGGCGGCGTGGCCGTCGGTGATGACACCGTCCACGGGGATGCGGCCGCCCTGACGGACGATGACGGTGTCACCGGCCACGATCTCCTCCGTGGGGATGGTGAGCTCCTGTCCCTGACGGCGCACCACGGCACCTCCGGGGCCAGAGCCAGCAGAGCGGAGATGGCACCGGTGGTCTTGCCGCGGGAGCGCTCCTCCAGATACTTGCCCACCGTCACCAGCGTCAGGATCATGCCGGCGGACTCGAAGTACAGGTCCGGCATACCGGATACCTGTCCGGCGGCCAGCAGGCCCATTTCAATGAGGCTGTATACAAGGCCGGCCGCAGCGCCGACGGCCACCAGCGAGTCCATATTGGGGCTAAGCTTCACCAGACGGGAGAAACCTACGGTAAAATAATTGCGGTTGAGAATGAGAATGGGGATCACCAGCGCCAGCTGCAGACAGGCCAGCAGCAGAGGGTGCGTATGCAGCACCTGCGGCAAGGGCATGCCCATCATGTGGCCCATGCTCAGGTAGAAACAGCGGCACCAGAAATACCACCGACCAGATGAGGTGCTTCTTCCGGCGGCGGAGGGCGGCGTCCTGATCCCGGCGCAGCTGGCCCTGATCCGTCTGAGAGGCGGGAGGCTCCATAGCCCGCCGCCTTTACGGCGGCGATGATATCGCCTTCGGTGACCGCCTTCTCGTCGTCGGTGACGGTCATACGTCCCAGCATCAGGTTCACCGGGGCGCTCTGCACGCCGCTGAGCTTGGAGACCGCCTTTTCCACATGAGCCGAGCAGGCGGCGCAGGTCATACCGGTCACGGCAAATTGTTCGGTCATCATCGGCCCCCCTCACTTCATGAGCTTTTGCAGGGTAGTGACCAGCTCGTCAATGACGGCGTCATCCCCCTGACGGATGCCATCGGCCACGCAGGTACGGATATGGGTGGCCAGCAGCTCCTGCTGAAGCTGTTGAGGGCGGCGCTGACGGCGGAGACCTGGATCAGGATATCCGGGCAGTAGGCGTCCTTTTGCAGCATCTCCCGCAGGCCACGGACCTGCCCCTCGATGCGGTTGAGGCGATGGGTGAGGGTTTTTTTGCTCCTCGGAGAGCGGTGCTTTTGTCTTATGGCAGCAGCAGTCCATACAAATACCTCCCTGGGGGGTATAATTTCATGGTGGCATTATATACCCCTGCGGGTATTTGTCAACGTTTTTCCTTGGGCTTGAAGAAAATGGCTGCCAGCACGGCAAAGACCACCGCTGCGGCGATGCCGCCGGAGGTAGCGGTGAGGCCACCGGTGAGGATGCCTATCGGCCCCTTTTCCGCCACGGCCTTGGCCACGCCCCTTGGCAAGACTGTATCCGAAGCCGGTGAGGGGGACGGTGGCGCCGGCGCCGCCCCAGTCCACCAGATACTGATAGACGCCCACCGCCTGAAAAGCACCCGGCCACCACGTAGGTGGTGAGGATGCGGGCGGGGGTCAGTTGGGTGCGGTCGATGAACAGCTGGCCGGTGGCGCAGAGGACGCCGCCGCAGAGAAATGCGTTCAGGTAATCCAAGGCTTACACTCCTTCCTTTGCGGCGGAAAGTGCCACCGCATGACAGATGCCGGGGATGGACTCCCCCCTGAAAGGAGGAGGTGGGGCTCAGCAGCGCCCCGGTGGGGGGCGAAGAGCAGGCAATTTTGCTTCCAGCGGCCCCCTCCCGCAGCCCCGGAGCAGGTAGCCGTTGAACACGGCGGCGGAGCATCCGCAGCCGGAGCCTCCGGCGTGCATATCCTGCTTTTCCAGATGGTACAGCAGCAGCCCGCAGTCGGTGTAGTTTTTCGTCATGTCCACACCGTCCTGCCGGAAGAGGTCGGTGACGATCTGCTTGACCCAGCAGCCCCAGATCGCCGGTGACGATGAGGTCGTAGTCCTCCGGGGCGGTGGCGGTAGCAGTGAAAGTGGGCCCGCAGGGTGTCGTAGGCGGCAGGAGCCATGGCCGCGCCCATGTTGTTGGCGTCGGTGATGCCCTTGTCCACGATGCGCCCGCAGGTGACGTGGGTGATATAGGGGCCGTCCCCTGAGCACCCAGAATACAGCAGCCGGAGGCGGTGGCCGTCCACTGGGCGGTGGGGGTGCGCTGGCTGCCGTAGGGGACCGGCATCCGGTACTGCCGCTCGGCGGTGCAGTAGTGGGAGGAGGTCATGGCGGCGGCCATGCCGGGCGAAGCCCCGTCAATGAGCAGCGCCGCCAGAGACAGGCTCTCTCCCATGGTGGAGCAGGCACCGTACAGCCCGTCGAAGGGGATATGGAAGCTCCGCAGGCCGAAGGAGGTGCCGATGCACTGGTTCAGCAGGTCCCCAGCCAGCACGTAGTCCAGTTCACCGGCGGTGAGGCCGCCCTTTCCAGCGCCCGGCGCAGGACCCGCTCCTGCATGGCGGATTCTCCCTGTTCCCATGTCTTTTTCCCAAAGAAGGTGTCGGGGGATAGCTCGTCGAAATAGTCGGAGAGTGGGCCTTGGCCCTCCATGCGGCCGCCGATGTTGGCGAAGGACACCACGCTGGGAGGATGGGAGAGCTGCACCGTCTGGCGGCCCGCTCGTTTGGTCTGCATAGACTTCACCTCGTGTTTCGTATTTGAGGTAGTTTGCCCCGGTGAGGGAAAATAAACAAGGAAGGGAAGCCCTGCGGCAAAGCCGCAGGGCTTCCTTCCTTTTCAGATGTTCCATCGGAACAGCAGCAGATATGTCGCTGCAAAATCACCGGCCGCCAGATCACGATTACCGGCTGCGGGGTCACTCGTCGGATCTCTCCGGGACGGTTGCCGCTGCTTCAGGCTCCGGCAGCAGATCCGTCATGCTCTTGAGGATGATGCCCAGCGTCGAGGCATTGTGCAGCAGAGCAGAGGTGGTGGGGGCAGATGCCCGCCACGCCCAGAAGAATCAGGCCCAGATTGAAGCCCACAATGAAGCGGTAGTTCCGATGGATGCGATCCATAAGGCTCTGACTGATGCGCCGCAGTGTCACCAGCTGGAACAGATCCTCGGAGGTGATGGTGATATCGGAGATCTCCCCGTGCGATGGCGGCACCGGTGGAGATGGCGATACCGGCATCGGCCTCCGACAGGGCAGGGAGTCGTTGACGCCGTCACCGATCATGATGACCTTCCGGCCGCCGCCTTTCCCGGCGGATGAAGTCTGCCTTATCCTCCGGCAGAACCTCGGCGTGGAACTGATCCACGCCTACCTCCCGCGCCACGGCCGCGGTACTGCGGTTATCCCCGGTCATCATGACCACCTTGCTGATGCCGCAGTCGTGCAGCGCACGGATGGCGTCCTTGGCCTCGTCCCGCAGGGGATCGTGAATACAGATCACCGCTGCCAGACGGCCGACAATGACACAGATACAGGTGAGAATATTCCTCCGGCAGGGCATTGAATTTTTCCTCCTCACCCTCCGGAATCACGCAGCCCTCATCCTCAAAAACGAAGTGAGCGCTGCCGATGAGGGTCTTTTCGCCTTTACCATGCTGGAGATGCCGTGGGCCACGACATATTCCACCTGAGAGTGGTACTCCTCGTGGTCCAGGCCCAATCGCTTGGCCTCCTCCACCACGGCATTGGCCATGGAATGGGGGTAATGCTCCTCCAGACAGGCCGCCAGACGCAGCATCTCACTGGCGCTGTAGCCATCGAAGGGGCCACCACTTTGGCCACCGTGGGGTCGCGTAGGTCATGGTGCCGGTCTTGTCGAACACCACCGTATCAGCATGGGCCACGGCCTCCATGAAGCGGCCACCCTTGACGGAGATGTGATAGCTCTGGCACTCCCGCATGGCGGAGAGAACGGCGATGGGCATGGACAGCTTCAATGCGCAGGAAAAGTCCACCATCAGGACGGCCAGGGCCTTCATGGTATTCCGTGTCAGAAGATAGGTCAGGGCCGTGCCGCCCAGCGTATAGGGCACCAGACGGTCCGCCAGCCGGGATGCCTTGTCCTCTGCTGTGGATTTCAGCTTTTCCGACTCCTCAATCATCCTCACGATCCGGTCGTACCGGCCGCTGCCCTGCACCTTCTGAACCTCCACCACGCACTGGCCCTCCTCGGCCACTGTTCCGGCGTATACCGGACTGCCGGGGCGCTTTGACCACGGGCATGGACTGCCGGTGATGGAGGCCTGATTCACCATGGCCTCGCCGCTGACCACCTGACCGTCCAGCGGGATAAGGCTGCCGGTGCGGACCAGTATCCGGTCGCCCAGCTGCACGTCACCAATGGGAACCAGTACCTCCGTATCGCCCCTTTGCAGCCAAACCTTGTCCACATTCAGACGACATGGCGCCTGCCAGGTCTGCCACAGACTTCTTGTGGGTCCAGTCCTCCAGGATCTCGCCCAGGTTCAGCATGAACATCACGGAGCCAGCGGTGGCGAAATCGCCCCGCACCATGGATACGGTAACGGCGGTGGCGTCCAGCACCGCCACGGAGAGCTCGCCGTGCCACAGGGCCGTCAGCCCCTCCCGGATGTACTTCACGGAGCGGTACAGGCCATGGCGGTGGTGATGGGGGCGGGGAGGAACAGCTTGGAGAAGATGCGGCGCATCACCGTCATGGCGAGCTTGTCCTCAAACTCGCGGTTCAGAGCACGGGAGGTGTGCCCGGCACCAGCCCATGACCTCGGCCTTGGCGAAGGAGAAGGAAGCCAGTGCCGATCACGGCGCTGCGCTGGCCGGGTAGCGCACCACGGCATCCTGTGTGCGGTCATAGACCGTGACCTCCGTGACACCGTCTACGCTGCGAAGATAGTATTCCAGCAGATCCGCCTCATGCAACGACATCCGGGCGCAGTGTAGATGTACCCGCAGGCGGTTGGGGGGACTCGTGGAGAATGTTGCATTTCATAGATCAGTTTGAACTTCCAAACGAAAGAAGAACCGCAGAATGCGGCTCTTCCTATAACGCAGTGCTGAACTTAAGCCTCTTTGTGCGGAAGTGTCCTCAATGGTCTCGGCCCGGCCTCAGCGGCCCGGTGGTCATTGATGGCCTTGGCGTCGGCGTAGATGTCATCGGCGCCCTCACGGACAGAGGTGACGGTGTGCATGATGCAGTCCTTGGCACGCAGAGCGGCGGCGGTGGTGTGGGCATAGACCTTCTTAGCGTCCTTGCTGGTGAGGATCTTCAGGCCGGCCGTGCCGAACAGCAGACCGGCGGCGAACAAACCAATGTGTTTCATGATAAATTGCCTCCTGTACCGGGGTGATTGCTGCGCTGAAACAGGCGCAGCTCCTGAGATCGAAGTGTCCGATCCGTGGAAGAATCATAGCACAACGAGTGGTACAATGCAAGTGTTTTTCATAGAAAAGTGGGGATCATGGGAACAAAAGTTACACAACCGACGCCCCAAAGGGCATCAGGGCCAGACGGGCCATTTTGAAGCACTGGAGGCCCACAGGGATCCCTGACAATGGTGACGCACCGACAGGCATCCCAGAATGACATAGCCCAAGGCCATCTCCATTCCGAGAGCAGCAGCCAGAGAATGTTCACCAGCAGTGAGAAGCCCCCACCGCCGTAGACGACCTCCTTGCCGAAGGGGAAAAAAGGCCAGAGAGGCGAATTTGAAGCACTGAAGGCCCACAGGGATGCCCACAATGGTGACGCACCACAGGCAGCCCGCCAGCACCCAACTCAGTCCGCCGATGAGTCCGCCGAAGAGAAACCAGAGGATGTTGCCGATCGTTTTCATAGAAATACCTCGCTTGTAGTTGTCTCCGAGGGAGACTGGTTTTATCTTAAACGGAAATTGTGAAGTTTTCAACCACGGCGGGAAATATTTTCCCGGTGAGAGTCAGGCACCGGCGGAAATATAAACAAATCCACCCCTTGCAAAAAGAAGAGGGATATATGGTAAAATCACCATAGAGTGCAGGCACGTTGCTGCCCGGTGTGAAAAAACCGGAGGAGAAAGGGTCGGAGTCCGGCTGCAGCAAGTGGAACGTTCTATGGCTGAATTGGAGGCCATGAAGGATGCGTTGGTCCCCGATATGAACGATTATGGTATCTTTTCTCTGGACGCTGATGAAATACCCAATAAGGTGCGGATCGAGGTCTGGCGGGCCCCCGGCCTGGAGCAGCTGCTGGAGAACGATGCGGACAGCTATGAGATCGTGGAAGTGGGCGATATACAGGTAGACGACCTGCTCCTGTCAGCCGAAGAGCATCAGGCTATGCTGGCACAGGAGAGGCAACTGCATAACTGGGAGAGTGAGAGCAGTCAGGTGACCTGAACGGCTGAACAGAAAACGGGCTGCGGCCCGTGATAGAGAAACTCATATAGCCTTGCGGAAATGGTGCAAGGCGCGTTTCTACGGAGCCGCCGACGGCTCTGCTATGGTGCTCTGCCGGAAAAAGCGGCGGGTGCCTATTTTTTGCGGAAAGGAAGGAAACGGATATGGTGCAGGTTTTGAAGGGGAAACATCGTGCAGCCCCGGCGCTGGGGGAGCTGCAGATCACGGAGCAAGGCTATCTGGTGCGGGGACGGCGTGATCCGGGGCGCGTCTATGACCGGCTGCCACTGGGATATGCTACGGCGCCGCTGGTGGATTACGGTCAGGCGCTGGTGATGCAGTCCTTCGCGGATATGCACCTCCACGCTCCCCAATACCATGCTGGGCATGGGCATGGACTACCGCTGCTGGAGTGGCTGGACACCTACACCTTCCCCACGGAGGCACGGTTTTTGCCGACACGGACTACGCCCGCCGCATCTATCGCCGTCTGGCCACGGACCTCATCACCAACG
>VOFB01000968.1_pt1 | contig 37692 bp, 32 predicted proteins | sample 5384141 | NCBI WGS metagenome assembly VOFB01 (sample SAMN12384721, study PRJNA508395) | human gut metagenome | isolation source: healthy gut A | host: Homo sapiens
TATATTAGGAAATGGTGCCCATGATTTTGTCGGTGGTACGTCTTATTTGCAAATAGCAGAGAACCAGATAAATTCTAGCGTGATTTGTATGCCTTCGTTATATGCTTATGAGCGAATGTGGAGTGAATCTAATCCGTCAGGAACCTATCCTGCACCGGGAGCTTCCAATGTTCATGAAAGTGATCGTATAAATTCCGGATGGAACTATTTCGTGGTAAAAAGTATAGCCTTAAGTTATGATTTTGGTAAGAATCCTATTAAAGGGATTAAAGGTATCAAAAGTTTGAGTGCAACAGTGAATTTTCAGAACTTCATCACTTTCTCTAATCAGCGCGGCTATAATCCGGAAAATGGTGATATTAAATATCCATGGGTGAAAATTGTGAATATTGGAGTTAATGCGAAATTTTAATTAATAAATAATAAATGAATATGAAATCAATATATTTACGCAAAAAAATGTTGGTTGCGTGTAGGCGGCCTGTTGTTGCAACTCTGCTTGTGATTGTTGCTCTGTTTTCTAGCTGTACGGGTTTGACTGAGTCACCTTATACTTTTGTTGATCCAGGTAATTATTATAAGTCGGAAGAAGAATTGGAAAGTGCCTTGAACTCAGTTTATGCTGATTTTCGTAATTTTGCTAGTAATTATAAAACTTTGATGATTTTGGAACTTTGTAGACGGAACATGCCATGCTTACCATGCTTCTAAGGATGGAGTTATATCATTCAATTGTTGGCAAGGGGTAAATCAAGCTACTACCTACAACATTCAGATATGGGATAGTGGATATGAGATGATTAACCGATGTAATGTGGTTCTTGGGCGTGGTGATGGAGTGAACATGTCCGATGAAAAAAGAAATCAAATCTATGGACAGGCTCGTTTCTTTCGTGCATATACTATGTTTGTTTTGCTTCGTCTTTATGGGGGACTTGCTATACCAGAATCTTATACTGTCGGATTGGATGGTCTTGAAATTCCTCGGAAGACAGTAGATGAGACTTATGATTTTATTATTCAAGACCTGGAATATTGCATTGCAAATTTACCGACGCGTTCACAGTGGGGAAGCGGTTCTTATTATAAGGCAAGTAAAGGGGCTGCCCAGGCGTTGTTGGGTGATGTCTATTTGACTAGAGGTTGCATGGATAATAATAATACGGTTTATTTTCAAGAAGCTAAAAAACAATTGGGGGATGTGATTAATTCTGGTGAATATGAACTATTACCTGATTATAAATCTTTGTGGTATTGGTTTGTGGAGGAGGCTTCAAAAATACGAAAGAGTCTTTGTTGGAGGTCCAATTCGGACCTACTCAAGTGAGTTCGTTGCATTGTAATTTTGGAATAAATGTTACAGATGAAAGTTTAGGAGGTAAAATGTATCATCGTTCGGCAATTTCACATAAGGATTATCTTTCTTATCAAGACGATGATGTGCGTAAGCAATGTTTTCTAACAGAATATACCATAACTGGTACAGATACCCGTCGTTATTTTGAACCTGAATATAAAAGGCTTTTCAGGTAAAGGCGAAGGTAAATGGCCATCATCTGCTCCAGGAAATATGAAATTTTATGATCGGACTAAGTCTTGCTATGAAACAGGAGGTTCGAAAGCAAATTTAATTGCAATCCGTTATTCAGATATACTATTGAATTATGCTGAAGTGGAAAATTATCTGAATGGTCCTACGTCTGATGCGTATGAAGTTAAATAAAGTACATCAGCGTTCCTTATCGATTCCTGTAACACCGGGACTCTCAAAAGAGGAGTTTGATGATGCAATCTATCAGGAACGTACATGGGAGTTGGTTGGTGAAGGTTATTTATATTTTGACGAATTACGTACAGATCGTTTGGGAAAAAACGTTTATGAATATAAAACCTATATGTATGAGAATGGGTATTTTAATTGCCAAAAATTACAGTTCGTGCCCCAAAAAACATTTTATGGAAGATTCCTCAAACGTCTTTGGATTCTAATCCTGCATTAGAGCAAAATCCGGATAACATATCGGATCCAAGATATCCGCTTAAATAGATTTTTAAGGTATTAAGTTAAACTAAGGTGAGCAATGTATGTGATAACGATTGTCTGTGATAGATAGTCGTTGTCTTTTATAAAGAGTAATATTGTTGTGGTGAACTATAATATTTAATTTTTTCTATTCTAATGGTTTCTTAGAGCATTGTTGTGAATTAATTTGTGAAAATAAATAAAAATAGAAACAATGAATAAAAGACAAACTATAAAAAGTGTTAAGGAGGATTGTAATGGGTAGTATCCTTACACTAGGATATTCTGCATGTTCTCCATTTCGTCCGGATGTAGCAGACTCGGCAACCATCAAAGAAGCGTGGGATGAATTTTCCAATCCGGCAGATTCTGCACGTACTAAGGTTTGGTGGTTTCATGGTGAGACAGAAAAACGACTCGTGAAGGGATTACTGCAGATTTGGAGGCATATAAGCGTGCACTACCCGCTTTTTCGGTGTAGGAGGAGTGGTTTATTACGATCAGGTGCATGGAAAAGGAGAGCATGCACTACCCGCTTTTTCTGTTGAATGGTGGGAAATGTTGAAGTTTGCAGCATCTGAGGCAAAGCGTGTCGGACTTTCTTTTGAAATAAATCTTTCGAATGGATATGTGGGGGAGGACCTTGGATTACAAAAAGCTTTAAGTATGCAACGTCTGACAGCAAGTGATACTATTATTAGAGGAAAACAACAGTTTGCTGCGGTATTACCAGCACCGGGTGATGATGAGTTTTGGGATATTGCAGTATTGGCGTTTCCTGTTCCTCAAAATCAATGGATGACAAATAATAGTCAGCGTCCAAAAGGTAACATGTAATTTGCCGGGAGTTTCCGCTGAAGATTTCTTTTGTAAAAAAAGCAGATTGACGACTATACCTCCCCAGCAACCTGGCAAGTCTGTTTATATAAATCTGGATTTTGAAACTTCTTTCACAGCTCGTTCTATTACTTATCGGGTAAGCAAGCGGAGTAAGGCATCTACCGGTGCCATGAATGTTCCGGGAGCTCCTGCTGATGAATTTTATGGATCGAGTTATGTAAAACAGCCACCTTTGGGGCAGTTGGAGGTTTCGGATGACGGCATAAATTATAGTAAGGTGTGCGATTTAAAACCCATTTATCAAGCTGCTGCTTCTCGATGGGATCAGAAAACAGTTTCTTTTCCGGCAGTGACCGGACGGTACTTTCGTTTGAATTTACATGATTGGTGTCTTGCCGGAGATCAACGTCCTGAAATGGCTTTGGGCAATGTCACATTATCGTCGTGCCCGTATAGACCAGTGGGAAGAGCGTGCGGGCTTTTATTCCGAATATATTTTGAAAAACCTGACTCCGGCTTATACGGATGAGGAGATTATTGATCTGAAAACTATTGTTGACTTAACTTCAAAAGATGGGAACGGACGGAAGATTGGAATGGGATGTTCCTGAAAGGTGATTGGGTGATTATGCGCTTTGCACATGAGTCAACAGGTGGGCCGTCTAAGCATGGCCGTGCGAACTTGAAAGGTTTGGAGTGTGATAAGATGTCTGTAGAAGCAGTGACTACACAATGGAATAATTATGCTGCGAGGATGATTGATACGCTTTCCGCTATCAATGTGAAGCCTGATGGAGTAATTATGGATAGTCATGAAGCGGGGGCTCAGAATTGGACTCCGGGATTTGAACAGAATTCCTGCGTCGTAAGGGGTATGATCTTTTTTCATATCTACCTGCCATGATGGGATATATTGTGGGCTCGGTTACTGAGACTGATGCTTTCCTTTATGACTTGCGTCGTACTGTTGCTGATGTTATTTCTGATAATTATTTTGGAACTCTCCAGACCTTATGTAATAAGGCTGGTGTGGATTTTACAGCACAGGCAACTGGTAACGGGCTAAGTCTTGTGGCTGATAATCTGCAAGCGAAAGGACGTGTTCAGAAACCGCAAGGAGAATTTTGGGCAAAGCATATACATGGCAGTTATGATATAAAGGAAGCTTCTTCGGCAGCGCATATTTATGGAAAACGTATTGCTTCGGCTGAGGCATATACTGATGCTAAGTTCAGCCAATCTTTGGCAGAATTAAAGAATCTTGCTGATTTTGCTTATGCGGCTCAGGTTAATGAATTTGTTTGTGTGCTTCTGCTTATCAGCCTTGGTTGGATAAATATCCCGGCAGTACAGGAGGAGGACGTCACTATTGTCTGAATCGGAATAATACTTATTGGGAGTATAGCCGTCCTTTTTGGGATTATCAGGCGCGTTGTGCCGGATTGATGCGGAAAGGAATGCCTGTGGTGGATCTTTTGTATTTATGTAGGACAAAATCCCACCGGTGAAACTGCTGACTTATCGCCTTCCCGAAATACCGGAAGGTTATGATTGGGATGTGTGCACATCAGAAGCTTTGACAACTCGTATGTCTACTCATGGAAGCAAGATTGCATTACCTGATGGCATGTGCTATAAAATGTTGGTTGTGCAGCGTAATAATGATATGCCTTTACACGTATTGCGTCATATTGCCCAGTTGATTGAACAAGGAGGAGTGGTTTATGCTCCCCGTCCCGATAAGCTCTGCTTCTCTTAAAAGATAAGGTGGATTCTGTTGAGTATAAAAGATTGTTGATCAATTGTGGGGGAAGGAAGACGTTGTTTCGGGTAAACGGTCTGTAGGAAAAGGAACGCTGTATTGGGGGGATGTCATTGGCGGAGGCTTTGCGTCAAGCAGGTATTCGTCCGGATATGGGTATTGTAAGCGGGAATACTCCGACAGATAAGGTCTATTTTGCTCATAGGCGTTTGGCGGATGCTGATGTTTATTTTGTTGATAATCATAGTCAGCGATCATTTAAAGATGAGGTGGTTCTGCGTACCTCTTTATCGAATGCTTCTTATTGGGATCCTGTAACTGGTAAACGATATAGGTTACAGGCTCGTTTGGTAGCGGAAGGATTACATGTTAACATTACTTGCTTCCCGGTGAATCGGGTTTCATTGTGGTTTCTGATGACAGTCAAGAAGAACTAATGTTGAAACCAACCCGTGAGAACGAGCGGTTGGAAGCTATAAAAGGGAGATTGGCAGGTTTATTTTGATCCACGATGGGGAGGACCTGGAGAAGTGGTCTTCCCAGTGTTAACGGATTGGACGAAACATGCCGATTCAGGTATTCGCTATTATTCGGGTACAGCCGTTTATCGTAAAAAATCAATTTAGGAAAGGCTGCGGCAAATGAAGAAATAATTCTTCGTTTTGACAGCTTGAATTCTATAGGACGGGTTTGGTTGAATGGACAAGAAGTTTCAACTGTTTGGTGTACTCCGTGGAGGCAAATCTGACTCCTTTCGTGAAAAATGGTGAGAATAAGTTGGAAATAGAAGTCGTAAACTCGTTGATGAACAGAATGATTGGTGACGCTTCGTTGCCTGAATCCAAACGACGACTTATTCCTATCGAAATAGCCAAATCGACAGACGGATTGGTTCCCTTCTGGAATTACAGGTGAAGTGTGGTTGGTACGTCGCTTTTTACAATGTATTAATTAAATAATTAAGTTTATGTCATTAACAAGTATTATTTGTGGCATAGCGTTGCTGACAATAGGTGAAGATTGGGCCTCAGAATATGCCCGATACTATAGAACCTGTTGAATCACCGTTTGTTATGCCTTTGTTTGAAAGGCCTGTTTTTCCCGAATCTACCATATTGGTAAGGATGGAACAGGAAGGTATGTCCACTAAACCGATTCAGGAGGCTATTGATAGTATGAGTTGCCGAGGTGGTGGAACGGTGGTAGTTCCTCCCGGTGTATGGCGGACAGGACGCCTTATCTTGAAGAGTAATGTAAATTTGCATCTTTCGGAAGGAGCGGAATTACGTTTCAGTGGTAATATAATAGATTATCTTCCGGCTGTTTTTACACGGGATGAGGGGTGGAGCTTTTACTCTCTTGGAGCTTGTTTGTATGCTGATGGACAGGAGAATATTGCATTGACTGGAAAGGGAAAAGTAGTTGGACCGCCTACCAGTTGCGAGATATACAAGTGTAATGAAAGTATGTCTAGTGACAAGGTGATAAGAAAACCGCTTGCCGACCGTATTTATGATGGAAAGAATGGTGAAGGAGTCTTTTTGCCTAAGACATTTGCCCCTATCAATTGTAAGAACGTCTTTGTAGAAGGTGTTACATTTGAACGGGGACTGTATTGGAATATTGTACCACAATATTGTGAACATATTTTAATTCGGGGGATTACAGTGAACAGTTTCGGACATGGACGTACGGATGGTATTGATATTGATTCAAGTAATGATGTACTGATAGAATACTGTTCGCTCGATTGTCAGGACGATTGTTACACCATGAAGTCCGGGCGGGGTAAGGATGGATTGAAAGTGAATCGTCCCACTAGTAATGTCGTTATACGTAAAAGTATAGCACTGAGGGAGCAGGCGGTATTGTGTGTGGTACTGAGATTGCCGGTGGGTGAGAAATGTATATATGTACGATTGTGTTTTTGAGGAACAGACCAGGCTTTCCGTTTTTAAAACTCGTCGTCCACGAGGAGGTTTTGTGGAGAATATATATGTGGAACGGGTGCGGGCTAATGTGAAAAGACAGGCTTTGTATTGCGATATGCTTGGTTCTGCCCGCTGGGTAGGTGAGTTGGCACAGCGTTATCCGGCCCGTGAGATAACTCCACTTACACCGTGGTTTGCTAATATTTCCATTCACGATGTGGAGATCACCGGATGTAGCACATTGGTGGATGTGTCTGCATTACCGGAGAAGCCGGTGAAGAACTTTTTTTCGGCAATGTCAAAGCACATTGTGATCGGATTGGCAAAATATGCGATGCCACAAAATTCTCAATGAAAGATGTAAGAATAGAGAGTTGTGATACAGTAATGCGTATTGATAATTGTGATTACGCCTCTTTCTTTGGGTTCAGCAATGTAACTACAGGTAGTTCGGTGAAGATAGAAAAACGGGAGGAGAATGTCGCTATTTAAATGTGCAGACATATCCTCTTGTCCCAGTAAATTATCAGTCCATTCGTCCTGGTGAAGTGTGGCTTGATACTGAAGGAAAACCTATTCAGGCCCATGGGTTTCAAGTGACTTTTCGTGAAGGCAAATATTATTGGTATGGTGAGGATAAAACTCATACTCTGTTTGGTACCAATCGGATGTTTGGCGGAGTACGTTGTTACTCATCTACTGATTTTACAATTGGAAAGATGAGGGGAGGATAATTGAACCTGCTACTGATCCACATTCACCTTTGCATCATTGTCAGAAATTGGAACGCCCACATATTCTTTATTGTGCCAAAACAGGCAGGTATGTATGCTGGCTGAAATCACAAAGTAATGATGGGCATTTTGTTATTCTAGAAGCTGAACATTTTTATGGGACCCTATCATTTTGTCCGCAATCTGAAACCTAATGGCTTTGCTGTGGGGGATTTTTGACATGTATGCTGATCCCGATACAGGAAAAGGTTATGTTTGGTTTGAGCGTCCTCATTGGGAGCAGATATGTGCTGAACTTTCTGATGATTATACAAATGTAAATGGCCGGTATTCAGAACATTTTGTTGGAAAGGTTCCACCGTTTACACGTGAGGCGGCAGCACATTTTGTAATGGATGGTAAACATTATATTTATACATCAGGGACAACTAGTTATACTCCCAACCCTTCGGAAGTAGCGGTATTCGATGATTATCATGGTGAATATACGGTGTTAGGGAATCCACACATAGGTGATGAGTATGCACATTCTTTTTGCTCGCAGATTACAAGTGTGATAAAGATTCCGGGAAAGGATCTTTATGTGGCTATGGCCGATCGTTGGCTACCATACTAATAAAACGGATATACCCAAGAAAGACTGGCAGTCTTTCTTGACCCCGGTACAAGGATCACCGTCCTTATCCAAAGGATTTTGCAACTCTAAAGTGGCCGACAGATTTTATACGCTTGTTAATCCTAATCAAGATGTATATAAGGCTACTTATGTATTTCTGCCAATTGTGGTGAAGGATGGCATACCGATGATAGAGTGGAAAGATGAATGGAAACTGGAAAACTATGAATAGATGATTTTTCTTTTGTTGATAGGGCACATCCGTTTATTTTTACTATCTTTGCTAATATGGCGTATGTCGGGAAAATGATGTACGTCATATATTTAAATGCCTGGTATGAATCTGATTGAAATTGTATGAAAACATATATTTGTCTGTTATGGGTTGTTTTTGGGTGTATAGGTTGGGAAATGCATGCATCGGTAGATGTACATCCTACTTTATCACGACTAGTGACGGATTGGCGAATAATTCGGTACGTTATCTGTTTCAAGACAGCAAAGGGTTTATTTGGATGGGTACATTAGATGGGCTGAGCCGCTATGATGGCCATTCATTTGTGACATTCCGTCGGAATCAGGCGATAAAATTTCTTTGGCAAATCATCATGTAAAGAAGATACAAGAAGATCGAAATGGTTTCTTATGGTTTATCACTGCTCCGGAATTAATGAGTTGTTACGATTTGAAACATGATTGTTTTGTTGATTTTACGGGGTGTGGGGAATATAGACGGCCTTACAATAAAATATTGGAAACTGCTGTCGGGGATATTTGGCTGTGGCATCATCAGAGTGGATGTCGTAAAATAGTCTGTAAGGATGGAATTCACTCTTCTGTATCTTTTACAAAGGAAAATGGGAAATTATCAACTAATGCAGTGAATTCCGTTTATGAGGATGAACAGGGAGTGATTTGGATTTGTACTCAGCTTGGGCTGTTTCAGGTGACAGAAGAGGATATACCCAGGTAGTTCAAGATAGTTTGTCTTTTGTAGGGGCGATGTCTTTTCGTCACAAGATTTTTTTGTAACCTCTGATGGAGGTATTTATGAAAAAGTCTTCAGGTAAGAATTTGTTTTTGACAGCCCGGTTGCCGTGGAAACTTTCTGCTTTTAATACCTATGAGTCCTGTCGTTTACAGAACGATTGGGTGTTTTTACCCTGAGGGTGGAGAGGTGTTTAGTATGTCTGAGAAAAGATTGATTCATGATTCATCGCTTGATATTCGTTTAGGAAAATGTGAAAAGGATAATTTGAATAATCTGTGGATTTCCAATGGCACTGGTCTTGTACATTATATTGATGTCCGGACACGTGCCGTCCGGATTTTTAGATTAATGTCTGATGAAAAGTTAAGTTGATAGGGGATGAACGTTATCATATCATACAAGATGTTCCACGTGGACTGATATGGATTTCTACCTATGGTAATGGTTTGTTTGTTTATGATTCTCAAAAAAGGAGATGACCCATTACTCGTATCATGTGGATGAGTTTAATCGGGTGAATTCTGATTTTCTTTTATATGCTATGGGCGACAGAACCTGGTAATATCTGGTTGGGATCAGAATATTCCGGCATAGCTTTATTGTCAGTATTAAATGATGGGGCAACTTATATTTATCCTGAAAATGAGAAATTGGTGGATCGTTCCAATACCATACGTATGGTTACGTGTATGGAGAATGGGGATGTGCGGGTAGGAAATCGTCGGGGGGGATTGTTTGCTTATGACTGTCACTTGAATTTATTGCAAAGAAATTATTATCATCTTAGTGTCTTTGCTCTCAAAGAGGATGACAAAGGGCAAGTATGGATGGGAACCCGTGGGAATGGATTATGTATAGGCGATAGATGGTATGTGCATCGGGCTGATGATGTGAATTCACTTGCACATAATCATATTTATGATATCTATAGGGACTACCGGGATAGAATGTGGATTGGAACTTTCGGGGGAGGACTCGATTTGGCTGTTTATCAGAAAAACGATTTTGTGTTTCGTCATTTTTGAAGGGGAGTTTTGGAGAGCAAGAGGTTCGTACTATTACTGCTGATAGGAATCATTGGATGTGGGTAGGAACCAATAATGGTATTTATGTATTCCATCCGGATTCTTTGTTGAATGATTCGCGGCAGTATTACGTTTATAATTTGGATAATGGGAAAATACGTAGCAATGAAATTCGTAATATTTTTGTGACAGCAAAGGTCGTATGTGGATTGGAACCACCTAGGTAAAGGCTTTTCTGTCTGCCAGTCAAGACAAACTTATGATCAGTTGGAATTCCGGCATTATGATGAGGATGACGGGTTGGTAAATAATGTAGTCCAGTCTATAGTGGAGGATAGAGATGGAAAAATCTGGCTGGGTACCGAATATGGAATGTCCCGGTTTGATCCGGATACGGAGGTTTTTGATAGTTTCTTTTTTTCAGCGATAATGCCCGGCAATGTCTATTTGGAGAGTAGTGCCTGTGTTATGAAAAACGGACATTTGCTGTTTGGAACGAATCATGGTTTGGTTGTGGTCGATCCTGAAAAAGTCATGCCACAGCATGTCGTTTCTCCGTGGTTCTCACTGATTTAAAAATAAATGGAATTTCTGTTCGTCCCAGGGGATATTGATTCTCCTTTGACAGAGGCATTAAGTTATACAAATAGAATAGAATTCAAATATTATCAGAATTCATTCAGTATAGATTTCTCTACTTTTGACTATTCTATGGCAAATGATGCCAAGTATATTTATAAGTTAATTCCATACGATAAAGATTGGGGAGTCCCTTCCTCCTTGAATTTTGCAGCTTATAAAAATTTGTTGCCGGGTACTTATCAGTTACATGTAAAAGCATCCAGTGCTTCCGGTGTATGGGGGGAAGATGAAACCGTATTACAGATTGTTATTACTCCGCCTTTTTGGAAAACAGGTTGGGCCTTTGCCATTTATATAATGCTGATTTGTATGGCAATGTATATGACATTCAGACTAATCCATAAGTTTGCTATCTTGCGGAATCGTATTCAATTAGAAAAACAGTTGACAGAATATAAGTTGGTCTTTTTTACCAATATCTCTCATGAGTTTCGTACCCCGTTGACGTTGATCCAAGGAGCCTTGGAAAAATAGAGGCTATGAATTGGCTTATCCTATAAAAGTGATGGATAGAAGCACGCAGCGGATGCTCAGATTAATCAATCAATTGCTGGAATTCAGAAAAATGCAGAATAATAAACTGGTTCTTTCATTAGAAGAAACAGATGTTATCGTTTTTCTTTACGATATATTTCTGAGTTTTAGGAAACGGCGGAATCTAAAAAAGAAATGGAATTTAAATTTATTCCTTCTGTCAGTTCTTATCCTATGTTTGTTGATAAAGGTAAACTGGATAAAGATAGTCTATAATCTTCTGTCCAATGCATTTAAGTACACACCGGAGGTATTCCGCGGGAAAATAGTTTGTTCGGTAGATGTGGAAGAAGAAACAGAAAAATTGATCAGGGGTTTTCCGTGAGTTGGTCTCTACAGCCTTTAATGGAAGAAGACACAGAACGAAGGCATTCCGTGCCGTCTCGTAAAAGAAGAACAGATGGCGGCTCCTTTAAAGCAAGAAAAAGATATTGATCATTGAAGATGATACTGATATTCGTATTGGTATTCGGACTTTGGAGAAACGGTTAAAAAATGAATTTAGTACCAGTCATATTCCGATCATTCTGCTGGGGCAACTGCCAAACCGTTTTTCTCGATTTGATCCCAGTATAGAGCGCCAAACTATTTAGCACTTCTGATAAAGATAAACAGTTCCTTGATAAATTGCAGGCTATTATAGAGCAGGAGTTGGAAATTTTCTCGATGAAAGTTTCGTGGTTTGACAAGGGATATTGTTGGTATAATTATAATGTGAGCGAAGTTTCTTATAAAGTAGGTATCAGTGATCGCTTTATTTAGCCGTTGTTTCAAGACAACTATGGCGTGTCTCCTTCTGTTTATCTGCGTGGAAAAGAGAAAGAAATATATTTTGGGGCTTTATATTTTGGGGCTTTATAAATAACGATATATTTGTAAAATGCTGCTTGAATATTTCAGATTGAAAGAAATAAGGTACTCATTTTACATTTAAGGCCATGAAAGAACTAAAGATGTACATCGATGGGCGATTCATCGAAAACCAATCCGATAAGTGGATTGATGTATTGAACCCTTCTACGGAAGAAGTGATATCTAAAATGCCTGATGGCACACCGGAAGATGCACGTGCTGCTATAAATGCTGCCGTGAAGGCACAGCTTTCTTGGGAAAGTCTTACCTCTATTGAACGTGCCGGCTATTTAACTCGGATTGCACAAGGTATCCGCAAGCGGGAACAGGAATTGACTGATATTATCATCCGGGAGGGTGGAAAAACAAGAGGATTAGCTAATGTAGAGGTGTTATTTACGGCTGATTACCTTGATTATATGGCCGGATGGGCCCGTCGCTATGAAGGGGAAATTATTCCTAGTGACCGTCCTCACGAAAATATATTTGTCTTTAAGAAACCTATTGGGGTGACAACAGGCATCCTGCCTTGGAATTTTCCTTTTTCTTGATTGCCCGTAAGGCCGCTCCTGCTCTGTTGACGGGGAATACAATTGTGGTAAAGCCGAGTCAGCTGACACCGGAAAACGCGTATGTTTTCGCACAGATTGTAGATGAAGTTGGGTTGCCTAAAGGTGTATTCAATCTGGTGAACGGTCGTGGTTCGGTGATTGGACATGAATTGGCTGCTAACCCCAAAGTAGGTATGGTTAGTCTGACTGGAAGTGTGGAGGCTGGAATACAGACTATGGCAGCCGCTTCTACCAATGTGACGAAGGTTTCTTTGGAATTGGGAGGGAAGGCTCCCGGTATTGTAATGCCGGATGCAGATTTGGATTTAGCTGTAAAATCCATTATTGCTTCGCGTGTTATTAATACAGGACAGGTATGTAATTGCTGTGAGCGCGTGTATGTACATTCTAGTATAAAAGAGGCTTTCCTTGAAAAACTGTTGGCAGGATTCAAGCAGGTGAAAGTGGGTGATCCGAATCAGTATACAGACCTCGATATGGGTCCGTTGATTGATGCCAATGCACTGAAATCAGTAGAAGAGAAAGTGAAAAAAGCTATTGAGCAGGGAGCTGAGTTGCTATGCGGTGGTCATCGTATCGGTACTAAAGGATATTTCTTTGAACCGACGATTTTGATTAATTGTACCCAAAAGATGGATATTATTCAGGAAGAAACTTTTGGACCGGTACTTCCGGTTGTTGAGTTTACAGAGGTGGAAGATGCCATTGCTTGGGCTAATGATTGTGAATATGGGCTGACTTCTTCTATTTATACCCAGAATCTGGATATGGCATTTAAATTGATTCGTGCGTTGAAATTTGGTGAAACTTATGTGAATCGTGAGAATTTTGAAGCTATGCAGGGATTCCATGCCGGATGGCGTAAATCTGGTATCGGCGGCGCGGATGGTAAACATGGGCTGGAAGAGTATTTACAGACGCAGCTGGTTTATTTGGAAACTAAAGGGTAATTCTTATAATTATTCTATGTAGGATTGTCTCGGGATATAATTCGTATTTTATGTCTCGAGATACATCTTGTTATATGATGGATATTTATTATTGATTTGGATTGATACTTTAAGAAGTATAGAGTACAAAATACTTGTTGTTTCGTCCTGTTGGAAAAGGTTTATTCATCATAAAACAGCATGCTATGAAATTGTTTTTTTCCTTCGTTTTTGCCTTATTGGCTTTTACAGCTTGTACAAAACCCGAAAAGGAAGTCTATATCTTCACTTCTCATCGTGAGCCGGCATTGGACGGGTTACATTATCTTTACAGCTATGACGGCTATCATTGGGATAGTATCGCAGGTTCATGGTTGAAACCGGAAATAGGAAATAAGACTCCTTATTATAATTATTTCACTAAACAGACCGAAGAACAGAAATATGCTCCCAATTCGATGATGCGTGATCCGTCCATTACCCAAGGTCCGGATGGAACCTTTCATTTGGTGTGGACCATCAGTTGGAATGGGGAACAAGGATTTGGTTATGCCAGTTCTAAAGACTTGATTCATTGGAGTGAACAACGCGAAATTAAAGTGATGAAAGATTCTTTGACTAACAATGTGTGGGCACCGGAAGTTTTCTATGATGATGAAAAGGAACAGTTCATCGTTGCCTGGTCTTCTGCCATTCCTGTAGAAAGATATACGGCAGCCGATAGCTTGGGAGCTAATAAAAGTCACCGTGCCTATTATACCACGACCAAGGATTTCCAAACGTTTACTCCTGCAAAGGCGTTTTATGATCCGGGATTTAATTCTATTGACGGATTTATAGTAAAGCGTGATAAAAACGACTATGTATTAATTATAAAAGACAATCGTAAGCCTGGTTACAGTGATCTGTTCTGTGTGTCCGGACCATCGGCGGAAGGACCTTATGCTGATCCGTCAGTAAAATTTGCACCGACTTACTCTGAAGGTCCGTGTGCCGTGAAAGTAGGTGATGAATGGTTGATTTATTTTGATGTTTATCGGGAAGGACGGTTTGGAGCCGTGTCTACAAAAGACTTCAAGAACTTTACTCCCATTGACGATCAGATTTCTATTCCACAAGGACATAAGCATGGTACTATCATAAAAGTTCCCGAATCAGTTTTGCTCAACCTGAAAGCGGAGGAAGCTAAAAGATTCCCTCAAAAAGACTAGTTATTACCCAGAATTGTCTGCTTGAATAAGTTACTTTGGGCTTTTGAAATTTATAAGATGAATGCACAAATGAAAAACAAGAATCTAGTATTATTATTCCTTCTTCTGATGGTGGAAGGAGGGCTGCTTTCGGCAGCAGCACAGAGCAAATCGTCGGTTTATAAGCCTTGGAGTCATGGACAACTGAAAGTAAGTAAAGAGAACCGTTATCTGATGAATGCGGACGGAACTCCTTTTTTCTGGTTGGGGGATACGGGATGGCTGTTGCCCGAGAAACTGAATAGAGATGAGGCTGCTTATTATCTGGAACATTGTCGTCAGGCAGGTTTCAATGTGGTGCAGGTACAAACTATAAATGGAGTTCCTGCCATGAATTTCTATGGCCAGTATTCCATGATAGATGGTTTCAATTTTAAGAATATAGACAGAAAAGGAGTTTACGGGTATTGGGACCACATGGATTATATTATTCAGAAAGCTGAGCAGAACGGCATTTACATAGCGATGGTATGTATCTGGGGAGGGCTTGTGCGCTCCGGAAAGATGAATGTTGAAGAGGCTAAAGCGTATGGTAGATTTTTAGGTGAACGATATAAAGATGCCCCTAATATCATTTGGGTAATCGGTGGAGATACTTATGCTGACCGGAATACTGAGATTTGGGAGGCGTTGGCGAATAGTATTCTTGCTGTGGACAAGAATCATATAATGACCTTTCATCCGTTTGGCCGTACATCCAGTGCTACTCATCTGAATAATAAGGAGTGGATGGATATGAATATGTTCCAAAGTGGACAGGCGTTATGGCCAGAAAAAAAGGAGATGGTGATACTTCTGTTACGGGATTGGAGGAAGACAATTGGCGTTATGTAGAAGAGACTTTGTCCATGACTCCACTGAAGCCTGTTCTGGATGCAGAACCCAGTTATGAAGGTATTCCTCAGGGATTGCATGATCCTGCCCAGCCACTCTGGCGTGACTGTGATGTGAGACGCTATGGATATTGGTCTGTTTTTGCGGGCTCTTGCGGACATACATACGGACATAATAATATCATGCAGTTCTTGAAACCGGGTACACCCGGTGGGTATGGAGCTGATGGAATAGAGAAACCTTGGTATAAAGCAATGCAGGATCCCGGCTTCAATCAGATGAAATATCTGAAGAATCTGATGTTAACTTTCCCTTATTTTGAACGTGTACCGGATCAAAGTGTAATTGCCGGTACGAATGGGAATCGTTATGACAGAGCCATTGCGACTCGCGGAAAGGATTATTTGTTAGTATACAATTACTCCGGAAATCCGATATCTGTTGACTTGACTAAAATCAGTGGCGCAAAAAAGAAAGTATGGTGGTATAGTCCTAAAGATGGAAAACTTTCTTTTATAGGAGAATTTGATAGTAAAATTACTCCTTTTCTCTATGATGGCAGTTATAACCGAGATAATGATCAGGTATTGATTGCTGTAGATTCAAATAAGAATTATATTTCTACCAAATGGTTGGAACTTCCTATGGTAAATCAATAGCATTTTTGAGGAATACAGCCAAAAAGTCTTATTAAGTCTTAATGAAACGGGAAAAGTCAATGCGGAAATTGTAATTTTGAAAAAACACATTTACAAATGAAACGCATTGGCTTGTTCTTATTCTTTTGTATTCTTTCCTTGCATGGCATAGCTCAGGTTGAAAATGACAAGGATACGCTCATCATCCGGCAAGATAAAATCAATGAGTTTATCAATGAGATGAATGAGGCTGATAAAAGTATGGATTTTATAAACGAACCTCCTACGTTGACACCTCCCGTTTTATCTGATACGTTGCGGATGCCAAAATTTGATTTTACTCCCCGTGAAGAAATGCCTAAGATATCCCCTTATACTTTTTCCGGAAATCCTTTCGGACATGATTATATAGATGGACGTGCTTATCAGATTAATAGTACAGGGATTCTGAGTGGTTATCATTCCTTTCAAGGGTTGCCTTCTATAGGTGAGGCACGTAATGCCGGAGTGATGTACACACAGCGTCTCAATGATTTTATAACCGTGACGGGAGGAGTATATGCTGCTAAATACAATGTATATGGAGTCCGCTTTAATGATTTCGGTGGTAAGGGAAAATTGTCTTTTCGCATTAATGACAGGATGAAAATTAATATGTTCGGCACATATTCTGTGTATAACGGATATGGTATGACTCCCGCTTCACAGCTTTTTATGAACCAAAATTCATACGGAGGCACTTTGGAATTTAAAATATCGGATAGTTTCGGAATTGAAGCGGGAGCAGAGAGGGAATTTAATCCGATGACCCGTAAATGGGAAACCCATCCTATTATTATGCCGGTATTCTATAAATAATAATTTGTGTATCTTTACGGCATGAATGAAGAGATAGAAGAGTATTACGAAGAGTTATACAGGCTTTATATAGATGAAAACCAGCCATTGGAACGCCGTTACAGGCAATTGCGTGAATCATTGGAGCGTGTGGTGCGTGAAAAGATACAAGGGAATAGTTTGCAGACCACTGATTTGGCCGCCCGTATTAATTATGTAGCCACTCAATATGGGCTGGATTTGAAAGAACAGAATCAGTTACATACCTTTCGTCTGACTTCCAATGATATTTTGAACCATCGTAAGTCTCCTGTAAAAGAAGAGTTCCTGCGTGATTTGCGTGCAGTGGCATACGCATATAGAAAGATGTTTGCACAGGATATTCCATTGAAGTTGTTCTCAGTTCTTCCCAAGCAGGAAATAGCATCTTCAGGGAAAAAAGAAAAGATGGAATACATCCGCCGCATCCGTGTATGCTTTGATTATGCCGATGATACCTATTTGTATGTACATCCTGTAGATGTAATAGCTGATGAACCTATACGGGTTGTTTATAATAAACCCGGTATAAATCATGAATTTGAAGAAACCATAAAGGAACTTTGGCGATATGCCCAGCTTAATCTGCTGGATGTTTCTGTAGATAGGGATGGAATTTATACCCCTTCTTTTATCGTATTGGAACCGGATTATTTGATAGATATCAGTTCACTGGCGGAATGTTACAAGGATTATGGCAGCCATCCGGCAAACTATTTTTTGAGCCGGCTGGTGCCGATTGATAATGCCCGCCCTTTGCTGTTGGGAAATATAGCCAATCTGTTCCCTGGATGAATGGATACATGCAGGTGAGGAGGAGCCGGACTATATAGACTGTATGAAGAAGGCATTCCGGCAGTATCCCATTGAACTGGCTGCTTGTGCCGAACTTCGTGACCCGTCCAAAGAGAAAGAGTTTGCCAAGGATTGCCGGATGCATTTTGAGCATATACGGGACGTTGTACAACACACTTTTTTGGAGCCGGGGTATAATCTGGATAAAAAGGAGGCTGTGCTGGAACCGTCCTATATTTGCGAGGCGTTGGGCATTCAGGGACGTCTGGACTATATGCAGCGGGATATGAGCAGCTTTATAGAAATGAAATCGGGCAAAGCGGATGAATTCTCCATGCAGGGAAAAGTGGAACCCAAGGAAAATAATAAGGTTCAGATGCTGCTATATATGGCAGTGTTGGAATATAGCATGGGACAGGACCGGCGGCGTATGCATCCCTATTTGCTTTATACCCGTTATCCTTTATTGTATCCGGCCAGAGCATCGTGGGCTCAGGTAAGGCGGGTTATCAATTTGCGTAACCGTATTGTTGCTGCCGAGTATGGGGTACAATTCCATAATCATCCTGATTTTACACGCAACTTGTTGGCACAAATCAATCCGGAGGTGGTGAATGAAAGAAAACTGAGCGGCAGATTCTGGGAACAGTATTTGAAGCCCTCTATCTCGCGTTTCCGGGAGAAGCTGTCGGCGTTGGAACCTTTGGAGCAGGCCTATTTTTATACGCTTTATAATTTCATTACAAAAGAACTTTATACCTCCAAATCGGGGGATGTGGATTATGAAGGACGTGCAGGGGCTTCAGCTCTTTGGCTGAGTACACTGGATGAGAAACGTGAGGCGGGAGAGATATTATATGATTTGCAGATAATGGAAAATAGGGCATCACAGGCTCATAAGGCTTATATACTTTTGTCTATTCCGCAATATGATGAAATGTTTCTTCCCAATTTCCGTACAGGAGATGTGGTTGTGTTGTATGAGCGTAATAATGACTTGGATAATGCGACCAATAAAATGGTTTTTAAGGGTAATATTGAGCAGATTACAGATACAGAATTGCGTATTCGTTTACGTGCTACCCAACGTAATGCTTCCGTTTTTTCTCCGGACAGTCGTTATGCTGTAGAACATGATACGATGGATACTACATTTCGCAGTATGTATTTGGGACTCTCCGCTTTTCTGGATGCGAATACGGAAAGACGGGAATTATTGCTGGGACAACGGCCTCCCCGCTTTGATTCGTCTTTTGATGAAGCTATAGCGCTGACCGGTGATGATTTTGAGAGGGTGGCGTTGAAAGCTGAGTCGGCCCGTGATTATTTTCTTCTGGTGGGACCTCCCGGAACAGGAAAGACTTCGAGGGCGTTGCGTAGAATGGTGGAACATTTCTATGCAGCATCATCTATGCAGATATTGTTACTGGCTTATACCAACCGGGCTGTTGATGAAATTTGTCAGTCACTGTCCTCTATCACCTCCCTGTATAGATTATATACGGGTGGGAAGTGAGCTTTCCTGTGATGTACGCTTTAGAGGACATCTGTTGGAGAATATATTGGCGGAATGCAACAGTAGGAGAGAGGTGAATATCCGTATGGCAGATTGCAGAGTATATGTTGGAACCGTGGCCTCTATTGCGGCTAAAGCTGAACTTTTTAAATTAAAACGTTTTGATGTAGCCATAGTGGATGAAGCCACCCAAATATTAGAACCCCAATTGTTGGGTATTCTGTGTGCCAAGTTTGCCGATGAAAGAAATGCAGTGGGTAAATTTATCCTGATAGGTGATCATAAACAGTTGCCTGCCGTTATTTTGCAGAATAGCGGACATTCTGAAGTGCATGATGAGGGACTTAGGGAAGCCGGACTTTTTAATTTAAAAGATTCTCTGTTTGAGCGGCTTTATCGTTTTCATTTAAGAAGAATCTCCTAAAGCGATAGATATGCTTTGCCGTCAGGGGCGTATGCATCCGGGAGTGGCTTTTTTTTCCCAATAAAGCATTTTATGCCGGAAAATTGGAGGCTTTGGGATTACCTCATCAGTTGGAGCACATAGAGGCTCCGGTACGTTTTATCCCTTCGAAGCAAGATTTGGAGAGCGTTTCCGGAAAAACAAACAGATATGAGGCACAGATTGTCGCCGGTTTAGCCAAAGAGGTGTATCTGGCTTATGAAGAGGAATTTGATCCGAATCGAACGTTAGGGGTCATTACTCCTTATCGAAGTCAGATTGCTTTGATACGTAAAGAGCTTCAGGCATTGGCTATTCCTGCTTTGAGTAGGATTTCCATTGACACTGTGGAACGGTATCAGGGCAGCGAACGTGATGTCATTATTTATTCTTTTTGTGTGAATCACCTCTATCAATTAAGGTTTCTGCCCAACCTGACAGAAGAGGACGGTGTACAGATTGACCGTAAGCTGAATGTCGCTTTAACGCGTGCACGCAAGCAGCTTTTTATCACAGGAGTCCCTGAAATATTAAGTCATAATTCTATCTATCAATATCTTCTGAAAACTATTTATTAGGGAAAAAAATACCACAGGCTACTTAGGTGTGTAGTCTGTGGTGAATTCTTTAATTAGGCATCAACCGGTTTGTATTTGGGAACCAATGCTTTCATGATAATCCAACCAACCAAATAAGCTACGGCACATACACAGAATATGATGAAGTAGCCGGCAGGTTTTCCTTCGAATCCCATAAAAGTCATATTCGTTTCTGCTGCATAGTCAAACAGTCTGCCAGATCCCATATTAATACAGAATGAACCTATACCACCTGCCATACCACCAATACCTACGATAGTAGCGATGGTGCTTTTGGGGAACATATCACCTACTACAGAATAAATATTGGCAGACCATGATTGGTGTGCCGCACCTGCAATACCGATAATAATGATAGGATACCAATATGAATAATTGCCTAAAGGTTGGGCAAACAATGCCAGCAGTGGGAACAAGGCAAAGATAAGCATAGCCTGCATACGGGCTGCATATGGATTCTTACCTGTTTTATTAATGATAATAGTAGGTAACTTACCACCATAAATAGATAACATGGTAATAGCATATAATACGAAAATCAACATTTGTGCGGTACCCGTATCTGAAGCGAAACCGTATACATCCGAAATATATGCCGGAGTCCAGAACAGGAAGAACCACCATACGCCATCAGTCATGAACTTACCGACAAATACAGCCCATGTTTGGGGAAATTTGAAACATTGCAAGAATGAAATCTTCTTGTTGTCGAAGTCGTTGGCAGCAGCTTGTTGTTCTGCTGATTCTTCAGGATTGTTGTTGTCTTGTTCAATATATTCCAGTTCGGCAGCATTCACGCGAGGGTTGACATTGGGTTTCTTATAGAGGAACATCCAAAGTCCCATCCAGATGAAACCTAAGCCACCGATAACGATGAAAGCCATTTCCCATCCGTTGCCCACACCAATACTTTGGAAATAACGTGCCAAAGGAGGGATAGTGATCGGAGCGGCTAAAGCACCTACTGTAGAACCTGCATTAAAGATGGAAGTGGAATATGCACGGTCCTTTTTCGGAAAATATTCGGCTGTTACCTTAATAGCTGCTGGGAAGTTTCCTGCCTCACCTACACCCAATACAATTCGGGCAGCGATAAAGTAATAAACGCTGGTAATGGCGATAGTTGAAGCGACGGCTCCTGTTGCAGAAAGCATCTCTTCTGCGTTATGAATACCTAATGTTTCTTCGGTTGCCCAACCGCACAATGCATGAAGACAAGCTCCTAAGGACCAGACAAAGATAGCCCAGAGATAACCTTTTTTAGTTCCCATCCAGTCAATGAAACGACCGGCGAACAGGTTGGCAATGGCATACACTATAGAGAAAATAGCTGTGATATCTCCGTAATTCGAATCCGTCCAGTGAAATTCCGGAGCAATGAAGTCTTTCCAGGTTAGTGAAAGCACCTGACGGTCGAGGTAATTGACTGTAGTGGCAAAGAATAGCAGACCACAGATTATCCATCTGAAGTTTGTCATCTTCTCACCTACTTTTTGAAATGTACTCATGATAATAGATTTAATTATGTTTTTCTTATTAGACGCAAAAATAACCATTCTGTACCTATTCTCTATGCAAAAATTGGTGGAAAGCCTGTATAAATCGGTACAATGGTAAGATTTCTAAAAAAAATCATTCTGAATGTCGCAAAAAAAACTGAAAACGAGTTGATTTCTTGCAACATTCAGAATGACAAGAGTTAATGAGTAATGGTGTGTACCATTCTACTTATCTCATATCTGTGTATTTTATTTCATCCTTGTCACTGTATTTCAGGTTTTCACCTCCCATACCCCAAATAAAGGTATAGTTGCTGGTACCTGCAGCGGCATGGATAGACCATTCGGGAGAAGTGATGGCTTGTTCATTGTGTAACCATACCAGACGCTCTTCTTGCGGTTCGCCCATCAGGTGGCAAATGGCATTTCCTTCAGGCAGGTTGAAATAGAAGTAGGCTTCCATACGACGGGTATGTGTATGGGCCGGCATGGTGTTCCATACAGAACCCGGAGCCAGTTCGGTAAGTCCCATCTGTAATTGGTTTGTACCGCCGTTTTTCACTCTTTCCAATACATCTTTTACAATTAACTGATTTACAATACGGTCGTTGCTATCTTCCATTTTTCCATAATGATCTGAGATAGCTAAAGCATACTGTTTAGGATTTGCTTTTTGAAGCTTGGCGTCGGTAGTGATCAATTGAGTAACGTATGGCTTGTAAGCCGGTGCCGAATTGATATAGAATTTAGCCGGTTTGGCAGCGTCATTACTTTTAAAAGTAACTTCTTTATTCCCGCAACCTACATAGAGGGCTTCCTTGTATTTCATAGGATATTCTTTACCGTCTACAGTAACTACGCCATCACCGCCTACATTGATGACTCCTAGTTCACGCCGTTCAAGGAAGTAAGTGATTTCCGGACCCAGTTCACGGAAAGTTTCCAGCTTCAAAATTTTGTTTACCGGCATAGCTCCTCCGTAGATAAGACGGTCGTAAAGGGTGTATGTAACATTGATTTCATCCGGCGCCATCACCTTTTCCATCATAAATGAACTACGCAGACGTTCTGTATCATAGTGTTTCACATCTTGCGGATGGCAAGCGGTCTGTACTTTGTAATTTACTTGAGCTGAAGTTGCCAAAGCAGAAACACTCAGCATCATTGCAATTGCTAATTTTTTCATAATCGTTATCTTTAAATTTTAATTTTTCATTGTTTTCTGGTATTTAATGATGGAACGACGGTTCAGCACCATTAAGAATAGTGTTATCAGTACTAAAATTCCGGAACCAATCCATTTGAATGAATAAGTCAAATGGAAAATAGCCCATGAGAAAGGACTTGAAGCAAAATCCAACGCACCACCTTCAAAACCAGACGGGATGTTTACGGCAGCATCTTGTGTCTTGGCGTATACATCATGTGCTGCTTTGGTAAAGTAAGGAGCCAGATCAGTTACAAAATACAGACCGATGGCCAGCACAACAAAACCAATGATGAAGGTTTTTACCACATTTCCTTTTGTGATAGGTAATATCAATGGGAATACATAGAACATGCCAGCTAATGAAGCCAATGGCAAGAATTCATTGCCCGGAAGCACCACTGCCAATAAGATAGTAACAGGGATTAATAGTAATGATACAACCAACGTGGCCGGATGTCCGATCACCAAGGCAGGACTCATACCGATATTTAAGCCTACAGCACCCTTAAACTTCTTGGCGATCAGTTCGCGGGTAGCGTCCGAAATGGGTTTCAACCCTTCGATGAACAGGCTGGTAATACGGGGAATCAACTCCATTACTGCTCCCATCTTGATACCTAAACCTAGAATATAAGGAATCTTGTCTACTATTTCTTGTCCGTTTTTACAAGATAATGCACCGATGCCACATCCTACCAGGATACCCAGGAAGAGAGGTTCGCCTAGCAAACCAAATTTCTTTTTCATACCTTCCGCATCAATGTTCAGCTTTTCAAATCCGGGAATTTTGTCCAATACCTTATTTATAATGAGAGCGAATGGTACGAAACCTGCACAGAAGGGCTGTGGAATAGAAATACCTTCCATTTTATCATAGAAACCTTGGAACTTGTCTGCTGTGTAATCTGCTAAGATTAATGTGATGATATAACAGATAACAGCCGCGAAGAATCCCCACAAAATACTATCTGTTGCAAAATAAACTACGGCTCCGATAAAAGCAAAATGCCAATAGTTCCATAAATCAATGTTAACCGTACGGGTGGTTTTAGTCAATAACATTAAGATGTTAACGGCCAGACATACCGGAATAATGAATGCCCCTACGGAAGTGTTATAAGCTACGGCTGCAGCAGCAGGCCATCCCATATCGAATACTTTCAGTTGCAGGCCATATATTTCGACCACTTTGCTTAAGGCCGGACCCAGACTGCTGGTCAGAAGTGCGGTAACCACTGATAGACCAACGAAACCAACACCTACCAACAAACCGCTTTTTAATGCTTTGCTGAATTTGATTCCGATACAAACGCCTAAGATTGTAAAAATTATAGGCATCATCACCGCTGCTCCTAAACCGATGATATAACTAAAAACTTGTTCCATTCTCTTGTGAATTAATAGTAAATGACTGTGTTTTCTACAATAGTATAAATTAAAAACTGCCCCAAAAATAAAACCTTTTCTCAACTTATCAAACCTGAAAGACATAATAATTAGTAAAAAGACAATTTTTGAACGATTTTTATCGTTATCGTGCACAAAAATAACCGTTTTCGCACACGAATACCAAATAATACACTTAGTAGGTTGAAAAGTGCACACTGCTTTTCGAGGAAAATACTACTTTTGTTTCATAAAATAAATAGGTCTAATACTAAAAATAAATGTCTTCATGAAAAAGAATTCTATTTGTAAAATTATTGTGTCCGGTTTGCTTGCGGCTGTTCCTTTGATGGGCATGGCTCAGCAGGTTTGTGGTAATAAGCCTTGGTCTGTACGTATGGCGGAATCAGAAATGGTGCGTTGTCCCGAATCTTGGCAATTGGATTTTCAGACCCGTTTGAAGTGGGATTACTGTCATGGCCTGGAACTTCAAGCTATGCTGGATGTATATGATGCATACGGTGATAAAAAGTTTTTTGATTATGCTGTGGCTTATGCTGATACAATGATTCATCAGGATGGCTCTATCGAAACTTATAAACTGGAGGAATATAATATTGACCGTCTGAATTCCGGAAAGATGCTTTTCCGTATTTACGAGCAGACTAAGGACGAGAAATACAAGAAAGCATTGGATTTGTTGCGCAGTCAGTTGGATACGCATCCTCGTAACGCCGATGGCGGTTTCTGGCACAAGAAGATTTATGAGAATCAGATGTGGCTGGATGGGCTTTATATGGGGCAACCATTTTATGCGGAGTATGCTTACCGTAACAACCGCGTGAATGATTATGCTGATATTATCAATCAGTTTGTCACAGTGGCCCGCCATAATTATGATCCGAAGACTGATTTATACCGTCATGCATGTGATGTGAGCAAGCGTGAAAAGTGGGCGGATAAAAACTACCGGGTGGTCGCAACACTGTTGGGGACGCGCTATGGGATGGTATGCAATGGCTTGTGTGGATGTACTCGATTTTATACCGGAACACGAAGCCGGACGTGAATCTGTTATCGAAATATTGAATAAACTGGCTGCCCAGATTAAACGTACTCAAGATCCAGCAACAGGGGTATGGTATCAGGTGATTGACAGAAGCGGGGATGAGGGGAATTATCTGGAATCCTCTTGTTCTACCATGTTTGTATATACTCTGTTGAAAGCGTTACGTAAGGGATATATTTGTCCTTCGTACATGGAAGTGGCTAAAAAGGGATATGAAGGGCTTTTGACCCAATTTATAGAAGTGGATGATAAAGGTGTGGTTTCTATTACTAAAGGTTGTGCTGTTGCAGGTTTGGGAGGCAAGCCAGTGTATCGTACCGGAGATTATAATTATTATATAACTGAAAAAATACGTTCTAATGATGCGAAGGCAGTAGGTCCGTTTATTATGGCCAGTCTGGAATGGGAACGTTTGTTTCAGAAAAACAGTTGTGGAACTGCATGTGAATAATAGGAGGTGATACGATGAGGAAAGTTTTAGGATTATTGTTGCTATTGTCTGTTGTAAGCGCAGCATGGGCTCAGGAACGTCAGGATACAATTGTAGTCTCACGTGATGGAACGGGGAATTTTCGTACTTTGCAGGAGGCTATAGAGAGTGCGCGGGCTTTCATGGATTATACTGTTACGATCTATGTGAAGAACGGAGTATACAAGGAGAAAGTGATTGTTCCTTCATGGGTGGAAAATATAGATATTATAGGTGAAGATCGTGATAAGACGATTATTACTTATGATGATCATGCGAATATAAATAAAATGGGTACTTTCCGCACTTATACGGTGAAGGTAGAGGGCAGTGATATCACTTTTAAAAATTTGACTATTGAGAACAATGCGGCTCAGTTGGGACAGGCGGTAGCTTTACATACGGAAGGTGACCGTTTGAAATTTATCAATTGTCGTATCTTGGGCAATCAGGACACTATTTATACCGGTGCTAAATTTACCCGTCTTTATTTCAAGGATTGTTATATTGATGGTACTACAGACTTTATTTTCGGTCCTTCCACCGCTTTGTTTGAAAATTGTATGATCCACAGTAAACGCAATTCGTATGTAACGGCTGCTTCCACTCCGAAAGAGGCTAAATATGGATATGTCTTTAAGCACTGTAAGCTGACGGCAGAACCGGGAGTGGATAAAGTGTATTTAGGTCGTCCTTGGCGTCCATATGCTTATACCTTATTTATAGAATGTGAGTTGGGGAAACATATTGTTCCTGCCGGATGGCACAATTGGGGCAAGCAGTCTAATGAAGAAACAGCCCGTTATATGGAATATAAAAATACCGGTGAGGGCGCAAATGCTTCAGAAAGGGTAGCGTGGAGCAAACAGCTGACAAAGAAAGAAGCTGAGGCGGTGACGGTCGATGCTATTTTTCGTACTCAAAGTAATTGGAACCCAATAGACTAGATTGATTTTGTAATTGCTTGAAAAGGAGACTTCTACGTTGGTGGAGGTCTCCTTTTTTTGTTGTACTGAATAATTGGAACCCGTAAAAAATACCTAATAAATCCACATAAAAAGATAAAAACTACACATCAAGGTAATGTTATATTCTTAATTTTGCAACAGTGAAACTAAGGTCAAAACCTTAAAAAACATTTTAATAACTATAAAAACACATCTTATGAATCTAAAAGAATTAGCTAGAAAAGCTGTCTCAACTCTCTTTTTGAGTATGCTTTGTTTGGTTGCTTTTGCTCAAGGTCGTCAGGTGAACGGTACTGTTAAAGATGCTGCAGGTGAACCGATGATTGGTGTAAACGTCTTGGTAAAAGGAACGACTAATGGTACCATTACGGACTTCGATGGTAATTTTTCGCTTTCTGGGGTTAAAGACAATGATGTTTTGTCTGTAACTTATATAGGTTACATTACTCAAGAAGTGAAAGTGGGTAATCAAAAAACAATTAATGTCGTACTGAAAGAAGATACCGAAACTTTGGACGAAGTTGTGGTTATTGGTTACGGTACTGTGAAGAAACGTGACTTGACAGGTTCAGTAGCTTCGGTAAGTAATGAAGCTTTAGTTGCCAATCCGGTTGCCGATGTTTCTCAGGCTTTACAAGGTAAATTGGCAGGTGTTTCTGTCGTTTCTCAAGATGGTCGTCCTGGAGCTTCCGTTTCTATTCGTGTACGTGGAGGAGGCTCTATTTCACAAAGCAATGATCCTCTTTTTATAGTGGATGGTTTCCCGGTTAGTTCTATTTCTGATATTCCTGCAGATCAGATTGTTTCAATTGATGTCTTGAAAGATGCTTCTTCTACAGCTATTTATGGTGCTCGTGGTGCTAATGGTGTAATTTTGGTTACTACTAAAGGTGCGGATAAAGATAGGGTTTCTGTATCATATAGTGGATATTATCAAAGTAAATGGGCTGCAAAGACTCAGATGGCTAGTTATTTTGGTTTAGGAGAAAAATATGGTAATCATTATAGTGAATATGCGAATATGGATTCCCATAATTGGACTGATGATATGCTTCGTACAGCTAGTGCTCAAAATCACAATGTGACCATAAATGGTGGTAGTGAAAAAACGAAAATATCATTTTCTGTTAACTATCTGAATGATGATGGTATTAAAATAAAATCAGGCTATGAACGTTTCTCTACTAACTTGAAATTGAAACAAGAGTTAGCAAAAGGACTGAGTTTTGAATTGGATGCACGTTACGTCAGCACTAATGTTGAAGGTAAAGATGAGGCTAGAAGTGGACGTGGTTCTCTTTTATCTTCTGCTTATCAGTATCGTCCGATTGATACTCCTTTAGGAAACGGTGACGATGCTTTGTTCCAGATGGGATCTAAGAATATTGAGGTGGGTGCCAATCCTGTTGGTCTTACTAATGCTATCACTGATTTGACAAATCGCCAAAATATCCGTGCAAATGCTGCTTTGAACTGGGAGATTATTAAAGGTTTGAAAGCTCGTACAGAATTTGCGATTGGTCACGGATGGAGTGAGGGTAAATATTACGATGATGGTTCTGCTTCTTCTGCTGATAATTTTACTAGAGGATATAAATATGCTAAGTTGACAAAAGGCAATACTGAAAATTGGCGTTCTGTTACTACAGTGAATTATGAAGTACAAGGTTTGGGAGATAATCATAATCTTTCTTTCTTGTTGGGTAACGAAGTCATTAAAAATACGGGTGCTTCAAGTGAAATGATTGGTGCCGGATATTCGATGGCTGAAAGCTGGGACATGGATCGTGTCTTTGGTATGTTCAATATGTATCAAGCTGGTCATGCCGATAATTCTTATTCAAATAAAATTAATACTCCTTCTACTACGGTTTCTTTCTTTGGACGTGGTAACTATTCGTTGAAGGGACGTTATTTATTGACTGCTACATTACGTGCCGATGGCTCTTCTAAGTTTGCGCCGGATAATCGTTGGGGATACTTTCCCGCAGGTGCTTTCGCATGGCGTATTTCTGATGAACCATTCTTTCAGCCATTGGCAAGAGTTGTTGATAATTTGAAATTGCGTCTTTCTTATGGACTTGCGGGTGCTGATAATATTGATGCTAGTTTATGGCGTGAAACTTGGAAAACAGGAACTACTACTTATAATGGTAATGTGGTCTCCACTTATGAACCGAACGGAATGAAAGCTAATCCAGACTTGAAATGGGAAACTACTACTTCACGTAATATTGGTTTTGATTTTGGATTGTGGGGAAGCCGTTTGTCTGGTACTTTGGATTTGTATTGGAATACAACAAGTGATTTGTTGATGCGTCAAGAAATTGATTCTTCTACAGGTTATAGCTATCAGTATCGAAATATTGGTCAGACTTCTAACAAAGGTGTTGAATTGGCTTTGAATTATCATTTGATTCGTACTAAGGATTTTAATTTGAACGTATCGGCGACTTATAACTTCAATAAGAATAATATTGATGAGTTAGATGGTGGTAAAGATATTTACTATAATAGTGGATGGGGGTCTTCAGCACAACATCCTTCATATGACTATGTTCTGTCAGAGGGCAAACCTGTAGGTGTTATTCGAGGTTTCAAAAGTGCCGGTTTCTATACGGTAGATGATTTTGATTATGTGGATGGCGTTTATAAATTAAAAGCAGGTATACCTGATATCTCAACTGCAGCTACTGGTACTTATCGTAGACCATCAGAACTGCAAGTGGCAGATGGTCAGATTGCCTTTCCTGGCGCTTTGAAATTACAGGATGTTGATAAAAGTGGTATTGTTGACTTGGATGATGTTGTTGATTTGGGTGAAGTCCAAGCAAAACATACAGGTGGTTTTTCTTTAAATGGTAATTATAAAAATATTGATTTTGGAGCTAATTTCACTTATCAGATTGGAGGAAAAGTATATAATGTTGCTACAATGAGTCAGCTTAGTGGTGGTAAAGAAACTGGTTTGGGACTTAATAAGTATAAAGATTTGGCAGGTGCTTTTCAATTGTATGATATACAGAATGGAAATTTGGTACCGGTAATAGAGCCGACAGCTTTGAAACAATTAAATGCTAATGCTAAATATGCCCTTCCTTATTATGAAGATGCCCCTATATTATCTGATTATGTAGAGGATGCTTCATATTTGCGTTTGAATACATTGACTGTCGGTTATACTTTGCCAAAAGCATGGACAACAAAAGCATACATGCAGAAAGTACGTATATATGTCACGGGAGGTAATTTATTCTGCATTACAGGTTATTCAGGTCTTGATCCTGAAGTAAACTCAGATCCGGATAAAGCCAAGTCTTATCCTACTCTTGGACTTGACTGGGGGGCATACATGCGTGCTCGTACATTTACGGTGGGTTTGAATGTTGAATTTTAATTTGAAGTCTAATAATTAAAAAATACGTAACGATGAAAAAAATATTATATACAATGATGGGTGTAGGAATGCTGTTTGCTGCTACATCTTGTGAAGACTTCTTGGATACTTCTTCACCTTCAGAGGCTGATGTGGATTTTGTATTTTCTGAAGCGTCTACTGCCCGTGCCGCACTTTATAATGCTTATGAAAAGTGGCGTGGAAATGCAGGGGTACATTCTAATGGCGTATTTTATGACTTGGTGGTTTGTGGTTCTGATGCAGAGCGTCATCCTGAGGCTTATGCATCACAAATAGCTCGTCATGTTCCTGAAAATTTATATGGTTATTCAGATGCTACTTTTACAAAGAAGGGACCTTCTAACTATACTATTTCTCAATATGGTAATGCAAAAGGAACTTGGGAATCACTGTATGCTATTATTGCTACAACAAATACGTTGATTTCTGCTGTGGAAGGGTCTTCTGCTTTTGCTGGATTTGCGACTCAGGACGGACCATCTGAATTGAGTCAGATTTATGGTGAGGCTGTCGCTTTGCGTGCTACTTGTTATCATGAACTGATTCGTTTTTATGGAGATATTCCTCATCAGCTTCAGGCTGGTGAAGAGGCCAGTGAGATAACTCCCCGTGATGTGATTGCGGAATATCATATTAATAAATTGAAAGAGGTTGAGCCTTTAATGTTTAGAGCGGGAGAATCTTCAGGGATTGATAAGACTTTCATGACTAGAACTTATGTACAAGGCTTGATTGCTCGCATGGCTTTGATGGAAGGTGGATATCAGACTCGTCGTTCTGATTTTGGAAATGATTATTATAAGAATCTTGACGGTAATGTATTATCTTTTGAGAAAGCAGGCGAAACATCAGCTACTCAATGTTTTTATGGTCGCCGTACAGATTGGGAGAAGTTTTATAAGATTGCAGAAACTTATCTTACTTCTGCTGTAAATAATTCTGGTACTACAGCTTTGCAGGTTAATGACCCTAGAAGCAGTGATAAGAAGACATTTGGTAATCCTTATCAGTATGTATTCCAACAAATGATGGATGAAACGATTGCAGATGAAAATGTATATGAAATTCCTGAAACTCGTGGTAAGCAGGGTGAACGTCCTTATGCATTCGGACGTCCGTCGTCTGGTGGCGGTTCTGCTGCTTATCCTTGTAAAAACTATGGTCAGAGCCGTTTCCATGCAGTTTATTATTATGGTGATTTTGATCCGAATGATATGCGCCGTGACGTTACATGTACGGTGACCGGTTCGGCTGGTGATGGCTCTGAGAAGATTATTCCTTTTACTATGGGCTCTGTAGCTAATAATGGTGGTATTGCTTTGAATAAATGGGACGAGAATCGTCAAGCTAATCCTTGGGTTATTAAGAGCCGTCAGGCTGGTATCAATACTCCTTATATGCGTTTTTCGGATATCATTTTGATGTTGGCTGAAGTAAAAGCAGCATTGGGTGATGACGCTTCTGCCAAGCAATATTTGTCTATGGTTCGTAATCGTGCTTTTGCTTCTACATCAGAAGCTAATGTAGATGGCTTTATCAGTAAATGTGGTTCTGTATTGGATGCTGTCCTTGAAGAACGTAAGTTGGAGTTTGGTGGTGAAGGTATCCGTCGTTATGATTTGATCCGTAATAATAAATTGGGAATGGCTATTGATAACTTCCATAAGCGTACTAGTGCAATGATTAGTGATTTAAAATCTAAAGGTTATCATACTTTTGATAATGGTAATACTATTTCATCCTATATTTGGGTTAAAAAAGTAAATCCTGCAGATTTTGGAGTAAATTATAGACTGACTACGACCTGTACTGATAAAACGAATCCGGTACTCTTTCCAGGTTGGAGAGGTCAGAACGATGATTGGGCATCTGTAGCTGCTTCTAATGGGACTTCAACGAAGAATCTTACAGCTGGGAATGTTACTAATCTTGCTATTAAAGGATTGTTTGAATATATCGATCCGAATGGAAGTGAGGCTAAAGCTTTAGAAGCTGATGGATATACTAAACAACCATGGGGAGCAAAAATCGTAGAATTGGAAAATGAATATAATTCGTATGTATTTAATGGATACATTGCAGGTGAGGCTCCTATTTACTTAATTCCTTATCATCCTGATGTTATCAAGAATTCAAACGGTGTTTTAACTAATGGATATGGTTTTGGTCAAGAATAAGAGATCGTAAGTAAATGAAAAGAGGATGTGTCAAAACGACACATCCTCTTTTTTTGTTTTATTAAGAATGTATTTCTAAACAAGTATTCCCGTCATTATAGCATTAATAATTTGAACTCAAGGTTTACTCTCTTGACGTTTGTAATTTCTGCTATCACCTCTATACTTCCCTATCTATAGATAATTCGGCAAAATGGTGGAAGTAGTGGCAGCAAAGTAATAAACCTTTGTTATAGGAAGTTACAATAAAAAATCAATCTTTTTCTTGATAGGTTTGTTCGTGTGTTGCAAAATTGTGCACATAAAAGACCAATTTTTACCTTGTTCTTCTTTGATAGCCTGTTACTTTTGTATCAAGACATATTTTAATCAGATACGAAATGAAATTAAAGGTTTTAGTAAGTACAATAGTTAGCATCATGATATGGCCGGCAAGTATTACGGCACAAAGTGAATTGATTCCAATGATAGAAATACCTGCGGAAATTTCTATATGGGAACTTTGGGTGAAGATGAAAATTATGATGAAGCACCTATGCATAAGGTGCACATATCCAAACCGTTTAAAATGGGACTGACCGAAGTGACTAATGCGCAATATGAATTGTTCTGCCCTGAACATAAGTCGCTGCGTGGTAAAAATGGTTTCTCAAGTGAAGATGACGAAGCGGTGGTGTTCGTAACTTATCAAGATGCCGTTGCCTTTTGTGACTGGTTGACCCGGAAAGAAGGAAAAACTTATCGTCTGCCTACCGAAGCTGAATGGGAATATGCATGTAAGGCAGGCCGTTACTGGAATTTCTATATGGATGACAAGCTTCCTGCCGCCTGGCAAAGAATCAAGTGATAGCGGCTACTCCCAAACCCTTGTCTTTGAAAGTGGCACAAACTCCTCCTAACGAATGGGGGCTATATGATATGTGCGGAAATGTGGAGGAATGGTGTTTGGACTGGTATGGACCATATATAGACAAGGAACAGACTGATCCTGTCGGCTATTCGGACGGTATAGCACGTGTGACCAGAGGAGGCAGTCATAATACACCGGTGAAATATCTCCGTTCGGCAAACCGTATGGCTATGTTGCCGGAGGATAAACATACAATGACGGGCTTTCGGGTGGTACAGGCAGAGTATCCGCAAACTGCTCCGCTTTCTCAGCCAAAAGATGAGTATGTTGTGTCTCAGATAAAATGGGATTGGGACTCTCAATGTGTCACGGAACCTGTCTTCGCTGCTCCTTTGGTTTATGTGCATGAACCGGATGTGCATAGTGGAACGCCTTTTTTCTCAAGCATAATCATCAGCCGGCATTGACTTGGTGTGATAATGGAGACTTGTTGGCTGTGTGGTTTTCTACCAATGAAGAAAAAGGCCGTGAGATGGTGGTGCTCTCTTCGCGCTTGCGTGCCGGAAGCCGTGAATGGGAAAAGCCTCGTATGTTTTATCAGATAGCTGATCGTAATTTGACCGGAACTGCATTGTTGAACGACCGCCAAGGGACTCTTTACCATATCAATGGAGTGGAAGCGGCCGGACATTGGCAGAATTTGATGATGACTTTGCGTACAAGTACAGATAATGGACAAACTTGGAGTAAACCTCGTATGATTGCTCCAGAGCATACGAGACGCCATCAAGTGATAGCCGGAACCTCTATTACAAAGGAAGGCTGGTTTGTCCAGGCTTGTGATGCCGGACCCGGTGGAAGAGACGGGGCTGCTGTTCATATCAGTAAGGATAAGGGAAAAACTTGGACGGACCCATGGGATGGAGCACCCTTGCCCGATTTTAAAGAGGGAGGGACAGGTACCACTATCGCCGGAATCCATGCCGGAGTGGTGCAATTGAAGGATGGCAGATTGATGGCATTGGGACGTAACAATAGTATTCGTGATAAAGAAGGACGTCTACGTATGCCTATGAGTGTATCTGATGATATGGGAAAGACTTGGCATTATTCCGCTTCGGAATTTCCACCCATTGATGGAGGACAACGGCTGGTATTGATGCGTTTGAATGAAGGTCCTATTTTGCTGATATCTTTTACTGAGCATCCTTATCGTACTCCGAAGGAGGAGCGTGGTATGATGTTTACTGATAAATCAGGAAAGCCTTTTAAAGGATATGGCATGTATGCGTTTGTCGCTGCTTTGTCATACGATGAAGGATGAGAAAGAACCTCTGGCCTGAACACAAAAACGTTAATTGATTCATTTGATGGCCACTTTTATTATCGTTTTTTAATGGTTGGTTGGGATGCTCCCTTTATGGGGCAGTTCCAAGATTCTTTAAATGAAGATCAAACTATTATACGTATTTGGGAAGGTGATAATTAGGATCCTTCTATTGTCCGTTATGGAAAGTCTTATTATCTGGTCCATTCTTCTTTTGTTTATATTCCGGGACTGGTAGTTTACACGTCGGATGACTTGGTCAATCTATGCTTATGAGAACGGATTTCAAACATTGGGTCGTCAGGATCCTTTTACGTGAATTGCTTCAGAAGGAGAATGGTTACATTTGAAAGAAGGAGTTATTTCTTTACCTGTACCGGATCACTTAATATGCTAATTTGCCGTATGGTTCTGCTATGTTCGCATGTCAATTAGTCTATTAGCAAATTGGCAAATTAGCACATTATTCAAAATTTGCACATAATAGACCAATTTTTACCTTTCTGTCCTCTGTTTCTCGTTTAATTTTGTAATAGAACAAATCTTAATCTATACAAAATGAAACATTTACATTTTCTCGCTTTTGCCTTGTGCTGGCTTGTATGGGGACATCTGTTAAAAGCACAAAGTATTGATCATTATAGTTCGTTAGATCCTTCGCAACCTATAGAATTTAAAGGGAACTGCCTTCGTTATGCAGATAAAGAAATTATTTTAGGTCCGAAAACATTTTTTGTTGATGGGCAGTTGTCCGATAGAGAAGTGGCGGATAATCCTTATGTTTTTAATAGTTTCAATAAAGCTGCCGCTAATTTCTCAGCTGGTACGGAAGCGGAACCAATGAAAGTCTATCTGGCTCCATACGTTTATTGGATTGATGATCCGGATGACCCTGCTATTCGTGTTGGTAAAGACGGACGTGAACCGTTCGGCTTGGTTGTTAAATGCCCTTATCTCCATATTATCGGATTGAATACTCATCCTGAAAATACAGTCCTGGCATCCAGCCGTGGACAGACACAGGGGGCTGTCGGTAATTTCACCATGTTTGATTTTTGGGGAGACGGTCTGTTGGTAAAGGACTTGATCATGGGGAATTTCTGTAATGTCGATTTGGAATATCCTCTGAAGAAGGAATTAAGCAGGAAAAAACGAATGTCTGCCATCACTCAGGCACACGTTGCTTATTGTCATGGCGACAAGATTGTGGCGGATAATGTACATTTCATCAGCCGCTTGAATATGAATCCGTTGAATGGCGCCAAGCGGATACTTTTTAATAAATGCCACATGGAAAGTACGGATGACGCATTGACCGGAACAGGGGTTTATCTGGATTGTACACTTCATTTTTATGGTCAGAAACCTTTTTGGAGAAGTGATATGGGCGGAGCTGTATTTTTGAACTGTGACTTTTATGTGTGTCATGAGGAAGACCGGCAATATTTTTGTAAGTCGGTCGGGCCGTTAAGTATTGTTGATTGCCGTTATCATTCGAAGAAGCCGGTTTATGCGGGCTGGACACATGATCCTACAGATTGGTTGCGTTGTTATCAATATAATGTGAAGCTGAACGGGCAACCTTATGTAATAGGGGCTGACAAGCCTTATAATACGGTTTGCATGGATCAGTTGAATCAACTGAAAGCTTTCCGGCTGGAAGAGAATGAAGAGGTAGTTTATAATACTTACAATTTATTGAGAGGAGAGGATGACTGGGATCCTCTTCGGGTGAAAGACCGTGTTATTGCTATAGGTAAGCGAGATGGAAGGGATTATACTCGGATGCCCTCTTGTCTTTCTGTAGAGCCCTTAACGGCTTCCATCCAAACAGGTGGTCGGACGGTCAGATTGACTGCAACAGTAAAAAGGCATTGTAACTATGTACTGAATAATGTTCCCGTGAAGTGGAAAGTACAACAAGGTTACGAAAAGGAGGTGAAATTATCCACTTCCGAGGGTTATGAATGTGTTGTCGAGGCAACTAATGTGGAGGATGAAACAAAGCATTTCACTGTGATAGCCTATACAGAAGATGGTTTGGAATGTGCGACAGAGCTTACGGTTGCTCCCGATTATGTGCCGGCAGGAAGATCCTTCGTTTACGGAAGAGCCGGAATTGAATATTGACAGGAAAGGAGATAGACTTCCGGTTTCTGTGTCAGTTATGCTTTAAATTTGAATGGGCGCAAGGATGAATCATTGATAAAGAAAGGGCAAGTGAATATCACTCATATATTTGAAACGGATTTTCAAGAACTTTCCATGTAAGAATCACCACAACTTTTACCGGGATTTTTTTGGTGGATATAAGCCTTTGGATACGGCAGCATACGGTGCAAGGTAGTTTCGGATAAGGATTATTGGTTTATGGACTGGAATGAATGGTTCTCACGGAACCGGTTTGTTGCAGGATCAGAAAGAACCCGTTTGCTGTATACTCCATTGGATGGCAGCTATGGAGATATATGGCAATCATTGAATGTGGATGCCAGTAAAACAACAGGACAAGGTTTTGGTAGTGCTACAGGACAGTATTTGGATTTGTATATCAAGTTTGATACCCATGCTTTAACGGGATATGCATTGCGTATCCATTCATTACGACCAAATATAGTAATGCAGTTGATTTTATTTTGATGAAATATAGAGAACAGGGTGGCTGAAGCCATCAGTCAACGGTGTCTTCTACCTGCTATCGTACAAATTGTACTCTGACATTGACTGCTAAAAAGGAAAATTGACGGCACATGCTTCAACAACGACTCCGCTTCCGGCGCCTATAACTGATCCGAACTTGAAACTTTCGGTAGATTTGGAGGCGGATATGGCCTCGAACACTTTTGGGGGCACCGGTATCCAGCATACGGGCAGTTGTGGTGAAAGTACAACGATGCTGCACTATATGAAGGTGGAAT
>VOFB01002174.1_pt1 | contig 37682 bp, 59 predicted proteins | sample 5384141 | NCBI WGS metagenome assembly VOFB01 (sample SAMN12384721, study PRJNA508395) | human gut metagenome | isolation source: healthy gut A | host: Homo sapiens
ATTACGTATTGCTACGAAATCGCACGTCTGCCGGGCGGTGTGAGATCACAGATGCAGTTAGAAGAATGCCCAAAGTGAAATGAAAAATCTGGCGAGGTCAAAAAATAGATTAAATCAAATAGCTTCATCACATGTCAGCCAACAGGAGTAATCAACTGATTGTCCTTTTATTTATTGGCAAGAGCAACGAGCCAAAGTCCGTGCTTGCACGAGACCCGGCGACTGCTTTCATGATAACTTGAGTACTCGCGGAGCGTGTTTCTCATAGTTTTGATAGAAAGCGGTGTGTGGTGGTGTGGAACGAAAGAGGAATGGCAGGATATGCTGATGGCGGCGTTGTGCAGTTAACGATTTACTGGCCGGGTTTGTGATGATGAATAATTGGTATCAGGGAGGCACAAAAAAGACGCAGGATCAGGGGCTGACGAAGGCTCAGCAAGTGACGCAAGCTGACAGGCACTATGTGATGCCGGTGGGAATGCCGGTGGGGCTTTATATTCATACGAAGTGTGATGGTGCTTGGAACGGGAAAGGTGGAGAATCTAAATGGATGAGGTGATGGAACCGGCGAAGACGGTTTTCAGGAAAGGGATTATATACTGAGTATTAATGGCACGAAAATCAGGAATGGGCGCAAGCCAGGCAATGAGTCTGATTCAGCCTGTAAAGGAAATATGCTTAACTTTTGAAGTATTGAGAGAGGGGGATAAAACTGGCCTGTCGATGAAACCGGTGGAGACTGCAGAAGACGTTTATAAGATCGGTATGTCAAGACGATACACAGGAATAGGAACGATTACGTATGTTGATGCCAATCAGTAGTTTGCAGCCTTAGGCCATGGCATTACAGATGCCGATACCGGAATCTTATGGACATCAGTCATGGGATGGTTAATGGTCCAATATATTGTCGGTTGTCAAGGGTTCCAGGGGAACGCCGGGAGAGATTGTGTGAAACCATTGATTATCGAAGAAAAACAGATCGGCACCCATTGATGAGCAATAGCGGATGCGGCATTTTTGGGACAATAGAGGTGGCTATCTGGCTTATGATGGCATCGAAAGCCGTGCGCCGGTTGCAATATCTGGAGTGAAGTACTGAATGGCCCGCCGCCATTGTCTGTAAATTGCGTAGTCGCAGAAACAGAGAGCTGGCGAAGCTGAAACTTCAGGAAAATTGACAGGCACAATCGCGATCACAAAATTTTGTCCCGCAAATACGGATGAGCGTCTGCTGGCAAAAACAAACGGTATTTCAGGGGATGAGCGGCAGCCCGGTTATTCAGAATGGTCAGCTGGCAGGAGGGAGCTGTCACCCATGTCTCTTTGTTAATGAGCCTACCAGCGATATGGCATTTTTGCCGAAAATATGAAAACGGAAGAATAAATGGAAAATAGATAATGTGTATTTCTTGTGGATTCAAAGGTGTTTCTGTGATAAGATAGTACTAATTATCGACCCAAGATATTAAGATTGACCATCATTGTATTTGATCCTTCAGGCCGCTGTATCTGAAACAGATTTTACAGAAGAGAATCAGTTTGATCTGATCTCTGATGGATGTGATGATGTTCGAGATGGATGGGCTGACGGCAGCCAGGAATTATCAGAATGAAAGGACGGATGCTGGTGATCCCGATATTTGCAATGGAATGCCAGTGCTGGTAAATGTTAGGAGGCAGGTGAAGAGAGCGGGGAAATGAATGGCACCTGTCCAAGCCGTCGGATGAAACGAATATGATGCGTAGATCAGGGTTATATTACAGGATAAAATTTTTTATAACAGGGTGGTGACAAGATGCACAAGGGCTTATTTGACAATAACAGAACAAATAAAAGAGACATTGGGAATGAATGATATTATCAGTGTTCTGAGAAAATGAATTCAGCAATATTTATCTGGTAGATTAAAGCCAGCAGATAGATTATCGATTATAAGAATCAGGCAGTCGGAGTCAAAGAAATTTTTACAGACAAAGCAGCCTTTGGCAAAGCTGCCACATAAGAAATGGTAGAACGTTGTTTTGAGGATCGGAAGAAGATTTAAACGCGGCCGTAGTATTTTGGAACACGTATGCAGTCAGCTTCATAAAATCCCCAGTTCACAGTCCATTATCGGGTCAAAAGGGGATGGGTACTTTCATACATACATGAAATGTGCCAGAATCGGAGATGCAGATACATTTCAGAGAGTCATTCTGCCCCTTTACAATGAGGATGCCAGATGTGAAGCAGAATGAAATAGAGAAAATCATACATGCTGACATTACAACCGGAAAGCGCAAAAATACTGATCATAGAGGACAACGCGCTTAATAGGGAAATGCTTTTAAAGAGATTCCTCAAGGATAAGTATGATATCCTTACAGCAGAAAACGGAGAAATCGGTTTTGAGATATTGAGAAGAATTACAAAAGCATTGTCGAGATTTACTGATATGATGCCGGTATGCGATGGAACAGAATTTTGAAAAAAAATCGGCGAGGATAAAGGCATTACTTATTCCTGTATTGTTATCACTGCAAACAGTGACGAAGATGGAGCGAAGGATGTCTGAATTTGGGAGCTTCGGATTTCATCAGAAAACCAAACGCAGACATTGTCAAAGGAAGAGTTGACAATGTTATCAAGTTAAAGGAATCCACACCGATGCTGGCTGCAGTTGAGCATGAATTGACCGACTTTATACCAGGCAGGTATTTCTGCATTATGCAAAGGGATCATGAAGAGCAGATACGCCAATGCACTTAGTTGTGGCGAAGATCATTGATTTTAAATTGATTAAGCACATGTACGGCAATAAAAAAGCGATGAGGCATTGGTTATTTAGCGTCCATACAGCAATAGAGTCAGGAATGGATTGGTTGCCAGACAAGGCCATAACCTTTGTCGGCTTGTTCTGGGGAAGACTATAAGACATTTGAACAAAAATTGAAAAATGTCATCAGTGAAGTGAAGGCCAATTCACCGGTAAAAGGCTGATGGTCAACACGGGTTTATAAAGACATCGACAAACGACTCCTGTTTCAGCAATCTGTGACTGTGCCTCTATGGCAGAAGAATCCATTGCGGACAATTATGATTGTGATATGGCTTATTATACAGAAGAAAATGGGCCACAAACGGATCAACAACCAGATGATAGAGATTGCCTTTGAATCGGTGTTGAAAATCATGAATTTATTGTTTTTTATCAGCCAAAAGTAGATATTGATAATGGAAAAGTCGCTAAGCAGAGGCATTAGTGCGTTGGCAGGCCAAAGATGGCACATCGCTGATACGCCTGGAGAGCGACATTCCGTTTATGAAAGAGATGACGATTGTCAAACTGATGAATATATCTTCCGACAGGTCTGCAGTCTGCAAAAAAGAAGAATGGATAAGGGAGTAAGCACCGCCTTCCTATTTCTGTTAATTTGTCCAGAACCAGTGCACTTCATGAAGATGAAGCGAAACGCTATATTGATATTATAGTGAAAAAACGGCATTCCTTTTTCATGGTAAAAAAGCGATAGAGCTGACAGAGTCGGCCGCCATTTATAATGATCGTGGAGGCAATGACAGAACATCTGACTGACGGTGATGTATCCTTCATATCGACGATTTCGGTTGTGTATTCTCATTGATCAGCCTGAAACCAGTTCCCGTTCAGTACGCGGAAGATTGATAAGAGTCTTATTGATGAAAAGCCAGAGCAAGGGGAAACCCTGGTGGAGCAGGTTATCACATTATCAAAACTTCTGGACATGAAAGTTGTGGCTGAAGGCGTGAAACAAAGGAACAATTAGACATCATTAAGGCCCTGCAGTGCGATGCGGTACAGATTTTATTATGCAAAACCGATGCCGGAGGATGAATTATTGAATATGTCAAGGGCATACAGTCAAAAACAAAATCAGTAAAAATCGTCAGACAGGGATTTAGGCTATTTGAATAAGAATGCTGCAGACCTCTGATGAGTACGGAAAATTAGCAGCCAAAGCAGAAAGATGATTATCTTTTAAGAATTTGTGTAACCTGTGGACATGAAAACACTCTTCTGAGTATAATGAAGGTGATAGAAAACATAATAACCTTTTTTTGATAGCAGATAATTACAAAACTTAAGCGATTTTATTGTGCAAATTTAACAATTTAAATCTGTGTGATATGGGCTTGTTATTTTTGGAATTATCTCAGACTAGAAGATAGGGAGATAGAGATAGATATGATGGAAGGCATATACAAAAACCGGTAGTGACAATTGACAACGGTATGGCAGAAGGCGTTTGGCGCAGCCAGCGGTGCAGCACAGGGAAACATTGGATGTTACTATGTTGGAGTTTGGGATCGTTGGGGGAGATAATGGCGGTAAAGCTTTGGCAACGGCTTCATGGTCAGATTTTAATGGAACAATTACGTTGAATATTTATTTAATGATACCATGATCAGGTCGAAACAGATGATGCATCTGTTCAGAAGACATGTAGCGGAAATAATGCGACATTGACATTTGCAAGTACAGCATCTAATCCATTGACAATAGGTATTCATGTTGAGCATCAGGGTGGAAATATTGATAATCTTAAGATGACAGGATTTCATATTATTCTGTAAATTGCCAAGTATAAGTTTATCCGTATTTGACATTTTAAGAACATAAAACCGCCAAAAAGCCTGTAATTGAAAGCTTTGCAGCGGTTTTGTTTTTCATTTCTACCAGTATTTTTTCTATATTCCTCTGCTCTTCCTCGGGCAGGAGAATTTGCTTAGAATTTTTGAGCGAATAATTGATAAGCTGCGTTGAGTTTTGTTATAGCTCCAATAGTTAGAAATCCTTCACCAGCTTGTCGATTTCATCTTTCCAAGCACCTGGCATTGTTTATTCCTGATGGCGTAAACCTGTACAGATGTTCAGTACGGTTGGTCGATGGGTGGTGACGATACAGGTCTGGAGGGTAAGTGGTCGTATCGCGATATTTCGCCGACCTGACGTTCAGTGGTGGCCACGTCCAGAGCGGAGGTGGCTTACCAAGAAGCAGGATCGGAGATTTGCAAGCAGGTTGCCTGGCGATGGAAAGTCGCTGGGCCTGACCCTCTGAAGCCGCCGCCTCTCTCCTTGACCATACTCTGGATGCCGTCAGGCAGCTTTTCACGAATTCCCAGGCGTCTGCCAGCTTCAATGCACTATGATCTCTTCATCAGTGGCATCCGGCTGACATTGCGCATGTTTTCGGCAATGGTACCGGAGAACATGGTGTTGCCCCTGAGGTACATAGGAGAAGAACTTTCTTGTGGAAGGCGACATCACCATTTTGTTGTCTTTGTCATTTCCGGCACAGATCAGGTTTCGCCTTCGGCTGGCTTCAGCAGCGAAAGGATCAGACGGAGCATGGTTGTCTTACCTCGCCGGAAGGCCCACAAGGGCAACGATCTCATGAGGGTAGGCCTCCACAGATGCGTTAAGAAAACTTCGGTTCCTGTGTGATAGGTGTAGCTCATATGCTGCATATTCAGACCGATACCGATGCTTCGGTAAGCGTTCATAAATTTGCGGACTTCTGCATCCATGCTGTAGTCTTCCTGAGGCATATCCCATGATATCCATGAGACGACCGGCGGAAATGGTCAGTGAGATGGCGGATGGGATCAGTCCAACAAGGGAATTGACAGAACCTGTCAGATTGCCGGAGAGGGAGAGAAACATTGTCATAGTACCATAGGAGATGGCACCGCTCCATACCGGTAAATGCCCCAGCCGTAGCAACTGTAAGAGACGATGAAGCCGATGATGGACATCAGGACGGAGGTGAGGATGGACATTTTCTGGAAATCCAACCGCATCTGGATATATTCCTGCTGAAGATTTTTCAGACGGTTCGTATAAAAATGAATCAGATCGAAGGCTTTGATGGTCTGGATATTGGAAAAAGCCTCCTGGTTGAAGCCGTAGAGCCTGGCACTCATGGCGGCACTTTTCTGGTTATTGCTGCGCATCCTGCGAAGCAGCGGTCTGGACATCAATGCACTGAATGGAATACCGATCAGGGCAAAAGTGCGAAGGTCGGATCATAATAGAGAACGATGGCCAGAGAACTGAAAAAAAATTTCACGGTGTAGATGATCAGGTTCGGTACCCAGTTTAGGATACCACTGGAGATATTGGAAGCATCGGCGTTCCATCGGGTCACCAGATCACCGGTGTGATAAGCAGTCAGAGATTCCCCAGTCTGTGACAAGGATTTTTTGAAAAATGTCATTTTAATTTCTGCATCAACTTTCAGGTTAATGAAGGTTGATGCGTAAAAGGTAACCTGGGCGACGATGACATTCACCATAGAAAAACCAATCATGGCTGCAAGGTGCGGAGCAGTTCTCCTGTCTGATGACCGGTGATGATATCCACCAGATCTTGGAAATAAAACTGGATACAAAGGGAGATACCGGTGCCCGGCAACACGAGAACGGTATAGAGGATCATGGCTTTCCAGTAGCGGCGGCCATACTGATAGATCCAGTGAAGCTGGGTCAGCATTTTTCTGAGGGTGCCATCGGTCAATTTGGCGATGAGCCATTGAATTTTTACATGGCAGGGCCCTCCCTCTTTATCAATGGCTGCTGACCACATCCACGGCAGGAGGGATTTTTCATACAGCACAGGTGGAAGATCCAGGATTTCACGGCTCCAATTCAGCTGCAAAATCAAGAATTTCCTTTTCAGACCTTCAGGTGTCCAGGAAAGGAGAGATCAGGCTGCTGCATGACACGCAGGGTTTTCAGCGTATCATCCAGTGTTTCCAGGTGATCATCTGATGCCCGTCAAGGAGAAGGATGATGCCCCCAAGAGGGTAAGTTTTTGTTGTAAAGATACCGGAGTGCCGCACCATGGTATGCCGTAGACCTGATAATGCCGTCTTTTGTACCAATCAGATTGAGATCACCGTTGAAGATAAGGCGTTCAATCAGATCATGCCATAGAGCAGTATGGGTGGATTTGCCCATGCCTGAATAACCGGAAAAAACCGTACCTTTTCTTTGTACAGAATAGAGGCGGAATGAAGGGCAAAAGGCCATACATTCCGGCTTAAGATACAAAAAAAAGAAAAAACGGATGGCATGAAAAATATGTTCATTTTCCGTTTGATAGACAGGCTTTCTGCTGGTAAAGACGCACATAATGGCCGTCCTTTGTCATTCTGGCTTCGAAAATGTTCGTCATTTCAGGAAAAAGCATGCGGTACATGTCTTCGTATTCATAAGAGGATCAGTTCACGATTCTTGTTGAGAACCTGTCAGGGGACACCAGGAAGGAGATGCAGGGACTGCTTCAATTTGCTGGTCAGGCTGCGGTAGATTGAGCCCGGAAACAGTGCCGGATGCAAAAGCAGTATCCGACATGGAATCAGATGAAGCAGTTGGTCCAAAAGCAGCATCTGAAGGGTTTTCTGTATAGAATGACTCAAAATCCGATGGAAAGAGATCAGGCTCTCCGTATAGGCCAACATTCAGATCAGCAATTTTCATTTTGTCTCAAAAGCGGTAATCCCAGGGGACTTAGCGTTTCGGAAAGAAAATGCATCTGCAGCATTGTATGGATAAAATCATGAATATCACCGGAAAGGGGATATCCGGTCAGCGTCTTCAATGCCATAATGCTCGGCCAGTTTTTGAATCAATTGGTCTTCAGACATCGGATGTTCAATGCTTGCCATATAAAGACACCGGTTTCATTCAGTTGACAGCCCTTCTTCTGGTCGGCAACAGCCTGACCGTAGGAAGCAGCCAGTAAGTGTCATTAACTTTTTTTTAAAAGATAACAATTCTGACGTTTAAGCATAACAAAAGTCCTTTGTAAGATTCTTATATAATAGGATAAAATCCATAGATTTCCTTTATTGTATCAGATATAGTGATGTTTTCACTTGATTTTTTTAACTAAAATCGTGTATAACAGATGGATATAAATGCAAAGTAGCGACTATCAATGGTGATATCGAAACCGGATAGTCGCTTTTTTGCGTTATGAAAATCATAGACAATGAGATTCAAAAACAGGAAAAGGAGATCTGAGGCAATATACCGAGTGATGTTGGTAGAGGATGATAGTGCCGTCAGATATGGATACAAAAAATTTCATCTGTAAGGAGAGGGTAAAATCGTCTTAAAAATCAGTAGAGTGGATTTATTATGGCAAAGGAATCTTCTGCTAACTGGCAAAGGTATCCATAATATGGTAGAATAATTTTGTAGCTGCTCATTCAGGCCTGAAGATGTTGTTGGTCATCAGGCTTTGAAAGTCTGTGAAGGAGGAACTGCCTATGGCTCAAAACCTGATTTTAGTTGCAATTGTTTTATTTTTATGTTTGATGGCCGAGAAGCTGTCAGGAAAAGTCGGCATGCCGGCACTGATTCTGTTTATGGGTGTGGGGATGCTGTTTGGCAGTGACGGTATTCTTCGGATTGCCTTTGATGATTATGGATTGGCACAAAATATCTGCCTTATCGCCCTATGTTTTATCATGTTTTACGGCGGTTTCAATATGAAATGGAGCGCAGCAAGACCAGTGGCCGTCAAAGCCATCTGTCTTTCTACTATTGGTGTTGTTGTGACAGCCGGCCTGACAGCGGTATTCTGCTTGGTGGTTTGAAGTTTGATTTCGTCGATGCCTTCCTGATGGGGCCGTGTTATCATCAACGGATGCAGCCAGCGTCTTCTCAGTATTACGAACGAAAAAACTGAATTTAAAGGATGGTACGGCGTCTATTCTTGAGATGGAGAGCGGCAGTAATGACCCGGTGGCTTATCTTTTGACAATGATCGGTATCATGATGAAAACAGGCGAAGTCTCAGCTCCCTGCCCTATGATTTTGCCCAGGTGGTGTTCGGTTTGGCTATCGGTGCAGCGGCTGCTTCCCTTTGGCATTCTTTTACTGAAGAAGGGAACGATGCAGGCAGCAGGCATGGATATGATCCTTGTGACCGCCCTGGTGATGATTGCCTTCGGTTTATCTGAGGCCATCGGCGGCAATGCATTTCTGACGGTTTATCTAATGGGTATTTTGCTGGGAAACAGCAATATCAGAGGCAAAGAAACGCTGATCCCATTTTTGACGGAATGACCGGTCTGGCTCAGATTGTTCTGTTCTTCTTGCTGGGACTTTTGTCCTTTCCCACAAGCTGCCACAGATTTTCTTTGTATCCCTGGCGATTGCCATCGTACTGATGGTGATCATCCGTCCGGTTACAGTATTTCTGATTATGAAGCCTTTTAAATGCAGCAGCAGGCAGTGCCTGATGATTTCCTGGCAGGGCTTCGAGGTGCAGCCTCCATCGTGTTCGCCATTATGGTAATCGCGGCCCAGTTCGTCATCATCAGATACATTGTTTCATACAGGGTATTTATGGTGGCTCTTTTATCCGTTGCCATACAGGAACTTTGCTGCCATTTGTAGCAGAGAAGCTGAAGATGGTGGATGACAGCTGCGATGTCCGTATGACTTTTAATGATTATAAGGAAGCATCAGAAATTACCATGATGCAGATGGAAAGTCCCGGAGGGACATAACTGGGAGAACCGTCTGGTGAAAGATGTCAGCATGCCAACAGGCTCATTAGCTGTGATGATCAAACGCCATGGCGAGACACTGATTCCCGGCGGTGATACAAGGATACTGGCGGGAGATACCATTGTTCTCAGTGTTCCGGCCTATGAGTCCGGCGGTCAGGAACATCTTGAGGAGCAGGAGATTGGCCCAAAACATCGTTGGTGCAATAAAACCATTGCAGGTTGATGCTCCCTCACGGAACGCTGATCGTACTGGTGCGGCGGGGCAATGAAAATATCATTCCAAATGGTCAGACAGAGATTTTTGGAAGGAGATCATGTAGTGATCTACCGATAAATGTGATAATAACTTTATTGATGAATCAAGCTATATTTTATCCTTAAACAATAGATGATAGATTTGCAGGGCAATATATGCTAAGATGTGAAAGTAACAGAAAATGGAAATCATGACTCTTGAAAGGAAAAATATATGATAAAGAATATTGTTTTTTGATATGGGGAATGTTCTTGTGGCTTATGATGGCCGCAAGGTATGTAAACATTACATAAAGAATAAAAAAGGACAGGAAACGCGTATTTACGGCAATTTTTCAGTCACCGGAATGGGTTTATCTGGATATGGGTGTGATGCCAGGAGGGCAGGCTGGACAGTTCAAGGATTACAGGCTGAAAGTGTCATGTGCTTCGGAATTTCTGATGCTTTTTCCGTCGGATAAACGAGAAGCACTGCTGGGGTACTGGCCCAGGATCCGAGACCGTCTTATCAGAATGATCCGGAGCGAGTGTATGGCGTTAATTTTGCCGGGCGAAATGTGAAGTTTAAGGTGGATGGTGATCGGCTGACTGTTTGCAGTGTGGATGGATGTACGATATAAGAATTGGGTATTGGCAGGAACATATAGAATTGAAGCAAATGATATGAAATCCTGTGTTTAATAGAATGTGGCCGAAATGAATAAATAATAAAAAAGACAACAGGGAGTGACGACAATGGAGTATGTATATCCGGATTATTACCGGCAGTTTACATGTATCGGCGGAGAATGTCCGTATACGCTGTGCGGGATGGAGATTGTCATTGATGACAAACACCCTTGAAAAGTATAAGAAATATCCCGGCGGTTTCGGTAATCGTCTGCGCAATTCAATTAATTTTAAGAGAAAAGTTTTAAGCAGTATGACAGAAGATGTGCTTTTCCTAAATGAGGGAAAATCTCTGCGATATTTATACGGAAGCCGGGGGGAAAAACTGTTTTGTAAAACATGTAGACAGTATCCGAGGCATGAAGAAGAATATGAAAATGTCAGGGAATTGTCATTGTCTGTCATGCCCGGAGGCAGCGCGGATGATTTTGTCACAGGACAGACTGAATCTCATTTATGATGAGAAAAAGGGCATTCAGAGGACTATGGGGATTTTGATGAACTGTCTTTTTTCACAGCTTTTAGACGGCCGGGATGCTTTCTGGAAACTGATAGAAAATGAAAAACGTACCGATGGTGCGGATGATGCAGATGCTGTCCATGGGCCATCATTTGCAGAAAAATATCAGCGAAGGTCAGCTGTTTGGGCTGGAAAATATATATGACCATTATCTTTCAGAAGGGCAGCAAAACCGAATGAATGTGTACCTCAAAGAAAAATGGGAAAAGCCGGAAGTCGTTATCATGTCATGAAAGGCATGTTTTCATGCCTGCATAAACTGGAAGCCTTATCCGCAGACTGGCCGGGAAAAGTAAGACATTATGAGAAAATCTTATTTAGCGGCGGCCGGAAAAAGTATAAGGCCCCGCACCGGTACCGGATGCCGGACAAAATAGCCGAGCAATTATTAAGCTATTTCATATACGTCTACTTCGCCGGAGCTGTTTACGACGGTATGCCGTATTCAAAAAAATCAAACTGGCCGTCATCAGCACCATGCTCATCGAAGACATGGTCTGCGCCAAAGCAGCAGAAAAAAGGTCAGCTTTCCTTTGAGGCAATCGCTGAGGCCGCTCATAGTTACGCTCGGGAAGTCGAACATCCGACCTTAATCTCCAACGCCTGTCTATCATGTTCAGACACCGGAAATGCTTCCATATCGGACGCCTGTGCGGTGCATTACTCGAATGGTAGAGGACTGCGGTGAAGAATTTGCTGCACATTTGTGAGCCAAGAAATTTATTTTATCTAAAAGTTGATTTACATCATTGAGGAGCACAACTGTTGATTGAAAATGACCATCACGCGGCTGCCTCAATACACAAAGAAGAAATTAAAAATGCCTCTTCTACACAGGTGCTTCTAACGCGTCCGGTACTTAGGTGCTGTTTTTAGCACCTTATGTACCCGCTGACAGCGTTAGGCAGTGCGAACGTGCCTGTGTAGAAGAGGCATTTTTAATTTCGTTCTATGACTAGGGGCAGCCGCTCTGCGATTTACAACTGCTCCGCAATACTGTAAATCAGCGCCTCCGTCTTTTCCCCAGCCAAGGCAAGGGTCAGTAATGGATTTGCCGAATATGCCTTCGCCGATCTTCTGGCTTCCGTCTTCCAGATAGCTCAATCATGAAGCCCTTGACAAGCTTTTTGATGTCATCGGGTGACGGCGGCTGTGCATGACTTCGTTGGCGATACGAATCTGTGCCATGTACTGCTTGCTGGAGTTGGAGTGGTTAGTGTCAATGATGCAGGCCATATTCTCAAGGCCTTTTTCGGCATAGCTGTCGTAGAGACGGCTGAGATTCTCAAAATGGTAGTTCGGGATATTGTTGCCATGTTCATTGACAGCACCGCGGAGAATAGCATGAGTCAGCGGATTGCCGGGGTTTTGACTTCCCAGCCTCTGTAGACAAACATCTGCGGGCTCTGGGCAGCTTCTATAGAATTGAGCATCACAGAGATATCACCGCTCATCGGGTTCTTCATACCGCATGGGATGCCGACACCGCTGCCTGTAAGACGATGAATCTGGTCTTCTACGGAACGGGCACCTACAGCTACATAACTGAGCAGGTCAGAGAGGTAGCGGTGATTCTCAGGGTAGAGCATTTCATCCGCACAGGTAAGGCCGGTTTCTTCGATGGCTCTTGCGTGGAGCTTGCGGATGGCGATCAGACCTTCCAGAAGATCCGGCTGCTTTTCTGGGTCCGGCTGGTGGAGCATGCCCTTGTAGCCTTTGCCTGTTGTCCGGGGCTTATTGGTATAGATACGCGGTATCATAATGATTTTGTCAGCAACCTTCTCTTGAACCCTTGCCAGGCGGTGAATGTATTCCATCACCGGTTCTTCACTATCTGCTGAGCATGGGCCGATAATTAAGAGAAACTTGTCGGATTCGCCTGTAAAGACCTGTCGGATCGCTTCGTCACGTTCAGCCTTATGCTGGGCGATTTTTTCTGAAATCGGGAATTGTTTCTTAATTTCCTGTGGGATTGGGAGTTTACGGACAAACTCCATCTGCATCTGTTCATGATTCATGGGTCAAACCTCCGTTTTAGTTGAATTTATCTTTTATACAAATATTGTAAAATCAAAGTGACACCATTATAACACAATTGCTTTTAAGGATTCAACGCTTTAAATTGAGAAAAATAAAATGATTTGAAAGATCAAAAATAATATTTGAGGGTTTCGGGTTGGAATTTGCCGAAATATCATAGATGGGCTTGAATTACTATAGAAATAGGAGTATAATCAGGTAAATAAACATTTTGTTAAAATAAACCATGTCAGAGAAACAATGTCATGAATATCAGACATGGACAAGATAAACGGAGGAAATGAAGAATGTACAAAATCGTATCAAAGCTGTTAATGTACGGCGATATACTGAAGGACAGCATTTTAATGCAGTTAAGCGATATTTTTAAACAGATGGATCAGGATACACAATCAAGAGATGAGCTGGTAACAAGGATTTTACCCAGGTGAAACATCTGCTTCAGGTGGCCACCGATTATGGTCCAGAAGAAGAAGCTTGTGGAGAATACAGAGGCCTTTGTTCAGGGAAGAAAAGCTAATAATGCGCTTCTTTTTGGTGACAGTGGAACAGGTAAGTCAACTTCTATCAAGGCTATTGTCAATGAATATTATGACCAGGGTCTTAGAATGATAGAGATATACAAACATCAGTTCAAGGATTTATCTAATGTTATAGCAAGCATTAAGAACAGAAATTACAAGTTCATAATATATATGGATGATTTATCTTTCGAGGAATTCGAGATTGAATACAAGTTCTTAAAGGCTGTAATTGAAGGTGGTGTTGAGACTAAGCCTGATAATATTCTTATCTATGCAACATCTAACAGAAGACATCTTATCAAGGAAACATGGAATGACAGAAATGATTTAGAGAGCAATAACGGCCTTCACAGATCTGATACTATTGAGGAGAAGCTTTCATTAGTGAACAGATTTGGATGCCAGATAAGCTACTCTAAGCCATCACAGAAAGAATTCTTTGATATTGTTATTGGCCTTGCAAGGAAGAATAATGTTAAGATGACAGATGAAGAGCTTATGGCAGAGGCTAACAAGTGGGAACTTTCACATGGTGGAATATCAGGAAGAACAGCACAGCAGTTTATCACATGACCGATATTTTATCGATGAAACGGCAGAAATTGTCTATGAGCTGACAGATAAGAAACTTGTACGCTATGTGGGCAATTATACCCAGTTTCGACAGCAGAAGCTGAAGAATCTGGCCATCTGGAAGAAGCAGTACGAGCAGCAGCAGGCAGAATTGGAACGACTGAATCAGCTGGTCGAGCGTTTCAAGCACAAACCGAAAAGGCAGCCTTTGCCCGATCCAGGAAAAAATTGATAGAGCGCATGGAGAAATTGCCGGATCCGCCGACACTGGCAGAACATATTTTTACCGGGGAACTGGTACCTGCGGTGATGGGTGGCAAATGGGTAGCTGAGGCAGAAGAATTGAAGATTGGTTACGACGGCAAGGCTATTGCAGAACTTTCATTGCGCATCCGACGGGGACAGAAGATCGGCATTATCGGACCAAACGGTGCCGGCAAGACCACATTTTCAAGACAGTAGCGGGACTTCTGGCCCCTGTCATGGGCAAATGTCAGCTGGGACTTCATATTGAACCGGGATATTTTGATCAGCAGACGGCGTCACTGACATCTGACAAGAAAGTGCTGGAACATTTTCATGACCTTTTTTCCCGCCATGCCGGAGAAAGATGTCAGGAATGAACTGGCGGCATGGCTTTTTGAAGGGGCAGATGTGCAGAAAACAGTCAGCGACCTTTCCGGCGGGGAGAAAGCCCGGCTCGTACTGGCAGAAATCCTTGAAAAACGGCCGAACTTCCTGATGCTGGACGAGCCTACCAATCATTTGGATATTCCGGCCAGAGAAACCCTGGAATCTGCTTTTAGAGTTTACAAAGGCACCATGCTCTTTATTTCCCATGATCGTTATTTCGTTGAACAGGTGGCTGATGCACTGCTGATTTTTGAGAACGGTCGGGTATCCTATTACCCATTTGGATACAGGCATTATATGGAACGGCTGGAGCGGATGAACCAATACCGGGCTGCCGGTGTTTCAGAAGAAGACGCCGCCGTTGTCCTGGGACAGATGAGTGCCGAGGATCAGGCCCTCATTGCGGGCTTGAAAAATGTACCGAAGGGCGCTACACTGCTTGGACATGAACTGTCCCACAGACCAGGCCTTTCTCGACTGGCAGTTAAGATTGGCAGCAGAAGCTATGGCAGATGCGGCTGAGAAAGTGGAGAATTATTATCATTCGGTGAAGAAAACGAAGCAGGATGAGTGGAAAAGTGGATAGAGCAAGTATGCGATGATGAAGTTGGTTCATCGGATGTCAAAGAACTAACTTCTGTTGATGAAAATCTATATCCCGAAAGTGTCGGGAAGTCAGGTGGATGATGTATTAGAACAATGGTATAAGTCGTGTTTAGACTGGTACGATATCTGGGAAGAAATGCATCCTCAAGTGCTAGAACATAAAGAAGAATATCCAGATGCAGAATTGACGATGAAACTTCATGAAGCAGAAGAAGCTGTGAAGAACGAAAAGGCATGGCTTAGTCTGGATGAATTGAAAAAATCAAGTAGAACAATAAAATATAAGACACAAAAACAGAGTTTTAAGCAGTTGTCAAATAAATATCCTGATAAGCAAAATCATTTTCAGATGACTTTGATATGCTTATTCAGGATATTTTTGTTTTCATTCGTCAAGTTAGTTGGTGTTTTAAAATTCTATTTTCTAGTCATTTTTACAGCCTGAACCAGACAGCGCTTTTTGAAAAAGCAATACCATAGCATAGAATCTGGTCATACTCATCTTCATATTCACGGGCATACATTTTCTCTTCAATCTGCTGCAGAGCAGCGTCACAATCTGATTCCATCTGCTCAAGAGATTTTGAGTACTTTGCTTCGAAGACGGCAACGCGGCTGTTTTTCAGTATCATAGACCACAACATCACTGCGGCCTTCACCATGTTCCTTATTGGATTCAACGATATAACCGGCTTCTGCAAAGATACCTGCCAGAAAAGCGTGGTAATAATCTTCGAGATAATCATGGTAACTGATGGTTTTTCGCAGAAGTTTGGTCATTTCATCAGTGATTCGGGAACAGTCTGTATTCCAGACAGCCTGAAACAATGCCTGTCTGTTCCAGGTTCGGGGCACTGTCGTCAAACCATTTGATAACGGTAGTCTCAAGATTTCACGAATTTCAGCGTTTGGAATTTTCAGCGCATAGACACCGTCCGTCTGAGGGGCGGAAAGCTGTACGTTATCGGCTCTGGTCAGATAACCGGTCAGGTAAAGAATACTCCACAGATTATTTTCGGAAGAATGGAGATAATCATAAGTCAGATTTTCATCGATGTGCTGAAGAATGTATTCACCGAGCAGTTTTTTCAAGCTTTTTGGTGATGGTATTGCCTGCATAATCAATAAAAGAACGGATAATGGCATTATCACTGGTGTTTTTCAATAACTTGAAGGTTGAGCTTGAGGATTTATCTGCAAATCTCGGAGGTAATTTATCACATCCCATGGACAGTAGACGTCAAAATCTCGAAACGGTACCGTCAAATTATTTTTACCTGTGAAGCATGTATTTCTGCATGTGCTTTTTGAGAAGCGTATTGACATCATTTTCAGTAAACCGAAATATTCATTCAGGCGGGAATGACTGATGGTGTCGGATACAAAATTATTAGTGCCTGTAAAAATGCTTTCTTTTGCAATTTTGAGGCAACCGGTAATCAGAAAAAGCAGAGATTGGGGTTATCTTTGAGTGCGGTGCTCAGAAGCGTTTTAATCAGGCTGAGCATTTCGGTATAATACCCATGGCTGCTGGCTTTTGCAAGTGGAACATCGTATTCGTCCAGTAAAAAGAATAACCGGTTTGTGATAATACGTTTTCATCATGCGCATCAGCAGAACCAGAGAACGGCTGAGGTGAATTTTGCCGGCAGTGCCTGCTTTCAATTCAAGAAAAATCTGTTTATCATCGCTGTCTATAATCGGACAATCAAGCAAATATGCATGTTCTTTGTATAAATCAGCAATCTGGGCAGCAAGCTGACCGTATGCGTCATCAAAATTCAGCCCATCCACATCTTTGAAAGTCAGAAAGAGTGTGGGATATTGATTCATCCATTTCTGGCAGGACGCAGTATCTTTGGAAATTTCAAGTCCTTCAAATAAAGTGTCACTGTTTTTATGAATATCGAAGAAAGCAGCCAGCATGCTCATGCCAAGGGTTTTTGCCAAAGCGGCGGGGCCTTTGTAATGAGGGTGACTTTTGCAGCAGAGTTGTTTAATAATTCGGCAATCAGGCCGGTTTTATCAACGTAGTAATATCCGTTTTGACGGATTTCTGAAAAAGTCAGAAATACCAACAGGAATATTGAATGTTTGCATCATGCCAGCTCCTTTCTGAAAAAATAATCGAATTCGATGATGGTTTCAATGTAATTATCATATCACAGCAGCGGAGGTTTTACAATTACAGGCAGAGTTTGTTGTCAGGAATAATATTTACTTTTGAAGCATACTGATACAAAAAGACACATTCTACGTGGAGGCTTATGTATGATTCAGAAAGTTGGCAATAATTCAATGATTTTGAGAAGCCGCCGGTGATTCTGGCGGCTTCTTCTGTTGTAGGGGAGAAAGAGGGACAGGGCCTTTAGGGCAGTATTTTGACCATGTGGAGACAGATCCGAAGTTTGGCACGGAGACATGGGAGCAGGCAGAGAGTACCATGCAGCTGATGGCGGCAAAGAAAGCCATCAAAAGGCCGGTTTATCCAAAGAACAACTGGATTTTCTTTTGCCGGAGATCTGTTGGGGCAGCTGGATTGCTACATCTTTTGGACTGATGGAGCTGGAACGGCTGGTTTTTGGTGTGTATGGGGCATGTTCCACCATTGGAGAATCCCTGCTTCTGGCTTCTATGGCCCTGTGTGGCGGTGCAGGCAATTATGCTTTTGACAGTGACTTCGAGCCATTTTGCCGGAGCCGAAAAGCAGTTTCGCTTTCCATTGCCCTATGGTAATCAGAGGCCGTTATCCGCCACCTGGACCGTTGTAGGTAGTGGAGCCGTGATCGTGGCGGCAGAAGATAAAAAGGTAAAAGCTATGGCGAAAATCACTGGCGGAACTCCCGGACGCATCATTGATTTTGGTGTGAAAGATTCTATGAATATGGGGCTTGTATGGCACCGGCGGCCTGTGATACCATTTGTCAGCATTTAAAGGATTTTAACAGGCAGCCCACAGATTATGATGCTATTATCACCGGAGATTTGGGAAAGTGGGACAGCAGATTCTTCTGAAACTGGTGGCTGAACATGGCTATGATTTCAGTGACAGGCATTTGGACTGCGGTATGCTGATCTTTGACCCGGAGAGCCAGGATACCCATGGGGAGGCAGCGGCTGCGGATGCAGTGCAGTATCACTGGCGGCCTATCTGCTGCCGAAAATAAATCGGGAGAATGGCAGAGAATACTATTTGTACCCACAGGCGCATTGTTGTCAACGGTGAGCTTTAATGAAGGACAGAGTGTACCGGGAATTGCCCACAGGGGTTGTGATTGAAAATATTAAAAAGAAACTGATTGAGTGGAAAATGTAAGCGAAATTTTTTAATTAAGGGTTGTAAAATTTGTGTTGAATTTTACAGCTCTTTTTCTAAGCAAAAATATTTATTTGTAAACATGTCAGAACAGAGTGGACTTTTTGATAATATATAAGTGTTCAGAGATAAGCATTGTGTGAGTCCAATATGAAGGATTTGAGCAGATGTTGTTTTGAATGCATTCGATAAATATATGCATACTATGTACATTTTGAAGGGAGGCCATGGATATTACTGAGGACAATTATGTTGCCGGTCTGCAGGCGAAAAATGAAAAAGCACTTAAATTTTTTATTGAACACGACGGATGGATTGTGAAATCCATTGTACATAAAATGATGGCGAAATATCCGGATAAGCAGGAGGAGTGTATGAATGATATTTTCCTTGCTGTCTGGAGAAATGTGGACAGATATACCGGGGAAAAAGGCATCTTTCCGCACATGGCTGACAGCCGTTGCAAGATATCAGGTGCTGAGTCATATACGGGATATCAGATACCATGACTATGTCAGTTTGGATGATGTGGAGCCTGTTGGGGATTCAGATGTCAAAAGCCGATTGTTTGATGAAGAAGAAATGTTGAATTCAAAAAGTTGCTGGAGATTCTGTCGAAGGAAGACAGGCAGATATTCACCGCACTTTTCTGGTACGAAAAAAGCTATAAGGAAGTCGGGCAGGAGATGAATATGCCTGTGGACAGAGTCTACAGCAGAGTATCCGTGGAAAAAATTGAAGAAAAATAACAGATGGTTAGGAGGGAGCATATGAAGAATATTTATGATTTGCTGAATCAGGCGGAAGATAATGAGGATATCCTTTCTGAAAATGAACGGATGGAAATGACAGATATTGAAAAACGCAGAATTTATAACAGAATACTGCTGGATTCAGAAGAAGAGCAGGAAGAGCAATCATGTGATGAGCAGAAAAAAAGTATCAAGATAATGAGAAGGCGCAGCAAGTAGAAGGTGGACGGAATATAGAAAGCAAGACCACAAAAATCGACAGAACAGGCAAAAAGGTCGAAAGGCCAAAAAACTGCTGACAGCGGCGGCCTGCATGGCGGTGATTTGTGCCGTTGGCTTTACAGCAGGGGCAGCAGTAAAGCGAATATCTGTATAAAATACACAGTCCGATTACAGAGAAGCTGGACAGTACGGACTCTGAAGCAGCAGCGGACAATACAGCAGATAACGTAATAGTAGATACGGCGGACAATACAGCAGAAAATACGATAGATGGTGTGGATATTCGTATGACTGAGGTCAGAATGCAGGAGGATAGCCTGACATTTGACTGTACATTTACTTTTGACGGTGATATCAGTGAGATGCAGAAGGAAATGGAGCAGTGGGCCATAACAGAAGGAAGAAATGCCATAGGAGATCAGCTTTTTGACAATGCGGAAGTTTATGTGGACGGTATCAACGTATTAGATGATGATTTTAATTATGTTATTTCACAGACAGAGGCCTTTTGTTTTTGGACAAAATGTGTCATTTGATGGAAATAAGATGCATATAGGATTTTTGATATATCAATTGACTGAAGGCGAAGACCACACCATTCAATTCTGTTTTAATGGTTTAAACATGAGTGATTATACTTTGGAGGGCAGTTGGAAATACACATATGAAGCAAAAAGCGGATGCGTATGAAGCAGAACTTGAATGGCAGGATATTTCTATTGAAGCCGAGAATCAAGAAGAAAAGATAACGCTGAATCGATATGCGCTGACACCAAACGGACCGAAAATTGATGCAACTGTTGAGGAGAAGAAAGGTAGTGATTCTGTCTATGAGGAGGATGGTTACACAAAATTAGATTATATGCGAATTGTGGCATGGGATGACCTGGGAAATTATTATCTGATGTACGGCAGGTCAAAGACTATAATATTGATGATTCAACGATTCCATATCATCAGAGGTTCACTATTTATGATGGCAGCAATGGTTCATTGGATGGACAGGAAAACCGGGATTACAAAAACTGTTGGGATGAAAATGCATCAACAGTGACATTTGCCATGGAGAAAAAGACAGATATAAATGGGATGCAGAAACAAAAGAATTTGCTGGTGCGGATTATGAATTTGTATCAGAACCGTATACGGTGGAGTTGGTGAAAAACTAGTGGTATAGAACTGCTCAACAAGTGTCAAACTTTTTATGGCATTCTAGTACAGAAAACCCGCTGTAAACAACTTAAAATATAGGTTTTACAGCGGGTTCTAATGACTGAAATTTCTAATTCTCTTCCAGTCCTGCCAGCAGTCTGAGATTCTTCTTCAGTATCTGCTGTTCTTCATCAGGGATATCAGCCAGAATGTCGATATTCGCTGTATCGATAGTATCGAGAACCGGTTTCTCAAGGGCAGCCCCTTCTCTGTCAAAACAACTTCTATGTAACGGCGGTCTTCTGTACTGACCTGGCGTTTTAACAGATCTTTCTTCTCCATACGATCGAGAATACCTGAAACGGTTGAAGATTTTCAAGTTTCAACTCCGCTGCAATTTCCTTCGGAGTCGTTTGTCACCCTTCCACAGACAGTGAGCACACCATACTGAACAGGTGTAACATCAAAGGGTTCAGGCGTTTGCTGACTTCCTGGAAGACCCTGTGCTGAGATGTGGTGAGCAGATAGTTAATACATTGATTTAATTCCATGTTGCTCCTTTTCTTAATATACAAATAGCTTTATAACACAGTTCGATGCATTTTGCCTGCCAAAATAATTGTGAACGAACTTTTTAGTTTAAATGGGTTTTGGCGGATTGTCAAACAATTCCAGAGAAATTTATTCACTATTATAATGTCCATAGGGTTCAAAATGCCGGATGGGCATTTTATAAGTTGATTTGTTGCAACAAAATTGATACCAAGTACTTCAATTGAAAGAAAAAAACTCAATCATTTTCAATTTTTGGCAAATTATACAAATTTGGATTGTGATTTTGTGACAAAATCAATTAAAATTGCATAAGACAAATTCAATTGTTAAGATTATAATAAATGCATACACAAACAATTAGTGTACCAATAATTGTTTATGTAAATAATTAATTATGTATCATAAGTTTAGGAGGATGCTTTATGAACAATTTATTAATGGAAGTGGAAAATGAGGTAGCAGTAGTAACAATTAACAGACCAAAGTCACTGAATGCATTGAATAGTGAGACACTTGCAGAACTTGACCAGTGTTTTGGTGAAATTGCAGAACGCAAAGATATTAGAGTTGTTATTCTGACAGGTTCAGGTACAAAAGCTTTCGTTGCTGGAGCTGATATCTCTGAAATGGTAAATGCAACACCTGCAGAAGGTAGAAAAATGGGAATGCTTGCAAAAGAAGCTTTCTTAAAACTTGAAACAATGCCTCAGGTTACGATCGCAGCAGTTAACGGATACGCTCTCGGCGGTGGCTGCAGGATTTCTATGGCATGCGACATTCGTGTAGCATCTGACAATGCTAAGTTTGGCCAGCCTGAAACAGGTCTTGGTATTCTTCCGGTTCGGCGGTACACAGCGTCTGCCTCGTCTGGTAGGTAGGGCCGTGCAAAGAACTGATCTTCACATGTGATCAGATTGATGCTCAGGAAGCTTACAGAATCGGTCTTGCCAACAAGGTTGTTCCTCAGGAAGAATTGCTTGATACATGTAAAGCATGGCTAAGAAGATCATTCCAAGGGCAGCTATGCTGTATCTCTTGCTAAACAGGCTATCAACACAGGTATGGATACAGATCTTGCAAGTGGTCTTACCTTGAAGCAAATCTGTTCGGCTTATCATTCTCAACAGATGATAGAGAAGGAAGGTATGACAGCATTCCTTGAAAACGTAAAGGCAAACCTGACAGATTTCTAAATTGGATTGATCTGAGTTTAATTTAAGGGACGGTTTGACATTTTCGGGGGCAAATGCACGGGTTGTATTTCGCCTCATTTAGAAAAAAAGAGTTGTTTATTATTTAACATAATGTTTATGTTGCGTGTTATTTAGGGAGATATGAACATTCACATTTTAGTATTAGTTATTGCAATTGCCCTTTTCGGTGTACTTGCTTTTAAGCAGATGAGTGCACTGATTCTGGCTCCCCCTTGTTACTATTTTTGTTATTTTGTGTTCCGGTTTGCCGATTCTTGATAGTCTGAAAGGACTTTTCATGCCGGCAGCAACAGATTATATTGCAAAATTTCTTAACATTCTTTGTTGGTGCTCTTTTTTGGTGCGGTTTATCAGTATACAGGTGCCGCAGAATCTATTGCAAGAGCCATCGCAGGACTTTGCCACGGCAAATTTGTTGCACCAATTATCATGTGTATCCACAGGTATCCTTACTTTCGGTGGTGTCAGTGGTTTCGTTGTATTCTTCGTTATCTACCCAATCGCCCTGAACCTTTTCAAAGAAGGCAACCGACAAGAAGATTGATTCCGGCTGCTATTTCAGCCGGATGCTGGACATGGTCCATGTCAGCGCCTGGTTCACCATCCATCCAGAACGTTATTGCGATCAAGAGTCTTGGTACACCATCAACAGCAGCATTTGTACCATCATCTGATTGCAACAATCCATTATTAATTCCGTTAATCTTTGTATGGTTGGTATCGTGCCCGCAAAGTTCACAAAGAACGGTTATTATTTTGATGATGCATCTTTAAATATCAGCTGTCAGCAGAAGATTTGAACATCAGGGACGTGAAAAAGATTTGCCACTGGGTAATCGTAGCAATTCATTCCTATTATTTCTGATTCTTGTTCTGTTTAATGGCAATTTCATCTTGATGTTGAGACATCTGTATTTTCAGGGGTTGCATTGCAGCAATCCTGATGCTCAAATTCGTCAAGGGCGGTATTGAACAGTGGGTGAAAGTTTTTTCAATAAAGGTGCAGCAGATTCAGGTGTTGCTATTTTGAATACAGCCATCGTTGTTGGTTTCGGTGGTGTTGTTACAGAATACACAGGGGATTTTAATGACCTTGTTACAGCATTAAAGGGTATGTCAATGCCTCCACTTGTATTCGTTATGATTACAGTTGCTATCTGTGCCGGTGCCTGCGGTTCTGCTTCAGGTGGTATGGGTGTTGCATTTAACGCTTTGACAGATACATATCTTCAGATGCCAAATTCCCTTACATTCATAGAATCGCAGCTATTGCAGCAGGCACACTTGGATACTCTGCCTCATCAGGGTGCTCAGATTACATTGCTTGGTATCTGTAAGCTGACACATAAAGGAAGCATATTGGGATATCGCTGTTACACAGATTTTCATCCCATTCATCTGCTGTGGTGTATTCATCTTACTTGCACAGTTGGGCTTATAGAATTAAGAAAATTTCTGAAATTAATATTGATGATGAAAACAGTCTCGGATTCTCACTTGTGTGGTGGGAATCGGAGTTTTGTTTGTTATAGATAGAGGGGATAGATGAGGGAATGGGTGATAAGTTTTTGGAAATCAATCGGCATTTCACTGGAAAGACAGTGGCTTCCTGACATCCCGGAAGCTGACAGGTGATTTCGAAACTATGAAGAGCCGCGCGGTCAAATCCAAGAAATCCGGCATGTCCGTAAATGGAATCCCCAACAGTGGATGGGAGAGACTTGCCATGTGGACACGGATCTGGTGCGTGCGACCGGTCTGAAGCTTTAAACGGACAAGAGAAAAGGTGTTCCTTCGTGGGAAAATTCAGATAAAACTTCATATTCTGTTCTTGAAGGACGTCCGGCATCGGAAACCTGATAACGGTTAAAACAATCGGGACTTTCTCAATGGGGCGGTTAATCAGACCTGATTTGGACTGATTGCTCCAGTGACCCTCTGTCAAACCAGGTAAACCCAGGAGAGGGTATGGCTGGCTCACGCTGCCCTCCAGCTGCTGGGCGGCATATTTATTCTTTGCCACAAGAATCAGACCGCTGGTATCCTTATCAGACGACCGATGGGACAAAGCAGCGGCTGCTCCGGCGGCAGCCGGTAATACCAGGCCAGATAACTGAGCAGCGTATCGAATAATGACCGTGGCATGGATGAATCACCAGACCGGCGGGTTTGTTCACAAGCACGATATCTTCATTTTCAAAAACAATGGATACAGGACCCTCAGCCGGTACAATCTTCTGAGTACGGTCGTTGGGCATATTGAAAACAAAAGGCAGTCCCCTGTGTGAAGTATACCCCGTGTGGTCACACGCTGGCCATTAATCAGAATGCCGTTCTCACGAAACTTCACCGAACGCGAAAAGCCCGGGACAGACCGGCTATATTGCGGGCATAAGCATTTACAGACAGGCCCTCTGCCTCCGGTTCAATGATATATGAAAGCTGCCGCATGATAATCATTTCTCCTTCCAAATTTTTGTTATTTGAGAAGATATGCACTGCACCTGCTTTGAATGGTACAGTGCATATCTTCATCAAAAATATTACGAACTTAAAATGATAGCATTAATACTATATCATAAAATTGCGTCATTGTTTTAGCTGAAAAGAAAAATTGAGAAAGTTCAATGTGCTGAAGATATTCGCAGGCACCTTATATACTGCTGCCAAGGCTGGACAGCGGGAGCGGCCTGTATGAACAACTGTATAAAGGATTCCTTTTAGAGATAATGATGGCTGCATGCTGCTTATAGATTTTACCAGTAAAATGTGGTATGATTAAGGAAAATTGTTTTGGAGGTATTTGAGTATGGCAACACCATAATCGCGCTGTAAATGGTGAAATTGCAAAAGACTGTTCTGATGCCGGGAGACCCACTGAGAGCAAAGTGGATTGCTGAGACGTATCTGACAGATGTTCAGCTTGTCAGTGATGTCCGCAACGTGTATTGTTATACAGGTCAATATAAAGGTGCAACAGTATCTGTGATGGCTTCCGGAATGGGAATGCCGTCCATCGGTATTTATTCTTATGAATTATATAAATTTTATGATGTGGAGAATATTATCCGTATAGGATCTGCGGGGGCTTATACAGAGAAGCTGAAGGTGCTGGATGTGGTATTGGCAGACAGTGTCTGGAGTGAATCCACTTACGGACAGGCACAGAGCCTGGATATGAAGAACTGGCAGTATCCGTCAGAAGAGCTGAATCGACAGATCAAGGATACAGCATTGAAGATGAATAAGAAGCTTTGTTTCAGGTCCGATTCATTCCAGTGATGTTTTTTATCATGAAGCGGATGCCAATGACGTTCTTCACAAGATGGTTGATGCAGAAGGACTGCTTTGTGTTGAGATGGAATCCTTTGCGTTGTTCCACAATGCAGAGATTCTTGGCAAAGAATGCAGCCTGTCTGCTGACGATTTCTGATTCTCTGGTAACCGGTGAAGAACTGGATGCAGATACCAGAGCGACTGCTTTTTGCAGAGATGGTAGAGCTGGCTCTTGAGGCAGCCATCGCAGTTTAAGATAAAGCAGAACAGCAATTTTGAATAAAAACATGGCTGCAGAGCATTTTAAAATTTGGCACCATAATTTGATGATAAGATGTGAAGTTGGATGCAGTCAAAATGACATCAAAGTGAGGAAACAGATAAAATGATAACAGTAAGAGAAAGATTGGCAGCCCTCAGAGAAGATGGCTGATTATAAAATGGATATGTACCTGATCGGTTCAGAAGATTTTCATGGTTCGAATATGTAGGAGAACATTTCAAGTGCCGTGCTTTTATTTCCGGTTTTACAGGTTCGGCGGGTACAGTCCTTGTGACCAGAGATTTTGCAGGACTTTGGACGGACGGAAGATATTTTTCTTCAGGCAGAGGCACAGCTTGTGGATACAGGGATTGAATTGTTCAAGATGGGCAATGAAGGCGTACCGACTATTGAAGAATATATCGTGTCACACATTGGAGAAGGACAGAGCCTTGGTTTTGACGGAAGAACCGTTAATGCCAGAAACGGTCAGGAATATGTTCGTAAGTTAAGTCGAAAAAGGTGCATCCGTCAATGGCCGGTATGATTTGGTGAATGAAATCTGGACTGAGCGTCCGGAATTGTCTGCGGAGCCTGCATGGCTGTTGGATATTGCTTATGCAGGACAGTCAAGAGAGGTGAATTGCCATCATTCGTCAGGCGATGGCAGAGAAGAAAGCAGACTGGTTTGTGCTGACTTCCCTGGATGATATTGCATGGCTTTTGAATTTCAGGGGCAATGACGTACAGGACAATCCGGTTGTTCTGGCTTATCTGATGATGAGTGCAGACAGTCTGAGACTTTACACGAATGCAGATGATTTTAAAGATGAGGACAGAAAAACACTGGAGAGGGGCCGGTGTAGAATTCCTTGAATACAATGACATTTATGAGGATGTTGCGAAGCTGACAGAGAATCAGACAGTTATTTATGACGGCTCTGCTTTGAATTACGCAATTCTTGAGAGAATGCCTGAATCTGCGAAAAAGATAGATGAGCAGAATCTGACATTGCTGCCGAAGGCCATCAAGAACCCTGTAGAGGTTGAAAATATCCGTCAGGCCCATATCAAAGACGGCATTGCCCTTACAAAGTTTATGTACTGGCTGAAGAAGAATATCGGCAAAATACCGATGACAGAGATCAGTGCTGCGGAAGATGGAAAGCTTCCCGCAAAGAGCAGGAAGGGTATCTTGAACCGAGTTTTGAGCCGATCGAAGCGGATATGGTGTGCATGGTGCCATTGTGCATTATTCTGCCACACCGGAAACGGATGCCAAGCTGGCACCGAAGGGACTGCTTCTGATGGATACAGGCGGCCAGTATATGGAAGGAACAACAGACTTACCCGTACTTTTGTATTGGGGAACTGACGAATGAAGAGAAGAAATTCTTCACACTGGTGCTTCGCGGCAACCTGAATCTGGCTGGGGCAAGATTCCTGCATGGATGCAAAGGCTACAATCTGGATTATCTGGCCAGAGAACCTCTGTGGCAGATCGGTATGGATTATAATCATGGTACAGGTCATGGCGTAGGCTATTTGCTCAATGTTCATGAGAGTCCGAATGGCTTCAGATGGAAGATGCTGCCAAACCGCAATGAAGGCTGTGTTCTGGGAGGAAGGAATGCTGACATCTGACGAGCCCGGCGTTTACCTGACTGGCAAATTCGGTATTCGTCGTGAAAATCTCATGGTCTGCATGAAGGGTGAGAAGAATGAATACGGTCAGTTTATGTATTTTGATACAGTGACGCTTGTGCCTTTTTGATCTGGATGGTGTGGATCCGACATTGATGACAGCGCGTGAGAAACAGCTTCTGAACGATTACCACCAGAAGATTTATGCGATTATCGGACCGCATTTGAATGCAGAAGAACAGGCATGGTTAAAAGAGGCTACACGGGCAATCTAACCGATGAGATACATGCTGTGCGGCTTTTAATGGGCAGGAGAGATCAATGCAGAGAATATATTTAAATGACAACTGGTATTTTACAAAAAATTATACAGAGGACCTGTTGAACCCGGAGGCTGATTTGTCAGAGCTGGAGAAGGTGCGAATTCCCACAATGTGTGTGAACTGCCCGTACAGCAATTTGATGAAATGTCTCTGCAGCAGCTTTTGTGGCTACAGGCGCAGTCTGATTGTGGAAGATGCATGGCGCAGCGGACATCTGCTCCTGACATTTGAGGGGGCTGCCCATGAAGCTGTGGTTTATGTGAATGGACATCAGGCAGTGAAGCATTATGGATATACAGCTTTCTCGGTGGACATTCTTCCGTTTCTTGCAGAAGGCAGTGAACAGATCATCACCGTGCGGTTAGACAGCAGAGAGTCTCTGAATCAGCCGCCTTTTGGATCAGTGACAGAGTCTTTGACTTATGGCGGTATTTACCGGGATGTCTATCTGGATGTGAAGAATGATTACTATATAGAAGATATCTATACAGCCACACCGGATGTCAGGACGGATGAGAAAATATTAAAGGCAGAGATCAAGCTGAATGCATATACAGAAGGCCTGATACTGGCTGCCCATCTGATACATGGACGGGAGATTCCTGTGGAAGATGACAATCTTCAGCACTGGGATCTGAAAATGCGGAGGTGTATTTCGAACCTCCTGTCTGACTTATACAGTGCCGGATGCAATGCTTTATGGGATGTGGAAATGCCGAATCTATATATATTAACCGTGGAACTCATAAAAAGATGGGCAGTGCATTGACAGCAAAAAAGTCAGGGTTGGATTCAGAGAAGCTGTCTTTGATGGCGAAGGTTTCTGGCTGAATGGACGTATTCTGAAATTATGTGGTTTTGGCAGATATCAGAGCTGGCCATATACAGGGTATGCCATGCCGAAGTCACCCCAGCAGCTGGATGCAGATCTTCTGAAATTTGAACTTGAGCCAATGCAGTGCGGACGCTGCAGGGACCGCAGTCACAGTATTTTATGGATCGATGATGAAATCGGTCTTCTGGTTATCCCTGAAATACCGGGATGGCAGTTTTGTGGGGATACTCGCTGGAAAAGATTACAGTGAGAAATGTCCGGAGATGATTATGCAGTATCGCAATCACCCGTCTGTGATTTTGTGATGCGTGTCAGCGATTCGATGATGTGGATCCGCTTTATTATAAAACAAGCCGTCTGGCGAACGAACTGATGTCTACCGTCAGACAGGCGGTGGGTGGGATTTTGGCAGGCAGCCGCTTTTTTGAAGATGTGTACCTGTATGATGATATGAGTCAGATGCAGGAAGTGCTTCTGGTTAATAGTGAAAATATCTGTCAGATCCGTCCAAAAGCTGTATTCTGGCGGACATCACAGCCTGACAGAAGATACGAAGGCAGGCGGTATTGAGTCTTATATCCGTCAGATGGCAGCAGGCGAAAGTCTGGCGGGCAGCAGAAAGCAATGACAGTCTGGCAGGCAGTCTATCACCGAAGATGACAGATTATCCGATCAGCCGCAGATACAGCGGAGGTAGCGGAATTTTGGTATGAGAGGTGTCATGGACTGAATTCAGGAAACTTGAAATTGGCTGCTGCACTGTTTAAGAGCCAGAGGGAGGATGAACCGGTATATGTGGCTGCGGTACCGGTCAGTAATCAGATGATTGTGCTGACAAATGCGGATCATATTCTTCTGTATTGTGGATAACAAGCTGGTTGATGAGTTCTATCCTGATGAGAAAGAATCGATTTGGGTTAATCCTCCGATCATCATTGAGTTAATCTGTGTGATATTCTTCATACCGGACAGAATCCACCATTTCTTTGCGAAGTATTATGCAGTGACATGGAGGAGGAGAAGCTGTGAAAGATGACAATGTCATTGCACAAACCTGCGTCAGCCCGGCACCTGAGGCAAAGCTGCAGATCATGACCGATCGACAGACATTGGTTGAAGAGAGCAGCCGATGTGGCTACAGTGCATATTGAAGCTGTCGGTGAGAGCGGTCAGCATTTTTATGAATATGATACCGCTTTATTTTTGAAGACCGAAGGTGATATCGAATTGATTGGTCCGGATGTTATCATGATGCAGGCGGTTTTGCCGGAACTTATGTGCGCTCTTTTGGGCAGAAATGGAAAGGGACGGCTCATGATTCAGGACGGACACACGGTGAAGCCGTGGTTAATTTTTTCTGTGAAAGTATAAAAGATGAAAATTTATATAGCAAACTATGACATCGGAAGTATGACACCCGACAGAGAGCAGACATCAGCATATGCTGGGACGTCAGCTGCTGCAGACGGCACTTTCAAGGGAAGGTATTTTCGGGGGATGTTTCTGATGAGAATGGGCTGTGTGCGTTGACATATGGCCCCTTATGGGAAGCCTTTTTTGCGGGAATTGCCGAATATTCAATTCAATATCAGTCATACGAAGGTTGGTGGTTTGTGCCATAGGCACAGCATCCCTTGGGATTGATGCCGAGAAGATCAGGCCTTATCCGAAAAGTGTTCTTCGGAAGATGACAGAAGAAGAACGAGTTTATATACAGTCTGCAGGTGATCAAGTGATGAGGCATTTATGCGGGTCTGGACGATGAAAGAAGCAATGATCAAACTGACAGGGAGAAGGCCTGGCAGCATTTGCAGATGCAAAATGTGTCTTGGAAAACCATTGTCCGGGATGACATGCCGTCAGATGCTCTGGCAGGTCAGTATGTAATAACGGCTATTGAAAAATAGAATTGCATCTTGCAAAAAAAGGTTTAAAATAGAAAGTAGTATTTTACAGGAGGATAAAAAGGATGGAATTTAATTTTTGCAAGCCGTCTGGATTCCTTTGAGGAAGGAATTTTTCGACTTTGAATGATAAAAGAATGAACTGCTGAGAGCAGGACGCAAGGTATATAACATGTCTGTGGGGACACCGGATTTCAAGCCGGCACAGCATATCATCGATGCGGTCAGTGAGGCGGCATCCAAACCTGAAAATTATAAATATGCACTGGCAGATCTTCCTGAACTGTTGGATGCGGTCAGCAATCATTATGCAGAGCGCTATGGGGTCAAAGGTATTCGTCATGAAGAGATTATGTCCATTTACGGGTCACAGGAAGGATGGCACATATTGCCATGGCGATCTGTGATCCGGGGATGTGGTTCTGGTACCAAATCCGGGGTATCCTGTCTTTACAGCAGGACCATTCCTTTGCGGTGCGAAGGTAGAGACCTATGATTTGCATCCGGAGAATAATTTTCTGATAGAATTTGACAAGATACCTGAAGAGCAGGCAAAGCGTGCCAAGATGATGATTGTATCTTATCCGCTGAATCCGGTCTGTGTCACAGCACCTGATTCTTTTTTATGAGGAATTGATCACATTTGCGAAGAAATACAATATCATCATTCTGCATGACAATGCTTATTCAGATATTATTTATGGCGGCAAAGTCGGTAAGTCTTTCCTGGCTTTTTTGAAGGGGCCAAAGAAGTGGGTGTTGAGTTCTATTCATTATCCAAATCCTATAACTATACAGGTGCCAGAATGTCCTTTGTAGTGGGAAATCAGGCGATTATTGACCGCTTTAAATGCGTACGTTTCAGATTGATTACGGCATCTTTCCTGCCGGTCCAGTATGGTGCTGTTGCAGCATTGACAGGACCTCAGGATGCGGTTAAAGCACAGTGTGAAGAATATGACCGACGAAATCATGCCCTGTCAGAAGGACTGACATCCATTGATGGAGAGTGCCGCTCAGCCAGGGAACAATGTTTTCATGGGCACCGATTCCGAATGGTTTTTACGAATTCCAATGATTTTGTTATGGAATTGATGGAAAAGACAGGTCTGATCGTAACGCCTGGCAGCAGTTTTGGCAGTCTGGGTGAAGGTTTTGTCCGTTTTGCACTTGTTCTGGACGTTCCGACGATTCAGGAAGCCGTGAAATCTGTCAGGGAAAGCGGCATATTAAATCGATAATGGAGATGTGTTAGAAGATGTATGATGATTTATCCGAAGCAGATATTCAGAAAATGAAAGAAGAGATCGAATATCATGTAAGGTGGTTGTCCGTAAGGAGGCATTAACAGCTGTTAAGGAAGCCAGAGAACAGGGAGATCTCAGTGAAAATTTTGAATATCAGGCAGCGAAGAGAGAAAAGAATCGAAATGAGAGCAGGATCAGATATCTTGAAAGAATGGTCAAGACGGCCAAAGTTATTGAAGACCGTTCGAAAGAGGACGAAGTCGGTCTGAACAATACAGTCACAGTTTACTTTGAGGATGAAGATGAAGAAGAAGTATACCGTATTGTAACAACCGTCCGGGAGGATGTACTGCATGGTCTGATCAGTATTGATTCACCGGTGGGCAATGCGCTGATGGTACATCGCGTGTGTGATACAGTGCATGTGCAGGTCAATGATAAGTACGGCTATGATGTGCAGATCAGAAAGATTGACAAGACAACGGATGAATCTGATGATAAGATCAGAGATTTCTAAGATCGAAAAATAGCATGAATAAAAAGCATTTTATTTTCCGAATACTAATGGCAAATGAATTTGGCCTACAAAGAAAGCAGGAGGAAAATAAAATGCTTTTTTGATTATCTCAAAGTATTCATCACAGGTGGTATCATATGTGCATTGGTGCAGCTGTTGATGGAAAAACAAAGATGATGCCCGGAAGAATCATGGTTTTACTGGTATGTTCCGGGGCAATTCTGGGAATGCTGGGCATCTATAAGCCCGTTGTAGATTTCGGTCAGGCAGGAGCGACGGTACCTCTTCTTGGATTTGGTTATAATCTATGGAAAGGTGTTAAGGAAGCCATCGATAGTCAGGGATTTTTCGGGCTTTTACAGGTGGTTTTACGGCATCGGCTGTGGGGGATCAGTGGTTCGTTAGTGTTTTTTTGGCATCATTGATCTTTAATTCCAAAAATAAAAGTAGCATAAAACAGGGGATATGGTTTGAAAAACCATATCCCCTTAATTTTTTTGAACAGCTTATTCGTTGTCGCCGGAGTTATCCCCAGAGTTATCCCCAGAGTTATCCCAGGAATTATCCCGGAGTTATCCCCGGAATTGTCGCCGGAGTTATCCCCAGAATTGTCGCCGGAGTTATCCCCGGAATTGTCGCCGCCGGAGTTGTCACCGGAATTGTCGCCGCCGGAGTTGTCCCCGGAATTGTCGCCGGAGTTGTCCCCGGAATTGTCGCTGCCGGAGTTACCACCGGTATTGTCGCCGCCGGAGTTGTCACCGGAATTATTGCTGGAACTATTATCTGAACTGCTGGATGAGTCATCGTCATCATCGTTCTGATAGTAACGATAGCTATGTCTGCTGCAATATTCTCTGTTGGTGCAGTGTCCTTGGCAAAATATTCTGTGGTTGTAGGACAGCCATAGAGGCAAATAAGCCGGTTGTACTGCATACCCGAAGTTTTTCTACATCAGATGGCATAACGAAATCTCTGTCTTCATAACCTTCAAGAACTTCGTTCATGATATTCTTCCAGAGGACTTTGTGGGCATTGTAGTTATAACCGAGACGGTAACGCATCAGTGTACTGTCATCATAGCCAAACCAGATACCGGCTGTGTAGTATGGTGTATAGCCGACAAACCATAAATCCTTGTAGTCATCGGTTGTACCTGTCTTGCCGGCTTCAGCAATACCGTAGTTGGAAATCTGTGCGGGAGTACCAGTACCTTTGGATACAACATCTTCCATTGCACTTGTCAGAAGCCATGCTGTAGAATCTTTCATGGCCGTATGTTTCTCCGGAACATTGTCAAGGAGTACATTGCCGTCCTTGTCCAAAATCTTGCTGTACAGGATCGGCTGTGTGTAGACACCACCATTGGCGATGGCTGCGTAAGCACCCTGTCAGTTCAAGGTTTGTTACACCATTGGAAATACCGCCGAGACCCAGTGGTGCATAGGCGTCATTCTCTTCATCCATAGTGGTAATGCCCAGATTCTCAAGATATTTAATACCGAGTTTTGGTGTGACGTCTTCTACCAGCCACTTGGTTGTAACAACGTTCATGGAGTAAGTAATGGCTTCACGAATAGTCGTCGTTCCCTGATAGGAGTTGGCATTGGTGTTGAACGGTTGGTAGCCGTCAGGGGTTGTATAAGGTTCATCTTCCTTAGTAGAAGCCAGTGAAAGCCCACAGGAATCAGAGCAGGAAGGAAAACGGCAATCGTCTTGAAAACAGAACCGGGCTGTCTGGTGGACTGTGTGGCGCGGTTAAAGCTTCTGCTGGTTGTTTCTCACCACGTCCGCCGCTCAAGGCCAGTACATAACCGGTAGACTGATCCATCAAAACAAAGGAAGACTGTACCTGAACCGTCATACTGAAGGATTCCGCAATGATATCATCATCGGAAATATTCATGCCCGGCTTTAAAATCCTCAATAGATTTTCTGGCCTGATCTTCATTGTCATAGAGCAGGTCGCAGTCATCCCTGCCATAATAGTTCTGCAGAGAATTCTCATCAATGTTGACTTCCTGTCCGTCCTCATCCTTATAGGTCAATGCCCAATGAAGACGGTATTCTGTGGATGGGAAATTGTCATCATCATTATAATATCGATCTACGATATCCTGAATGTGGCGGTTCTGTGTCAGATAAATCTGGAAGGCCGCCACTGTAAAGTGCGGTATTGGCTTCTGCGGAAGTGTAGCCAAGCTTCTCCTGAAGATCCTTCAGTACCTGGTCAATAGCTGCATCTTCAAACCATGTATAAATGACTTCTTTTGTCCTTGGTAATCTCATTTACTTCTGCAATACGTGAATAAACATCATCGGCTTTGGCTTCATCATACTGCTGTTGATTGATGAAACCGAGGGTGAGCATATTGTTCAGAATCTTATCACGTCTCTGAGCATTGACTTGCTGACCGTCGATGGATTATTGTAAGACGGTGATTGGGCAATAGCAGCGATGACTGCGGCCTCGGAAATTGTCAGATCACTGCACTTTATTGAAATAGCGTTCAGCAGCAGCTTCAATACCATAGGCACCGCGGCCAAGGTTGATGGTATTGAGGTAAGCTTCCCATGATCTCAGCTTTGCTCATCTCTTTCTCAAGCTTGAGAGCAAGATACCATTCCTGGAACTTACGTTTGAATCGCTGGATGGTATCTGTTTCGGCACCGCCGTCAAAAAAACAGTCAGTTTAATCAGCTGCTGGGTGATGGTACTGGCACCTTCGGAGAAATTGCCGCCGTGAGAGACCAACAAAAAGGGCACGGACAATACCCTTAGGATCAATACCGTTGTGCTCATAAAAACGGTTATCCTCAATAGCAATAAAGGCATTCGGAACACAGTCTGGAATATCCTTGATCGAAGCAATAGTTCGGTTAGATTGTGCACCAACGAGTTCAACGGCTTCCTGGCCATCCGGATAGTACATAACGGATTTCAACTTGCTTGGCATGACATCACTTGCTGAAATATCCGGTGCACTGTCAATGACGCCTTTAAAACCGCCGATGGCAGCTGCTGCAACTGACGACAATGATAAGCAGTATGGCTAGTACCGTGAAAACGGAATATATTAAAACTGACTTTTTTCCTGGATTTAGCAGCGTTGGAACGGATTTTCTTGCGTTTCTTTTCGTTATTGTGTTTACTATAATCCATTACTTAACCTCCTTCGTCCTATCATTATAGCAAATAAGCTCTTTGAAATAAAGTGTAATTTTCGAATATAAAAGGAATGGCGCTTTTTAAAAGAGATGCTATACTACATTGCGGTTGGAAAACAATCGGAGAAATAAAGTAAGGATGTAGATAGAATGGCAGACGAGAAACAGAGTTAAATCATATAAAACTGTTTACAGAGGCGGAATGGGTGAGATCGTTGAGAAAAAATCCTGTTTTATTGCCCATGTGGCGCATGTGGAGTCGGAAGAAGAGGCACTGGCCTTCGTTGAGAAGATCAAAAAGAATATTGGGATGCAAGGCATAACTGTCATGCTTTTACGGTTGGAATTCCCCATGAAACTGCCAGATGCAGTGATGACGGGGAACCGGCACAGACAGCTGGCAAACCGATGCTGGACGTTTTAATAGGGCAGAAGTTTCGAAGAATACTGTGGTTGTGGTGACACGTTATTTTGGAGGAACTCTTTTGGGAACAGGAGGTCTTGTCAGAGCCTATTCTGCGGCTGTTCAGGAAGGACTTCGGGAGAGTCTGATCATTGAGAAGCATCTTTGCCGAAAAGTACGGATGAGTATGGATTATACAATGCTGGGCAAGATGCAGTATCTGGCAGCGAAGCTGAATCTGATGATTCTTGATACCTTTTATACAGATGGAGTAGAGATGCAGCTGCTTGTACCCGGATGAGCAGTTTCAATCATTTATAAAGGAAGTAACGGAGGCTAGCAACGGTAAGGTAGCGCCGGAGACAGAAGGCAGTTGTTATGGTGCCGATGTGGAAGGCAGAACAGAAAATATTTGATGCATAAAGACGACATATCAGAATTTGAACAAACTGTGAACTATGTGAGAGAAAGACTTTTTATTTTTGCAGATTTTGTGGTATAAATAATATCATTGATATGAAAAGGACAGGATACAATGATGAAAAGAAGTTTAAAACTTGGAGCTGTATGCCTTGGCATGGCAGTTTTGTTATGCGCATGCGGTAGGGCTCAACAGAGAAAGTACAGAAGCAGCTTCATCAGAGACAGAGACGGCACAGTCAGAAGCTGTATCTGAAACAGTTGCAGAGACAGAGCACTACAAATGTATATCCTTATGAATATGACGTAGAATCAATGGTCAAGCTTGGTGAATATAAGGGTTGACATACACAGAAACAGATGTTTCTGTTTCTGATGATGAAGTGGAATCACAGATTAACAGTACATTAACTGCCCATGCAACAGCAGAACAGATTACCTTTGATAGGGCAGTTGAAGATGATACAGTTAATATTGATTTTGAAGGCAAGATTGATGGTAAGACATTTTGATGGCGGTACAGCCTCCGGTGCATCCCTGACAATCGGTTCAGGCACATTCATTGATGGCTTTGAAGATGGTCTGATTGGTGTGAAACCGGGTGATAAGACAACACTGAAGCTGAAGTTCCGGATGAATATAAGACAAACACGGATCTGGCAGGCAAAGGATGTTACATTTGGATGTAACTGTCAACTATATTGATGATATTGTCCCTGAATTGGATGATGATTTTGTTAAAGGCCTGAATATTGATGATGTTTCCAATGTCAAGGAATATCGTGCATATGTGAAGTCACAGCTTCAGGCGAATAAGGAATCTGAAGCAGAAAGAGCAGAAGCAGTCAGAACTTCTTGTCAGGCGGTAGACAATGCCGAGATTAAGGAAATTCCAGAAGAACTGGTACACAGTATGCTACTCAGTATACAGATTGTTATAAGCAGTATGCATCTACTTTGGTCTGGAATTGTCTGATTTCCTGACACAGTACATGAATCAGACTGAGGGGAATTTAATCAGTCGGCAGAAGATTATGGCAAAGAAAGGAGCAGGTTATATGCTGGTTTGTAAGTGCCATTGCTAAAGCAGAAAAAACAATACATGC
>VOFB01004888.1_pt1 | contig 37666 bp, 57 predicted proteins | sample 5384141 | NCBI WGS metagenome assembly VOFB01 (sample SAMN12384721, study PRJNA508395) | human gut metagenome | isolation source: healthy gut A | host: Homo sapiens
TGCGCGGCACGGTTATGCCGCGCCTGCGTAGAGCAGCCTGTATGTGTAGCAGTACACTATCGTGAACTGCGAATATGTTGCGAAACAAACGCAAGAGTAACCCGACTGCCGTTCCCCCATTTTCGAAGCGGTCACATGTCGGTAATCTGCGCCAGACTTTCTCCCAAAGGGAAACGGGAGTTAAGAGGGTAGAAACCGTAGGTGTCCACCTCTTGCCCCGCGGGGCGCGGCAGTCCGGGCGCGCGGCGTCAGCGCTCTCCTCGCCGCGGGCGCGCCCGCCGCAGCGGCGGGCACTCCTCGCTGAATCCAGCGGAACCAATCAACGGCTTGCAGCAATGATAGAAAGAGGTAATCCATGAAACTATTAGTTATCGGCGATGTGGTCGGTGAGGCGGGTATCGACGCGCTTCACGGTCTGCTCCGCCGCATCAAGCGCGACACCGGCGCGGATTTCGTCATCGTAAACGGCGAAAATGCGGCCGGCAACGGCGTTCTCCCGCGTCAGGCGGATGATATTTTGCCGCCGGCGCGGACGTGATCACGCTCGGCAACCATGTGTTCGGCAAGCAGCAGATCGTGCCGTATCTGGACAGCCGTTCGGATGTTCTCCGTCCGGCCAATCTTTTGCGCCGCAAAGCCCCGGCCGGGGCTGGAGCATTTATGACGGCCCGCAGGGCATGCGCCTGCTCGTCATGAACCTGATCGGCCGCTGCGACATGAAATACGGCCCGGACAATCCGTTCCTGTGTGCAGACCGCATCCTCAAGGAAAACGAGGGCATGTACGACGTGGCTCTTGCCGAAATCCACGCGAACGCCACGAGCGAAAAGCTGGCTATGGGCTATTACCTCGACGGGCGCGTGACGGCCGTCTGGGGCACGCACACGCACGTGCAGACCGCGGATGAGCGCGTCAATCCCAAGGGCACCGGTTATATCACGGATATCGGCATGACCGGCCCGATCGTGTCCGTGCTCGGCGTGCGCGTGGAGCAGTCTATCGCCATGTTTCGCGGTGACCTGACCGAGTATTTCAAGACAGCTGAGGGCGACTGTGCAGTTTCCGGTGCGCTGTTCGATATTACAAGAAACGGAAAATGCAATTCCGTCACCCGCGTGTGGGAGCGCTGGAATGTGAGATAAAGTGTACGCAGATACACAGTATCGCACTTTTGATACACGATTGCGCATTGTGAAACGGATTTTGCCATGCGGAAACGTTTTTACAAAAAAGTTCTATCGGCGGACAAGTGACCGTGTCAGGAAAACAGTGAGAAATCCCTCAGGTTTTGTACATTTTGCAAGAACTTGCAATTCAACTTGCAAAAAAGCAAAATCACAGTTGACGAGAGGGTGGGTTTTGCGGTATGCTATAACCGAAAGACAATGGGGCAAAGGTTAATGAATGTAACCGGCCCGTTTAGCATACCGTGGCGAGGGACTCCGCGGTGCTTAAGGAGGAAATGATACAGATGAACTCATTGCTCACCAAATTCACCTTTACCGATGAATTGACCGATGTCATCGAGAACTGCAAGGGCGTAGTTGTTCCCACCAGCAAGGCGGAACTGTACGACATGGTATTCGGTCCGGAACATGCCGACGTGTACGACGTTGTATTCGATGTACCGGGCAAGGGTCTGGTAAAAGAAGCTGATGTTGTCCGCTGCAAGAACGGTGCATCCGTTAACTTTGTAGAGGATTACATGCGCCGCCGCGAGCCGGACTGCATGCGCATCGCAGACGACAAGCCGACCGATAAGAAGCGCTTTGCGGATGTGTACGGCTACAAGTTCGACAAGCTGCGCCGTGAGACCATGGACTGGTTTAAGACGCAGGAGCTGATCCTCATGCCGTTTAATTCCGGCGGCAACCAGTACGGCTACGGCTCCATGCTCGTATGCCCGAAGCAGTGCGCGTTCTTCGCATTTGCGCTGGCACATCTGCAGGGCTTCGTAAGCGCAGAGGAGACCGAGGGCTACAAGCCGCGTGCGATCATCTATGTTGCGCCTCCGTTCCGCCACACCCACTTCGAGGGCAAGCAGGTCGTTGTTCACAACCGTCTGGATGACTGCCACGAGGTATTCTCCTACAACCTGTATCCGGGCCCGTCTGCCAAGAAGGGCGTTTACTCGGTACTGCTCGACATCGGCGAGCAGGAGGCTGGACCACCGCCATACTTCCGCAGGCCGTCTGATCACCCCGTACGAGAATGAGCTTGTCATCATGCACGAGGGCGCTTCCGGCGGCGGCAAGAGCGAGATGCTGCAGGACATCGCCCGCGAGCCGGACGGCGAGGTGCTGCTCTCTACCAATACGGTAACGGGCGAAAAGACCTACCTGCATATCAGCTCCACCTGTAAGATTGAGCCGGTGTGCGACGATATGGCTACCTGCTATCCGGGCGTGCAGAACAACTCCGGCAAGCTGGTACTCGTTGACGGTGAGGACGGCTGGTTCCTCCGCATGGACGGCGTAACCCACTACGGCTGCGATCCGGTTTACGAGCGCATCTGCACCGAGCCGAAGGAGCCGCTGTGCTTCTTCAACATGGAAGGCCATCCGGTGCAACCCTGCTGATCTGGGAGCACACGCTGGATTCCAACGGCAAGCCGTGCTCTAACCCGCGTGCCATCGTGCCGCGCTGGGATGTTCCGAACATCGTCAAGGAGCCGGTAGAAGTAGACGTACGCTCTTTCGGCGTTCGTATGCCCCCTCCACCCGCGATAACCCGAACTACGGCATCATGGGTATGCTGCATATCATTCCGCCGGCACTGGCTTGGCTGTGGCGCCTGATTGCACCGCGCGGCTTCAATAACCCGTCTATCGTAACCGGCAACGAGCTGAAGAGCGAGGGCGTTGGTTTACTGGCCGTTTGCAACCGGCAAGCGCGTAAAGCAGGCCAACCTGCTGCTGCACCAGATCGTGGACAGCCCGAACACCCGCTACGTCCTGATCCCGAACCAGCACATCGGCGTTTACAAGGTCGGCTTTGCGGCTGAGTGGATCTCCCGTGAGTATCTGGCACGCCACGGCGGCGCAAAGATCCGCCGCGAGCACCTTGAGCCGGCACGCTGCCCGCTGCTCGGCTACGCGATGAAGGATCTGACCATCGACGGCCAGAAGATTCGCTCTAAGTTCCTGCGCGTTGATACGCAGGACCGCGTAGGCACCGACGGCTACGATGCAGGCGCAAAGATCCTGACCGACTTCTTCCGCAAGGAACTGGCGAAGTTCGATACGCCGGAGCTTGAGCCGCTCGGCAAGCAGATCATCGACTGCTTCATGAACGGCGGCACGCTGGAGGACTTCGAGAAGATCACTCCGACCGGCCTCTAATAAAACGTAAAAAGAAAATCACCGAAACAAATCGTTTCGGTGATTTTTTTTTTGTTTTCGGCACGGAATAGACGGGGAACGTGAACCGCGTAAATTTTACCGCAGAATAGTTAGCGACTCGATTTGCCGAACGGTCAGCAAGTCACCTTCCACGGTGAATTTGACCTCGAATCCCGCAAACGGGAAGCCGTACACGCGGCCCGGCTCGTGCTGATAGCCCGGTCTCGGGTCCTGTGCGAGTACGTTCAGCAGGGTTTGACGCCGCTCTTCGGGCAGTTTTCCGAGCAGAGCCGCCGGACATTCCACGCGTACCGCATCGGTCGTCAGCGCAAAACCGCCGCGTGCCTCCGGATGCGAATCCGTGTACGCAAGGTACGGCTTGATGTCGAAGATCGGCGTGCCGTCCATCAGGTCCGCGCCCGAGATATGCAGCACCGGGCCGTCCGGCGTGTTGGGCTCCACGCGGTCAAGCCGTACCGAGGACAGTCCGATCTCGTTCGGCCGGAACGGCGAGCGTGTCGCAAACACGCCGATGCGCTTGTTGCCGCCCAGTTTGGGCGGGCGTACGGTCGGTGACCAGCCGTCACGTACCGCCGCCGAAAACTGCCAGCTCAGCCACAGATGCGAGAAGCCCTCTATGCCGCGCAGCGCATCCGCGTTGCGATATTCCGGCTCGAATACAATGCGTGCCGGTACGTCCGCCAGTCCGCTCTGCCGCGGAATGCCGAATTTGGTGGGGAAATCGCTGCGTATTCGCGCAATAATGTGCATTTCTACCGTCTGTGACATAAGAATTCTCCTTTGGGTGATATATTCAGTATAGCACAGGAAATGTCGGGTGCAAAGCGGTGTTTTACAGATTGTTAATGCTTTTTCCTCAGAAAACGCGCTATAATAGAATCAGATTAAACTGGGAAAGCAGGGGAGAACTATGCCCAAGAAGATATTGATCGTAGAGGACGAGGCCAACATCCGTGAGCTGCTGCGCCTGTATCTGGAGCGCGAAGGCTACACGGTGCTCGAGGCGGAAAACGGTGTGGAGGGCATCAAAAAGTGGAAGTCGGACAAGCCGGACATGCTGTTGCTCGACGTGATGATGCCGGTGATGGACGGCTGGGCGGTCTGCAGGGAGATCCGCGCGGAGAGCGATGTGCCGATCATCATGCTGACGGCCAAGGGAGAAACCGCCGACCGCGTTTCCGGTCTGGAGATGGGCGCGGACGACTACATCGTCAAGCCGCTCGAAATGCCGGAGGTCATCGCGCGCGTGCGTGCGGTGTTCCGCCGCATGGCGCCGGATGATGCGCCCGAGAAGCTGTCGTTCGACAACCTGGTGATCGACAAGCAGGCGTACGATCTGGTCATCAAGGGCAAGCGCGTGGATGCACCGCCGAAGGAGATCGAGCTGCTGTACTTCCTTGCGTCCAGTCCGAACCGCGTGTTCACCCGCGCACAGCTGCTCGACGATGTCTGGGGCTTTGACTATTTCGGTGACACGAGAACGGTTGATGTACACGTCAAGCGTCTGCGCGAAAAGCTGGAAGGTGTTTCGGACCAATGGTCGCTGAAAACCGTTTGGGGGTGTCGGCTACAAGTTTGAGACCAAGGAGTAAGCCATGGGCAGACGCAGTTTTTTCTTCAAGGACTATGTGGCCCATCTGGTTTTGATCGTGTGCGCGTTTGCACTGGCCGGCGTGGTGTTCTGCTACCAGATGAGCAGCTACGCGCTGCACGCAAAGCAGACCGAGCTGCGCACGACTGTGCAGAGCCTTGCCGAGCAGAGCAAGCTGCTCGAGGGCACGGACTCCGACGTGATCCGTCAGATTTACATGCTGTCCATCGCGCGCGTGGCCAAAGGAGGATGAGCTGACCGTGCTCATCACGGACGCGGACGGCAACATTGAAATGGGTGCCAAGCCGGACGGCAGGACCTACACGCTGCCCGGCTATCATATCTCAGCTGAAGTGGTTGCGGAGATGCACAAAAACGGCAGTTATGCGTCTGTCGGATCGCTCGGCGTGCTGAGTGAGTCCTCGTTTTACACGGTGGGCACCTGCGTCAAGGATGATAACGGCGATGCGGATTTGATGATCTTCGTCTCCACGCAGGACCCGAATTCGGCAGGCGTGGTGCGCCACTCCACGCAGACGCTCGTGCTCATCATGTTGGTGACGCTGGTCGTTATGCTGGTGATTTCGTTCATGATCTCAGCACGTCACGCGTCCGCTCAAGACGATTGCCGCCGCCGCCAAGGAATTTGCGGGCGGCAACTTCGATGTGCGCGTGCCCGAGGACAACCGCTGCTACGAGATTGACGAGCTGGCGGTCTCGTTCAACAACATGGCGCGCGACCTTGACCAGCTCGAGGAGCTGACCCGCGGCTTTATTTCCAACGTCAGCCACGAGTTCAAGACCCCGATGACGACCATCGGCGGCTTTGTGGACGGCATGATCGACGGCACGATTCCGCTCGACCAGCGCGACAAGTATCTGAAGATCATCGCGGAGGAGACCAAACGTCTGTCCCGCATGGTAAACCGCATGCTGGATGCCGCAAAAATTCAGTCCGGCGAGCTGATCCTCAGTCCGGCGCCGTTTGACTTACCGAAATGACGGCGCAGATCCTGCTCTCGTTCGAGCAGAAGATTGAGAAAAAGAAGCTGGATGTGCAGTGCGACCTCGAGGAACGGCTGACCGTCATGGGCGACCGCGACCACCTGTACCGAGTGGTGTACAACCCTGACCGATAACGCGGTAAAGTTCATCGAGGACGGCGGTACGCTGAGGCTGAAGGTCCATCAGGAGGGACAGCTGTGCGTATTCGCCATCAGCAACACCGGCATCGGCATTTCGGCGGAGGATCTGCCGCATGTGTTCGACCGCTTCTACAAGACCGACCGTTCGCGCTCGATGGATAAGACCGGCGCGGGTCTCGGTCTGTATATTGTAAAGAACATCATCAACCTGCACGGCGGCGAGATCTCCGTCCGCTCGGGCGGCGGCGAAACCGAGTTTGAGTTCACCCCTGCCGCTCGCACCGGAGCAGAATAAACCGAATAACGTTTAAAAACGACCTCCGTGTGCAGCAATGCACAGGGAGGTCGTTCTCTGCACGGACACAGATTCTTGATTGAGTGTTCAAAAATTATTCATATTGTTTTCAACAAACTACCACAAAGCAATTTTACAATAAAGGTACAAAAACGATAGGAGGTCAGTATTATGGACGACTTCAACATGAACAACAAAACACCGCTGAACAGCAGCGATCAGAATAACGAACAGCCGGCCGCCGAAACCCGGAACACCGCACCGCAGAACGAGCAGCCCGCACAGGCACCGCAGAACGAGCAGCCGATGCAGCAGCCGCAGGCGGAACAGCCTGCACAGGCACTGCAGAACGAGCAGCCCGCACAGGCTCCGCAGAGCGAGCAGCCGATGCAGCAGCCGCAGGCGGAACAGCCTGCACAGGCACCGCAGAGCGAGCAGCCGCAGGCAGAAGAGCCGCGCACGCCGTTCCAGACGCCGGTGCAGCATCCGGAGTTCCGTCAGGCGCAGCAGCAGACCGGCTTCGGCGAGGTTCCGCCGATGAGTCAGAAGCCGCACACCCCGAAGAATAAAAAGCACAGCAGAGGCTTAGCGCTCGGTCTGTGCGGCGTAGCAGCCGCGTGCCTGCTGTTTGCAGGCGGCGCAGTTGTCGGCAATATGGCGTTCGGCGGCAATGCAAACAGCGATTCGGGCACTTCGGCATCAACCTCGGATTCCGCGCCGACGCTGCAGATCAACAGCAAGCCGGAGTCTGATTCGAGCAATTCCTCGGACAACTACGACACCGCGGACGGCATGGCCGGTGAGGATATCTACAAAAAGGTCAATCCGTCGGTCGTATCGGTTATCTCCACCACCTCTGAGGGCACAGGCAGCGGCTCGGGCGTCATCATCACCGAGGACGGCTACATCATCACGAACAACCATGTTGTGGACGGCGCGCAGTCGGTTTCTGTACAGCTGAGCGACGGCACCTCTCTTGATGCCGAGATCATCGGCACGGATGAGCAGACCGACCTTGCGGTCATCAAGGTAACGCCGACAAGCGACCCTGACCGCCGCAGAGTTCGGTGACTCGGATGAGCTGGAGCCGGGCGAGTATGCCTACGCGATCGGTTCTCCCGGCGGCGTACAGTTTGCGAACACCATCACCGGCGGCCGTATTTCCGCCATCAACCGCGATCTGACCGTCAATGACCGTGTTATGACGCTGATTCAGACCGATGCTTCCATCAACAACGGCAACTCCGGCGGCGCACTGATCAATAAGTACGGTCAGGTGGTCGGCATCACGTCCGCTAAGCTGTCCGGCAATGCGTTCGGCAGCGCCACCGTTGAGGGCATGGGCTTTGCCATCCCGATCAACACCGCCAAGGATATTGTTGATGAGCTGATTCAGAACGGTTACGTTTCCGGCCGTCCGTCCATCGGCATCACCGGCCAGAACGTCGAGTCCGCGGACGGCAAGGTGTCCGGCGTGCAGGTATATTCCATTGATTCCCGCGCAAAGGCAGCCAGTGAGGGTTTGCAGGTCGGTGATGTCATCACCGCCGTTGACGGTACCCCGACCCCGGACATGGATAAGGTAAACGAACTCAAGCAGGATAAGAAGGCCGGTGACAAGCTGACGCTGAGCGTATACCGCATTTCGACCGGCAAGACGCTCAATATCACCATCACGCTGACCGATTCGCATGACCTCGAGGGCGATGCCCCGAATGCCCAGACCCAGCAGAGCCAGAGCAGCCAGAACGATAATTCGCAGCAGAATGACGGCTACGGCAGCTATGGATTCTCCAGTCCGTTTGGTTCGTTCGGTTGGTAAATAATTGAGAATTGAAAATGGAGACACCCACCGCAGTGGTCGTCCAGCGAGCAACCGCCGTAGGCGGCTCTTAGCGAGTCGGAATGGAGAATTGGCCAGACGGTCATCCATTCTCCATTTTTTATAGAGCGGTATCCCGTAGGGTGCGACAGGTGAATTGCGGCAACGCCGCAAGAGAAGGTGCCCTGGGGTACGACCTCGGCGCACCCTACGGTAGAGCGTATGCAATACCCAAAACATTCTGAAACAACGGAAATGATTCCACATTAATAGCAACAAAACGCAGACCTATGATTTTAAGGTCTGCGTTTTGTTTTATTTAGATGCAGAAATGAAAAATGAAATCATTCTCCATTCTCCATTTTCAATTACTTGCCATACTGCTCCGCCAGCTGCTGACTGATAAACTGTCTTGCGGTACGCGGCGAACGTCCGTTACGGCGCAGCGCGAAGCGCTCTGCAAGCAGGTGCAGCTCGTCGATATCAAGGTTCAGGTCGTTCTCCTTGGCCAGCTGCTCGACGATGTACAGATACTCGTCCTTATCCGGCACGGAGAAGGTGATCTCCAGACCGAAACGGTCGGACAGCGAGGTAACGGTCTCGAGGGTATCGCGCACGCGCACCTCATCGCCCTGACGGTCGGCCATGCTCGCGGATGAGATGACGGCGGTTGGACGTTGCGTAAATGACCAGATTGGACGGCTTTCCGGCCAGACCGCCTTCGATAAATGCCTTGAGCGCGGCAAAGTTGTCATCCTCGCTGCTGAAGGTCAGGTCGTCGAGGAACACGATGAAGCGGAACGGCGAACGGAGTGTCTGCTCGAACAGCTTGGGGAAATTCGTGATCTGCCGCGGAGACATCTCGATGATCTTCAGGCCGCGGTCGGCGTACTCGTTGGCAACCGCCTTGACGGTCGAGGACTTGCCGGTGCCCTTGTCGCCGTAGAGCAGGATGTTGTTGGCGTCGCGTCCGTCGAGGAAGGCAAGCGTGTTTTTGAGGATTTTCTGCTTCTGCATCTCGTAGCCGGGCAGGTCGTGCAGACGGATGGCATCGGGATGCACGATCGGGGTCGCCGAGCTGTCATCCTGCATGGCAAACGCCGAGGACTGTGCGAAGAAGCCGTAGCCCTCCTCGCGGTAGTAATCGGCAAGTGCCGCACCGGTGGAGAACGGAAGCGAGTCCGCGGCCTCGAAGTCCGGCAGATCCTCGAGGGCAGGCTCGTAGAACTTGTCCGCTGCGGCGGACTTGAAGGCTTCGCCGTCGAGCGCGAGCAGAGCGTTCAGCACGTCCAGATCGTGGGTTGCGGCGTTGAGCACAGCCGCTTCCGGTGCATTGATGGTATCGGTCAGGGTGTTGGTGTCAAAGTGCACGGCGTCGAGCACTGCCTGCGCGATATCGCCGCAGGAGAAGCGGGTCGCGCACAGTGCGCCGTAGCGGTCGGCAAAGTCGGCGGCTGTGCCGTCGAGCGCGGTCAGCGTGTCGCCGTAGGCGCGCACCAGCGGATGGGAAAGCAGTCCGCGCAGCACGGAAAGCGCGCGCGCAGACGCAGGGAAAGGGCGGAAAGCTCCATTGTTTTCAACTCCAGTCGGGATTGTAGTTTATAACCTAATCAGCATAGCACACTTTTCCGCTCATTTCAACATAGTATGAGGGGAGAAACCTTATGGCAACACCGTACAATTAAAGCTGCGGTTCCTTGCGCAGGCTCCGGTCGCGCTGCCGCGGCTCCTTTTTGCGCAGGCTCCGGTCGCACTGCCGCGGCGCTTTGCGGAAATTTTGTGCCCTGACTTTGGCTTCGGTTCCTTGCGCGAGTTCCGTCCGCGCTGCCGAAATTTCACGGTAATACATCAAGTATTACCGCAAAACCGCACCTCGTCAGTGCACAAAATCCACTCACAAATCGCTCTTGTTCAATTATGCGGTATTGCCTTAGTTTCTCAGAATTGGGAGGGAGGAGTGCCTCTTATGGGCGGTTATGCGCTGTTGATCTGCCGCAGTCAGACCGAGGCCATCGGCCTGCGGCGGCATTTGGCGCGGTTGGGTGTACCGGGAGAGGTCGCGCGCCCGCCGCGTCACGAACGAACCGAATCCTGCGGATGGGCGGTGCGCGTGAGCGCGCAGCAGGCGGACTGGGCTGTGCATCGGCTGCGGCAGCTTGGTGCGCCGCCGTGCCGCGTGCTGCGGGAGGACTGACATGATCTATCTGGATAATGCTGCCACCACCTTTGGTATAAGCCGCGGGCGGTTGAGCAGGCGGTTCGCCGTGCGATGTATGGCGCGGCAGGCTACGCGCGAGGCGGCTACGCGGCAGCCGGTCGAGCGGGAGAGCTGGTGTACGCCTGCCGGGAACAGGCAGCGGCGTTGTTCGGCGTGGGCGAGCCGGAGCGCGTCATTTTCACGCTGAACGCCACGCATGCGCTGAATATTGCGATAAATGCGCCCGTAAAACCGGATTCCCGCGTCATTGTGAGCGGTTACGAGCACAATGCGGTCATGCGGCCGCTGACGGCTCGAAATATCGAGCCGACCGTGTGCTGGATACGCCGCTGTGGGACGGTGCGGCTATGGTTTCTGCGCTGAAACAGGCGCTGGAACACGGTGCCGATCTGATGATACTCAGCCACGTTTCCAACGTGTTCGGCAGCATTGCGCCGCTGGACGAAATCGCGGAATTGCTGACGGCGGCAGGGCGTGCCGCTCATCCTGGATGCGTCGCAGTCGGCGGGCGTGGCAGAGATTGACGTAAAGCGCTATCCGTGTCTTGCGGCGGTGTGCATGCCCGGACACAAGGCGCTGTACGGACCGATGGGCACGGGCATTCTGCTGGCGCTCGACGCTCGGATTGCCGCGAAGCCGCTGCTGACCGGAGGAACGGGCAGTCTGTCCGAGGAGATGCGCCAGCCGGATTTTTCTGCCGGATGCGCTCGAGAGCGGCACGCCGAACGTGCCCGGCATCGCGGGACTCGCGGCGGGCATCGCCTTTGTCCGGGCGGTCACGCCGGCGCACATTGCCGGGCAGGAGAGACGGCTGGTGCATGAGCTTGCCCGTGCGCTCTCCCGCGAAAGCAAAATCGAGTGCTTTGCCGGAAAGGAGCAGACCGGCGTGCTGTCCTTCCGCGTTCCCGGCACGCCGAGTGAGGTGCTCGCGGATATGCTCTCGGACGAGGGGTGTGCACCCGGGCGGGGCTGCACTGTGCGCCGCTCGCGCACCGGACGGCGGGCACGGAGGACACCGGAACCGTGCGGCTGTCCCTGTCGTTCTACTCGACGGCGCGGCAGCTGGAGCAGGCTGCAGACAAAGTTTGCAGATTGGTAAAAAAAACTGTGAACACGCTATACAGAAAGCCGGATTTGTGGTAGTATAAGTAAGGTAAAACATGGTGTTTGCGTGCAATCTGCTGCGTGCATCCGCAAATGCCCGCGAATATGAGGAACAAGTTAGGATAGGTGACAAAATGGGAGCGCTGCAAAATGTATTCTCACCGAATTTATCATGGCGGACCATGATAAGTTCGTTTTTCAGTGCGTTTGATCAATTCCGCACAATGACGCCGATCGACGTGGTGGATATCCTCGTCGTGGCGTATATCATTTACCGTGTTATGAAGCTGCTGAAGGATACCAGCGCCGCACGACTGGCCAAGGGTATTCTTATTCTGGTGCTTATCATGCTGTTCGCCAGCTTCCTGCATCTGACCATGATCTCGTGGCTGCTGCGCAACGCACTCAGCGTCGGCGTATTCGCCGTGGTGGTCATTTTTCAGCCGGAGCTGCGCCGTCTGCTCGAGCAGATCGGCAAGGGCAACCTCAGCCGCATGCTGATTCCGGATACCGACCCGGATGTGGTAGAGAGCATGATCGTTGCAACCGTTTCCGCATGCGCGGATATGTCCAGGACCAAGACCGGCGCGCTCATCGTGTTCGAGCGCAAGGAGCGTCTCGGCGAGATCATCGCCACCGGCACGAGAGTGGACGCGGCACCGTCTGCCGAGCTGATCAAGAACATTTTCTTCAAGAACTCCCCGCTGCATGACGGCGCCATGATCGTCCGTGCCGGACGGTGTGCGCTGCAGGCTGCGTGCTGCCGCTTTCCGGCAATCAGGGTCTGTCGCGCGACCTCGGCACGCGCCACCGCGCGGCTGTCGGCATGAGCGAGACCGCGGACAGCGTGCTCGTCATCGTCTCCGAGGAGACGGGCACGATCTCTGTGGCGATCTCCGGCATGCTCAAGCGCCATCTGTCGCCCGAGATTCTGCAGAAGATGCTCGAGAGCGAGCTGCTCGGCGATGAACTCAGGAGCAAAAACGATAAAGCCGTATTGCCGCCATCCGCGACAAGTGGAAGGGAGGCGCCGGCAAGTGAAGAAGAATTTTCTGAAAAAGCAGGATTTTCTGCTGAAGATCCTGTCGCTGGCGCTGTCTATCGTTCTGTGGGCAGTTGTTATGGATGTTGACAATCCGGAGCGCAACATGCGCTTTGACGATGTGCCGGTGCGTATCATCGGTGCATCCCAGCTGAAAGCAGCGACCGGTCTGGAACTTATCGAGGGCGAGGACACAACGGTCACCGTCAGCCTGCGCGGCCAGAGCAAGAGCGTCGGCGAGGTCCGCGTCAGCCAGATCACCGCAACGGTGGATATCTCGGGTCTGACCGAGGCGAATGAATACGATCTTCCGGTCACCGTGTCGGTCAGCAAGTCCGGCGTGGAGACCAACTATGTCAATCCCGGCAAGGTGCACGTCCGCGTGGACCGCGTGGAGAGCAAGGATGTTCCGGTCGAGGTCAATGTGACCGGCACACCGGACGACGGCTCTACCGCGCAGGCAAGCCGACCACGGCAACCAAGAAGGTCACCGTTTCCGGTCCGGCAACCGATCTGGCGCAGGTGTGCCAAGGCAGTTGCAGCCGTGGATGTTACCGGCCGCAATTCCTCGCTGGCCGACTACGAATGCAGAGGTAACCCTGTATGATCAGGACGGTGCGGCGTTCACCTCGAACTATATCACCAGCCAGACCGAAAAGATCAAGGTTTCGGTTCCGATCTACCGCGTCAACAACATTCCGCTGACCGTCACCCTCAAGGACGGCGGCAGCCTGACGCAGAATCAGGTACAGTGCGTCATCGACCCGGAGAACGTAGAGGTTATCGCAAGCAATCAGGCGGTGCTGAGCGACATCAAGGAGATCAACCTCGGTGAGATCGACCTCGGCAGCGTCCACACGGGCACGCCGATCTCCATGTCCATCAAGGATAAGCTGCCGAGCGGCGTTTCGCTCGTCAGCGGTCAGCCGGAAACGGCAAACGTCACCATCTCGGTGGACGGTGTTGCGACCCGCAAGGTTCAGGTCTCAAGTTCGCGTGGAACGACACCGCGCAGGAGAATACGCCGTACACGGTCAACATCCTCACCAAGTCGGTCGAGATGGAGCTGCGCGGCAGTGAAAGCCAGCTGAAGAAGGTCGATGTGAATAACCTGTCCATCGGTCTGACCTACGATTCGGTATCGCTCGGCGTCGGCAGGCACACGGTCAAGGGCGTGGCTACGACCGTCGGTCTGCCGAGCGGCGTAACGCTCGTCGAGGAGGATATCGAGGTCGAGATTGAGATCACCGACGCGCATGTGTCGGATGAGACGATCACCTCGGATAAGACAGACAGCACAGACGATACGGACAGCACGGTCGCAGAGCCGACCGCGCACCGTACAAGAAAGGGCGGTGGCAGCCAGTGAGCCTGATGGTAACCGGCATCCGTCTGCCGTTTGATCTGCCGGAGCAGGCCGCCATTGCGGGAGGCACGCCGGCTGACCGGTCTGACGGCAAACGACATACAAGCGGCGGTCTGCCGCGTCAGCATTGACGCGCGGCGCGGACAGATCAGCCGGGTATATTCGGTGCGTCTGGACGCGCCGTTCGACGAAAAAGGCATTTGCGGAAAAACTGCAAATGCCCTTCGTGCGTTATAAACCCAATACGAAAATCGTCATTCCGCACGGCGAAAAAGCGGCTCGAGCACCGTCCGGTGGTGGTCGGTCTCGGTCCTGCGGGACTGTTCGCCGCCTATGTGCTGGCAAAGCACGGCTACCGTCCGCTCGTGCTCGAGCGCGGCGGAGATCTGGACGAGCGCGACAAGGTTGTGGATGCGTTCTGGAAGGGTGGTGCGCTCGATACCGACTGCAATATCCAGTTCGGCGAGGGCGGCGCCGGCGCCTACTCGGACGGCAAGCTGACCACGCGCATCGGTGATCCGCTGTGCGACAACGTGCTGGAAATCCTTGCCGCGCACGGTGCCCGGCGGATATCGTCAAAAGGCGAAGCCGCACGTCGGCACGGATATCCTCAAGAATGTAGTTCGTGAAATGCGCCGCGAGATCATCAAAAACGGCGGTGAAGTGCGCTTCCGCACGCCGCTGACCGGTGTTTCGGTCAAAAACGGTGCGCTCTGCGCCGTTCAGGCAGACGGGCAGGACATCGCCTGCGAGCGGGCGGTGCTGGCCATCGGTCACTCGGCGCGCGACACCTTTGCCGCGCTGCACGGAAACGGCGTGTACTTTGAGCCGAAGGCGTTCTCTGTGGGCGTGCGCATCGAGCACCTGCAGACCGAGATCGACCGCGCTCTTGTACGGAAAGGCGGCGGGACATCCCATGCTGCCGCCTGCGGAGTACAATCTCGCGCAGAGCCGACGGACGCGCGTGCTATTCCTTCTGCATGTGCCCGGGCGGCGTGGTCGTTGCGGCACAGAGCGAGGAGAACACGGTCGTCACCAACGGCATGAGCTATCATGCGCGCGACGGCAAAACGCCAACGCGGCCTTGCCGCTTGCTGTGTCGGTTGACCCGAAGGACTACGACGACGGCACGCCGTTCGGCGGCGTGGCGCTGCAGCGCCGGATCGAGCACGCGGCGTACACGCAGACCGGCTCGTACCGCGCGCCGTGTCAGAAGGTCGGGGATTTTCTGAACGGCAAGCCGACCCGAAAACTCGGTGCGGTCAAGCCCAGCTATCCCATCGGCGTGGAGCTGGGAGAGGCGGCAGCCTGCCTGCCGACTTCGCGCAGACCATGCTGCGGGACAGCCTGCCGTATTTCGGCCGGAAGATTCGCGGCTACGACACAGCGGACGCGCTGCTGACCGGTCCGAAACGCGGACTCGTCTCCCGGTACGCATGACGCGCGGCGAGGACCTGTTCGGCCTCGGCTGCAGCGGCATCATTCCGTGCGGCGAAGGCGCCGGATACGCGGGCGGCATTATGTCCGCCGCCGTGGACGGTATCCGGGCAGCATTTCGGATTATGGGAGTTTGCAAATTGAGAATTGAAATGGAAAATGGAGAATGAATGCCGCCCAAAGGGCGGAATTAAATGCGCTTTGCGCATAACCTGTCGCAACGCGGACGGAACTCGCGCAAGGAGAGCGACATTTTCAATTCTTCATTCTCAATTTTCCATTACTGCAACTGGTTTTGAATAATAGAGAGGAAGATTTCACAGTGACCCAACAGGGAACCATCAAAAAGCTGCTGCCGAACGGTCTGGCAGAGGTCGAGGTAACGCGCCGCTCGGCGTGCGGCCATGACTGTGCCAAGTGCGGCGGCTGCGGCGGTCTGGAAACCCAGACACTTTACGTTACCGCGCGCAATCACGCGCATGCGTCCGTTGGCGACCGCGTGCTGCTCGAGGGCGAGACCAGGCAGGTGCTCGGCTTTGCCGTGCTCGTGTATCTGCTGCCGCTCGTGCTGTTTTTTTGTCGGCTACGGCGTCGGCGCAGGAATGAAACTTGGCGGCGGACTGTCCGCGCTCATCGGCGGCGTGCTGTTCGTCGTCGGCATTCTGGCGGCCATGTGGTACAGCCATAAGCTGAAGCTCAGAAACGAAGCGCCGTTTGCCATTACCGAGCGGCTCAAAGAAATAGAGTCTGGAATAGAGTGAAGGAGTTTCACGACAGGCAGTTTTAAGTTTTTTTATGAATTTTCGCCAATTTTCCGCGTTCGCACTTGTCAGATACGCAAAAGTTCGGTAAAATAGATTGAATACGAAAGTCCGTGCACACCGCACGGCGGGAAAGGGCTATGCGATGTTTGGCTTTATCCGTCCGGTGAAGGCCGAGCTGCGGGTGAAGGAGGCTGACCGTTTTCAGCAGGTTTACTGCGGCTTATGCCACGCGATCCGCGCAGAATACGGCAGATTTTACACCTTGTTTTTAAGCTACGATATGACGTTTTTTGCACTTGTTGCAGGAAGTGAGGAGGCGGAGACTGCTCCGCGGTGCAGAAAACGATGCGACGCTTCTCCGTTTCGGCGGAAAAGCTGCGCCGAGACAGACGATGCACTTCGTCTGGCGGCGGACGCGAGTATCCTGCTGACCTATCACAAGTTTCAGGATGACCTGGCGGACGAAAAGGGCGCGAAACGCGCGTTTGCGGCGCTGCTGTGCCGCCTCGGCCGCCCGCGGCTATGAGAAGGCGCGCGCACGCATGCCCGAAGCGGATGAGGACATCCGGCAGGCGCTCGAGGATCTGCGCTGTCTGGAGGCGGAACGCTGCCCGTCCATGGACCGTGCGGCGGATACGTCCTCGCGCATGACGGCTGCCGTTGTGCCGCGCACCGGAGACACCCGCGAGCGTATTCTGCACCAGATGTTCTACCAGATCGGCAGGTGGATCTACCTTGTCGATGCGGTGCAGGACATCCAAAAGGATATGGAAGAGAACAGCTACAATCCGGTCGTTCTGCGGTACGAGCTGCAAACGCCGGACATCTCTGCGGTAAAGGGAACCGCTCGAGCGCACGCTCGAACGCTCACTGGCGGATATCTGCATGGCGTTTGACCTGCTGAGTCCCCGGAGAGATGCGGACCTGATCCGCAATATCATTTTTTCTTGGTATGCCGACCGTCACCCGACAGGTACTGAACGGCACCTACCAGACGAACGAAGGAAGGGGCAAACATGGATCCCTTATAAAGTGCTCGGTGTAACACCGCAAACAAGTGATGATGACGTCAAGCGCGCGTACCGTGAACTGGCGCGCAAGTATCATCCGGATAACTATATAAACAATCCGCTGGCAGATTTGGCCGAAACCCGCATGAAGGAGATCAACGAAGCGTACGACATGATCATGAACGAACGCAGGAATCCAGCGGGAGGCAGCAGCGGACAGCAGCAGAGCTATGGCGGCGCATACAACGGTCAGCAGTACGGCGGCTATCAGCAGCGCACCTACACCGGTGCGAACGCCGCGCTGTACAGTCAGGTGCGGCAGGCCATCAATCAGGGCAACCTCGGCATGGCGGAGGCGCTGCTGCAGCGTGCTGCAGGACGGGATGCGGAGTGGTTCTATCTGACCGGCACGGTATACTACCGCAAGGGCTGGTACGATGAGGCCGCCCGCGCGTACACGCAGGCGTGTCAGATGGACCCGAACAACGCGGAGTACCAGCATGCGCTGCAGAATCTTCATCTGTCCGGCGGCTACGGCGGCTACCGGCCCATGCAGGAGACAAGCATGTGCGACTGCTGTGTGCAGACGCTCATCTGCAACTGCTGCCTGAATATGTGCTGCGGAGGAGGCGGCTGCTGATATGAGCACGCGCGAGATCGCCGCGGCGGACTTCTGGCAGCGGCGGCCACGGCGTGGCTGTATTTCGGCGGTGTGATGCCGCAGATCGGACCGGCGGCCTGCCTGATAGCAGGTGCGGCTCAGCGATACCGCTGCTGCGCCGCGCAAACATAAAAACGCTGGGCTGCTGTACCTCATCACCTCGGTACTGGGACTGCTGCTGACACCGCGCAAGCTGATCGCGGCGGCCTATGTGCTGCTGTTCGGCCTGTACCCGATCGTGAAATATCTGATCGAGTGCCGTCTGCCGGTCTTCACGCAGCTGAGCGGCAAGCTGGCGTATTTTAACATTGTGCTGGTGCTCGCGGCCGTTCTGGTAAGCTGCGGTCTGTTTCCGCAGGTGCAGATGCCGGGTATTTTCCGGCTTGCCGGACTGTGGATCGCGGCAAATATCGGCTTTATTGTATATGATATCGGGTTGTCAAAGGTGATCGCGCTGCTGCGCCGCACCCTGCCGCCCGAATAAGAAGGGAAAGAGATATCTATGAAGAGTATGACCGGCTACGGACGTGCCAAGCAGGAGCTGCACGGCAGAACCATCACAGCAGAGCTGCGTGCGGTCAACCACCGCTATCTGGACTGCACGGTAAAGGCTCCGCGTCAGTACGGCTTTCTGGATGATGCCGTGAAAAAGGCTGCCGCGGCGCGCATTGCACGCGGCAAGGTTGAGGTTTACATCGGCGTGGAGACGCAGGAGGGCGGCGACATTGCGGTTACGGTGAACCATGCGGTCGCGGAGCACTATCTGGCGGCGCTGCGCCGAGCTGGCCGACAAGTACGGTCTCCGCGACGACGTGAGCGCGATGAGTCTGGCGAAGCTGCCGGACGTGCTCGGCTCCGAGCGCATCGAGCAGGACGCGGACGAGATGACCCGCGATGTGCTGTCCGTCTTTGGCGAAGCCTGCGACAATTTCGACGAAATGCGTACCCGCGAGGGTGCAAAGCTGGCTGAGGATGTGCGAAACCGTGCGTCGAGATCGAGCGCATGGTCGGTGAGGTGGAGGTCCGCTCGCCGGGCGCGTGCGCGAGTACCGCGAGAAGCTGCTTGCCCGCATGAAGGAGGTGCTGGCGGATACGTCCATCGATGAGACCCGCATCGTCACCGAGGCGGCCATCTACGCGGACAAGACCGCCGTGGACGAGGAGACCGTGCGCCTGCGCAGCCATCTGCAGCAGCTGGACGGCATGCTGAATGAGGTCAAGCCGGTCGGCCGCAAGCTGGATTTCCTTGTGCAGGAAATGAACCGCGAGACCAATACCATCGGCTCCAAGGCAAACGATGTGTCCATGGCGCAGATCGTGGTCAATATCAAGAGCGAAATTGAAAAAATCCGCGAACAGATTCAGAATATCGAGTAATTTACAGTATATCGAGGAGTGAGGTCAGCGATGAAGCTCATCAATATCGGATTTGGCAATATGGTCGCTTCGTCGCGGCTGATCGCCATTGTCAGCCGGAATCCGCACCGGTCAAGCGCACCGTGCAGGAGGCCCGCGACCGCGGCATGGTCGTGGACGGCACCTACGGCAGACGCACCCGCGCCGTGCTCATCATGGACAGCGACCATGTGGTGCTCAGTGCTCTGCAGCCGGAGACCGTTGCGGCTCGTTTTGCGGGCGAGACCGAGGAAGGAGAACCAGAAGATGCGTAAAGGGAACGTTGTATGTATTCACCGGACCGTCCGGTGCAGGCAAGGGCACAGTGCTGTCCAGGCTGCTGAGCGAGGACGAAGCTGTTCTTCTCGATCTCTGCGACGACCCGTGCGCCGCGTCCGGGCGAAAAGGACGGCGTACAGTATTATTTCCTCACGAAAGAGGACTTTGAGGCGAAGATCGCCGCAAATGCGTTCCTCGAGCACGCGAAGTACGTTGATAACTACTACGGCACGCTGGAGGCTCCGGTGAACGAAAAGCTGGAGGCCGGCTATGATGTTATCCTCGAGATCGAGGTGCAGGGCGCGATGCAGGTGCATGAAAAAGCGTCCGGATGCCGTGATGGTGTTCATTGCGCCGCCGTCGTTCGAGGAACTCGCCAACCGTCTGCGCGGACGCGGCACCGAGGACGAAGCCAAGGTGCAGAAGCGTCTGGAAACGGCAAAGGGCGAGCTTGCCCAGCAGGATAAATTTGATTACGTCGTCGTAAACGACACGGTGGAGCGTGCGGTTGAAGAATTGCACGGCATTCTCGCCAAGCGTCGATAAGCGACATTATGACATTATATAAACAGAAACTTTCATAAAAATAAAACTATATCTGGTAAATAAGGAGAACTGATTACTATGCTGAACCCTTCTATGCAGGAACTGATGAAACGAGTAGGCAACCGCTATCTGCTGGTAAACCTGGCAGCGCAGCGTGCCCGCGATATTGCCGATGAGGCAGAGGAAAAGGGCGAGCCGCTGCCGGACAAGGCTGTTAAGCTGGCGCTCGACGAGATCGCAGCCGGCAAGATCGTTTACCGTCCGGGTCCGCGTGTGGAGACTGCCATTCCGCAGAACAATGCCATTGCAGCCGCTATGGTTGACGTGGACGACACCCTTGATCTGGATGAGGACGAGGAGCACACCGACTCCGAGGCTGACGAGGACAAGGATGAGAATGCGGACGAGGTGCGCCGCCTGAACGAGTTTGATGACGGCTCTCTGAGCGACGGTGACATTCCGGAGGAGGACCTCTAAGCCATGCGTTTTGCAGGAAAACGGTCGTTCTGTGCGTGACGGGCGGCATTGCGGCCTATAAAGCTGCCGATCTCACCAGCAAGCTGCACCAGAACGGCGCGACTGTCCATGTGCTGATGACCGAGTCTGCGACCCAGTTTATCGCGCCGATGACGTTTGAAACACTGTCCGGCAACCGCGCGGTCGTGGATACGTTCGACCGCAGCTTTCCGTGGGAGGTGGAGCACATTTCGCTCGCGAAGGCGGCTGACGTGTTCGTTATCGCACCCGCGACCGCCAATGTCATCGCCAAGGCGGCGCACGGCATCGCGGACGACATGGTGACAACCACGCTGCTTGCCACCAAGGCGCCGGTCGTTGTCGCTCCCGCGATGAACACCGGCATGTATGACAATCCGGTGACGCAGGAGAACCTCGCTGCGCTGAGAAAGCGCGGCTTCCACATCATCGAGCCGGACGCAGGCCGCCTTGCCTGCGGAGACAGCGGACGCGGCAAGCTGCCGGACACGCCCACGCTCCTCTGGGGCATTGAAAAGGCGCTGACCGAGCAGGATCTGGCAGGCAGGCACGTTCTTGTTACCGCCGGCCCGACACAGGAGGCCATGGACCCGGTTCGGTTCCTGTCCAACCACTCTACCGGCAAAATGGGTTACGCGATCGCGGCCCGCGCAGCCATGCGCGGCGCTGACGCAACGCTCGTTTCCGGCCCGACCGCGCTCGATACGCCGCATGGTGTCACGCGTGTGGATATTGTTTCCGCGCGGGATATGTACGACGCGGTGACGAGCCGCGCACCCGAGCAGGATTTCATCATCAAGGCTGCCGCCGTCGGTGATTACCGTCCGGCGCAGACAGCGGATGAAAAGCTCAAAAGGGTGACGGCGAGATGAATATCGAGCTGACCCGCAATCCGGATATCCTCGCCGCGCTCGGCAAGGACAAAAAGCCGGGACAGCTGCTGTGCGGCTTTGCGATGGAGACGCAGAACCTTCTCGATAACGCCGAGAGCAAGCTGCGCCGCAAGAACTGCGATATGCTTGTAGCGAATTCACTGCGCGATAAGGGTGCAGGCTTCGGCACAGATACCAATGTGGCTACCTTGCTGTTCAAGGACGGACACAGAGAGACTCCGCCGATGATGAGCAAAGGAAGCACTTGCTGACCTGATTCTCGATAGACTTCTTGCGATGAGTAATTGAGAATTGAAAATGGAGAATGGAAAATTAACGTCATGGTTTCCGTTTATCCGTAACCGATGAAAACAATGCCGTAGGGCGTGACGACCCGGCACGCCGTATGGAACGGTATGCACCGATTGACAGCGGCGCGCCGAGTCGTACCCCAGGGCACCTTCTCTTGCGGCGTTGCCGCAATTCACCTGTCGCGCCCTACGATAAACTGCAAGCGACGATAAAAGAAGAAGCGAAAGGTTGTGATTCTATGGCGAAAAAAATCTGTGCGGCCGCCGTGGATGCGGCAACCTATGCCATCGACAAGCTATATTCTTACCGTGTGCCGGACGAGCTGCGGGAACAGGTGCAGATCGGCACCCGTGTTCTCGTGCCGTTCGGCTTTGGCAATAAACGGGCGGAAGCGGTGGTGCTCGCCTTCCGCGAGGATGCGGGCGAGTTCAAACTCAAGCCCATCGTCGAGGTGCTGGACGAAACGCCGATTCTGACCGCCGAGCAGCTGAGACTTGCGGCGTGGATGCGGGAGAGATTGTACTGCACCTACTTCGACTGCGTACACGCCATGCTGCCCGCCGGATTGTGGTTCAAGCGAAACGAGACGTACACGCTCGCGCCGGACGCGGATTTGGCGGCTCTGCGGGAGCGGGACGGCGAAGACGGTCAGGTGCTGGCGCTGTTTGAGCAGCCGGGACAGACGCTCTCGGTGAGCGAGATACGCGATCGGCTCGGCAAAGGCGCGGGACAGACGCTGGACGCGCTGGCAGGCGAGGGGATACTCGTTTATCACAGCAATACGGCGCAGAAAACCGGCGATAAGACCGAAAAATGCTCCGTTTGGATATGGAAGCAAGTGAAGCCATGTCGCACATCAGCCGCCGCAGTCCGGCGCGGATGGACGTGGTGTCGCTGCTGTCGGACGGCGGTGCGATGAGCCAGAAGGAAATCGTCTACATGACCGGCGTGAGCGACGCCGCGCTGCGCGACATGACGAAAAAGGGCATCCTCCGCGCGGAATACGAGGAAGTGCTGCGCGCACCGGACTTTTCCGAGGTGCGCGCGCCGCGGCTCCGGTGCTTTCGGCGGCGCAGCAGCAGGCGTATGACGGCATGGCGGCGCTGATGGACGAAAACGCGCCTCGTGCGGCGCTGCTGTTCGGCGTGACCGGCAGCGGCAAGACGCAGGTGTACCTGCAGCTAATCGCGCACGCGCTCGAGCAGGGAAAAGAGCGCCATTGTGCTCGTGCCCGAAATGGACTGACACCGCAGCTTCTGCGGCAGTTTGCGGCTCGATTTGGCGAAGAAGTCGCGGTTCTGCACTCGGCGCTGTCAGCCGGTGAGCGGTACGACAGCTTCAAGAAGATAAAACCGGCAGAGCAAGGGTGGTCATCGGCACACGCTCGGCGGTGTTCGCGCCCGCGAAGAACCTCGGTGTTATCATCATTGACGAGGAGCAGGATGCGGCGTACCGCTCGGAGCAGTCGCCGCGCTACCATGCGCGGGATGTGGCAAAGTACCGCGCGGCGCAGACGAACGCGCTGCTCGTGCTCGGCTCGGCAACGCCGTCGGTCGAGACGTATTACGGCGCAAAACAGGGGAAATACCCGGTTTTCACGCTCACCGAGCGGTTTCTCGGTGCCGGACTGCCCGAGGTCATCATCTCGGACATGCGCGGTCTGGCCCGCGAGGGACGGAGCGGCATCATCGGACCGGATCTGGAACGCGAGCTTATCAGCACGCTCGAAAAGGGAAACAGGCCATCCTGTTCCTCAACCGGCGCGGCAACAGCCGCGTGATCGGCTGCGGCGTGTGCGGCTGGGTGCCGGAGTGCCCGTCCTGCTCGACCACCATGACTTACCATTCAGTGTCCGGCCGCGCGATGTGCCACTACTGCGGCGCATCCATCAAGATAACCGGCAAGTGCCCGCAGTGCGGCAGCACGAGCCTGTTCACCGAAACGCCCGGCACGCAGAAGCTGGAGGAGGAGCTGCATGAGCGGTTCCCGTCCGCGCGGGTGCTCCGCATGGACGCGGACACCATGACCGCCAAGGGCGCACACGAACGCCTGCTGAATGAATTCGGCAAAGGCGAAGCCGATATCCTTATCGGCACCCAGATGGTAACCAAGGGACTGGATTTTGAAAACGTCACGCTGGTCGGCGTGCTCGATGCCGACCAGAGCCTGTACGCGCAGGACTACCGCGCACCTGAGCGCACGTTTTCGCTCATCACGCAGGTGGTCGGGCGCGCAGGCCGCCGATTTGACACCGGCCGCGCCGTGATCCAGACGTACAGCCCGCTGCATCCGGTCATCCTGACCGCCGCGCGGCAGGACTACGAGGCGTTCTACGAGAGCGAAATGCAGACGCGCGAAGCGCTCCGGTGCCCGCCCGTGTGCGACATCACCATGATAACCGCCGTCGGCGAACTGGAGCAGCAGGTACTCAGCAGTCTGCTCGCGCTCAAAAACACGCCTGCAGAGCCTGATGGAAGGGCAGTTTGCCGATGTGAAAGCACCCGTGCTCGGCCCCGCCGCGGCGCAGATGGTCAAGGTGATGGGACGGTATCGCTACCACCTCACCATCCGTGCGAAGGACTGTGCAAGATGGCGCAGGCTCATCTCGGGCGTGCTGCGGAGTTTATGCAGGACGGTAAAAACCGGGGCGTTACTGTGTTCGCGGATTCCAATAATGAAATGTAGCAGTAATTGAGACCCCGGCGAAGAAGGTTAATTCAATGAGCAAATTTGTAATTCGCAAGGCAACAGAAAACGATGCAGAATCGCTTTTGAAGATTTATGAGCCTTACATAACGAATACAACCATCACTTTTGAATATGATGTGCCGACGGCTGAGGCGTTTGCGGACCGTATCCGCGAAACGGCGGCTGCGTTTCCGTATCTCGTCTGCGAGTGTGACGGCATGATCATGGGTTACGCCTACGCGCACCGCATTCGTGAGCGCGCGGCGTACGACTGGGATGCGGAGCTGTCCATCTATCTGGCACAGGGCACCCACGGACATGGTGTGGGCACGACCGTGCTGGCGTGCCTGATCGACCTGCTCGAGCTGCAGGGGCTGCGCCACCTGTACAGCTGCGTGACCCTGCCGAACGAAAAGAGCATCCGCATGCAGCGCAGACTGGCTTTGCGGACGCAGGCGTGTGGCACGACTCCGGCTGGAAGTTTGACGGCTGGCACGATGTGGCATGGCTGGAAAAGCATATCGGCAGCGGAAAACCGCAGCCGGTGACGCCGTTTCCGGCGCTCGATGAGAAAAAATATACAGGAATGTTTACAAAAAATACATGGATAAGCTGAATCAAGTGGAGGAATGAAACAATGGCACTGAAAGATTTTGACCGAGGGCGACGAGCAGCTGCTCAAGCACAGCCGCAAGGTAGAGAAGTTTGACGACCGTCTGCATACGCTGATCGACGACATGCGTGAGACGCTCGAGAACTCCGGCGGCGTTGGTCTGGCAGCACCGCAGGTGGGATCCTGCGCCGCGTTGTTGTGCTGCTGGATGTGAACAAGGAGCCGGAGGAGATGGTCGAGCTGGTAAACCCGGAAGTCATCGAGCAGAAAGGCTCGAGCGCGTTGTCGAGGGCTGCCTGTCCGTGCCGGGCGTTTACGGCTATGTGACCCGTCCGACCTGGGCGAAGATTCGCGCACAGGACCGCAATGGCAACTGGTTCGAGCGTGAGGGCGAGGGCATTGTAGCGCAGTGCTTCTGCCACGAGACCGAGCATCTGGACGGTCATCTGTTCACCGAGAAGGTCGAGGAGTACATCGACCGGAGGATATGCAGGGCGGTGAGGACGAATAATGCGTATCGTATTCATGGGCACGCCGGATTTCGCCGTGCCGAGCCTGCAGGCGCTCATCGACGCCGGACATGACGTCTGCGCCGTGTACACCCAGCCGGATAAGCCGCAGGGCCGCAAGCAGATTCTCACTGCACCGCCGGTGAAAACGCTCGCACTCGAGCATGATATTCCGGTTTTCCAGCCGAATACCCTCAAAAATGAGGACGAGCAGGCGCGTCTGCGCGAGCTGGCACCCGAGGTTATCATCGTAGTGGCCTACGGCAAGCTGCTGCCCAAGGCGGTACTCGATATCCCGCCGCACGGCTGCATCAACGTGCACGGTTCGCTGCTGCCGCGCTGGCGCGGCGCCGCCCGATCCAGTGGGCGGTCATCGCGGGCGATGAAATGGCAGGCGTTACCACCATGCAGATGGCGGAGGGTCTGGATACCGGCGATATGCTGCTCACCTATGAGACCAAGGTCGGTGAGAAGGAGACCGCAGGCGAACTTTTTGACCGTCTGGCACAGGCCGGTGCGGAACTTTTGACCGAAACGCTCGTCAAACTGAATGACATCACACCGCGGCCGCAGGACGATGCACAGAGCTGCTACGCCCATATGCTGGATAAGCAGATGGCGGTGATCGACTGGAGCAGGTCCGCACATGAAATCGACTGCCTGATTCGCGGCCTGAATCCGTGGCCGATCGCGCTAACCAGCCTTGCGGGCGAGCGCCTGAAGGTGTTCGCCGCCGAAAAGGCGGCCGGCAATGGCGAGCCGGGCACGGTGCTCGAAGCCGACCCGAAAAAGGGTCTGACCGTGGCGTGCGGAGAGGGCGCGCTGGGACTGACCGAGATTCAGCTGGTCGGCGGTAAGAGAATGAAGGCGACGGACTTTCTGCGTGGACACGTAATCGAAGTCGGCACTAAGCTGAATTGAGGATTGAGAATGGATAATGGAGAATGACGCTATCCTTGCGCGAAGTTCCGTCCGCGCTGCGTCTGTGCGGCGCATGCGCCGTTATTAAATCATCGTCCGTAGGACGATACCGCAATTCTCAATTCTCCATTTTCAATTTTCCATTAAAAGCATCCGGAGGGATTTATTATGCCTTACTATGGATATTACGGCATTGACATGTACTACATCGTACTGGTTCTGCCGTGCGTTTTATTTGCATTCTGGGCGCAGAACAAGGTAAACAGCACGTTTAACCGCTACTCGCAGGTGCAAAATCTGCGGGGACTGACCGGCGCACAGGCGGCGGAGGCTGTCCTGCGGTACAACGGCGTTTCCGGTGTGCGGATCGAGTACGTTTCCGGCAAGCTGACCGACCATTTTGACCCGAGAAGCAACGTCATTCGGCTGTCGAGTGCGGTGTACTCGTCCACGTCGGTGGCGTCCATCGGCGTTGCCGCGCACGAGGCAGGGCATGCGGTGCAGTACGCCATCGGCTATGCGCCGATCAAGCTGCGCGCGGCAATCATCCCGCTGACGCAGTTCGGCTCGATGGCGGCGATGCCGCTGCTGATCCTCGGCCTGATCCTTAACACGAGCACGCTCGTCACGATCGGCATTGCGGCGTTCGGTCTGTCCACGCTGTTCCAGCTGGTGACCCTGCCGGTGGAGCTGGACGCGTCCCGCCGCGCTTTGCAGACCATTCAGCAGAACGGCCTGCTGACCGCAGACGAGTACCCGATGGCGAAAAAAGACGCTCACGGCGGCGGCGCTGACCCTATGTTGCCGCGCTGGCGACCTCGCTGGCACAGCTGCTGCGTCTGGTGCTGATTTTTGGAGGAAGAGACCGAAATGATAGATAAACGCCCCAAAACACCGCGTGAGGTGGCGGCGTTCTCGCTGTTCTCGATGGCAGAGGAGGCCGCCTGGTCGGACGGTGCGCTGCACCACTATTTATCCCGCGCGGGACTGGACAGCCGCGACGCGGCGCTGGCCTCGCGGCTGACCTACGGCACGGTGCAGAACCAAATTTTACTGGACTGGTACCTGCGGCACTTCTCGAGCGTGCGGCTGAAAAAGATCGCGCCGCGTGTGCTGGCGTGCCTGCGGATGGGTCTGTATCAGCTGATCCTGATGGACAAGATACCGGCGCATGCGGCGGTTGCCGAGACGGTCGCACTGGTCAAGCACTACGGCCACGCAAATGACCGCACGGTCGCCTTTGCCAATGCGGTGCTGAGAAATGCCGCAAATGCGGCGCAAAACGGCTCTTTGCCGCGCCTGAACTGCCCAGATAAGGAAAGCTACTACGCACTGCAGTACAGCCACCCGGGTGGCTCGTGCGCCTGCTTTCCGAGCAGTACGGCCAGAAGCTGACGCAGAAAATCTGTCAGGCGGATAACGCGGACGCGCCGATTTCGGTGCGTGTGAACACGATGAAATGCACGCCTGCCGAGGCTCAGGCAGAGCTGGAGGCCGCCGGACTGACCGTGCAGCCGCACGAGGCGTTCCCGGAAATCCTGCTGTGCAGCGGCGGAGACGCAGCCGCGCTTCCGGCGTTTATCGAGGGCCGTGTGACCGTGCAGGATGCGGCAAGCGCACTCGCGGCGGCGGTCGCTGACCCGAAACCGGGCAGCACCGTGCTCGACTGCTGCGCGGCGCCCGGCGGCAAGAGCTTTTGCCATGGCTGAAAAAATGCAGGGGAAAGGCAGCGTCACCTCGTGCGACATTTACGAGCACAAGCTGAAACGCATCCGCGACGGCGCAGCCCGCCTCGGACTGCCGAATATCCGCACCGAGCTGCAGGACGCATCGGTCTGCCGCGAGAAGTGGAAGGACAGCGCGGACGTTTGTGCTGTGCGATGTGCCCTGCTCGGGACTGTGCATTATCCGCAAGAAACCCGAAATTCGGTTCAAGAATCCGGACGAAATCCGGACTTTACCGGAGATTCAGGCGAGAATCCTTGCAAACTGTGCACAGTATGTAAAGAAGGGCGGCACGCTCGTCTACTCGACCTGTACCATCCTGCAGCGGGAAAACGAGGACGTTGTCCGCGCGTTTCTCACCGAAAACCCGGAGTTTGAAGCGGTTTCGTGGACGCATCCGGTCTGCGGAGAGAGGGCAGACGGTATGGTGACGCTGCTGCCGCCCGTTCACAATACGGATGGATTCTTTATTGCGAAAATGCACCGGAAGGTTTAATAATGGAAAATTGAGAATGGAAAATGGAAAATGAATGTGCGGCGCAATGCGCCGTTATTCAATCATCGCGCACAGCGCGATACCGCAATTCTCAATTCTCCATTCTCAATTCTCAATTCAAAGGTGAAAATAATGACTGAAATTAAATCATTATCAATAGAAGAATTAAAGGCTGCCCTGAAAGAGATGGGCGAAAAGCCGTTCCGTGCGGGACAGATCTTCAAATGGCTTCACGAGGGTGTGGAGTCCTTTGAAGAGATGTCCAACTTATCCAAGGACTTACGGGCGCGTTTAGCGGAAAATTTCCTGCTGACCGTACCGGAGGTCGCCCGCAAGCAGGTGAGCCGCGTTGACGGCACGGTGAAATACTTATGGCGTCTGCGGGACGGCAACTGCGTGGAGTCCGTACTGATGCACTACGAGCACGGCGTGTCCGTCTGCGTTTCGACGCAGGTCGGCTGCCGGATGGGCTGCAAGTTCTGCGCGTCGGGACTCAACGGACGCACGCGCAGTCTGTCCGCAGGCGAGATTCTGGATGAAATCCTGTTCATGCAGAAGGACAGCGGCGAAAAGGTCTCCAACATTGTGCTGATGGGCACCGGCGAGCCGCTCGACAACTACGACAACGTGCTCAAGTTCCTGCATCTGGTGAGCTGCCCGGAGGGAATCAACATCGGACAGCGCCATATCTCCTTGTCAACCAGCGGAATTGCTGATAGAATAGAGATGTTAGCACGGGAAAAAGCTGCAGATCACGCTGTCCGTATCGCTGCACGCGCCGGATGATGAAACACGCTCGTCCATCATGCCGGTGAACGACGCATATCCGGTCGAGCGCCTGATGAAGGCGTGCCGGTACTATTTCGACACCACCGGACGGCGCATTTCCTACGAGTACATGATGGCGCGCGACAAGACCGACCGCCCGTGGCAGGCCGACCTGCTGGCGAAGCTGCTGAAAGGAAGACCGGCGCACGTCAACCTCATTCCGCTGAATGAGGTGGCGGAAAAGTCCGCTGAAGCCGTCCAGACCGGAAACCGTCCGCAGGTTCCAGCAGGCGCTCGAGAAGCGAGGCGTTACCGCGACCGTGCGGCGCAAGCTGGGTCCGGATATTGATGCGGCCTGCGGTCAGCTCCGTCAGCGGCAGCTGAAGGAGGACGGAAAGAGCAGTTCGTGCGTAAGGCATTAATTGTGCGGTGTTGAATATCTCACATGAAATAGACACAATCGAAGGAGGTTGTGAAATGGAATATTTCGGCTTGACCGATAAGGGACGGTGCGCCCGACCAATCAGGATATTTTTCAGATCGAAGCGCGGGAGGACAACCAGACCACGCTCCTCGTCGTGTGCGACGGCATGGGCGGTGCAAATGCGGGCAACGTAGCCAGCCGCTTTGCCGCGCAGAGCTTTATCGAGTCCGCGGGTGACGCTTTAAGCGGCACGCTGGACGAAACGGCTGGCAGAACCTGCTGACGCAGGCGCTCAAGCAGGCGAACGAGACGGTTTTCTCTGGCGGGCAGGCAGCCGGAGTTCCGCGGCATGGGCACGACCCTGGTTGCCGCGCTCATTCAGGGCGACTGTGCGACCGTTATCAACGTGGGCGACAGCCGCGCGTACCGTTTTGACGGCGAAGCCATGCACCAGATCAGCGAGGACCACTCCTATGTGGAGGGAAATGCGCCGCCGCGGCAAGATCACCGAGGCGGATGCGCGCACCCATCCGCAGAAAAACCTCATCACCCGTGCGGTAGGCGTGGAGCCGTGTGTCGAAGGCGACCTGTTTGAAGTGCGCCTGAACGAAAAGGACATGCTGCTGCTCTGCTCGGACGGTCTGACCGGCATGGCGGAGGACAGCCGGATCGCGGAGGTGCTGGCAAACGCGCCGACGCTCGAGCTGGCCGGTGACGCGCTGCTGCAGCTGGCGCTTGACGGCGGCGGCCGCGACAACATCACCGTTGCGCTGTTCACCCTCGGCAAAAAGCAGGGAGCGTGACGGACTATGGATAAATATATCGGCAGTATGCTCGGCGGACGCTATCAGATTGAGGAAATCGTCGGCGTCGGCGGCATGGCGGTCGTTTACCGGGCGCGGGATACCATTCTCGGGCGCGATGTGGCACTCAAGGTGCTCAAAAAGAGTTCGCGGAGGACCCGGATATCCGCAAGCGGTTCTCCATTGAGTCGCGCGCCGTTGCCAAGCTGAGCCACCACAATATTGTTTCCGTGTTCGACGTCGGCAGCGAAGACGGCACGGATTATATCGTTATGGAGCTGATCGAGGGCATCACCCTCAAGCAGTATCTGCAGCGCAAAGGGCCATCTGTCGTGGGAGGAGACCATTTTCTTCGCTGAGCAGGTTGCGCGCACTCATGCACGCACACTCGCGCGGCATCATCCATCAGGACGTTAAGCCGCAGAACGTTATCATTCTGCGGGACGGCACGGCAAAGCTGACCGATTTCGGCATTGCCTCGTTCGCTGCCGCGCAGGAGACCCGCGTGGTGCAGGAGGCCATCGGCTCGGTGCACTATATTTCGCCGGAGCAGGCCAAGGGCAGCAAAATTGATTACCGCACCGACCTGTACTCGCTCGGCGTGATGATGTACGAAATGCTGACCGGCAAGCTGCCGTTTGAGGGCGAAACCGCGCTCCAGATCGTCATGCAGCACATCAATGAGGTGCCGATCATCCCGAGTGCGTTTGTGCCGGGCATCCCCAAGGGCATGGACGATATTGTCATGCACGCCATGAGTGCGCACATCAGCCGCCGGTACGAATCCGCGGAAAAAGATGTACGAGGACATGGAGGTGCTCCGCTCGGACCCGAACGCACGCTTCCACTATGTGGCAAGCGAGGACAACTCGGGCGAGACGCAGATCATCGGCGCGGACATTCAGCGTGCGGCGCGCCGCAGTGCGGCAGAGCATGAAGCCGCTTCCGTTGAGGGCGCAGCTGCGCCGCGCACCCGCACGCGCACACGGACCCAGACCCGCACCCGCACCGGTTTCCGCAGGAAGGAGCAGGATGAGCCGGACGGCTTTTTTGAAAAGCTGGCTGAGCGCCCCGGGATGGCAGTCGGCATGGCGGTCGGCGTGATCGCGGTGATCAGTCTGCTGCTGGTCGGCATTCTGATGATCACCGGCAGCAGCGACAAGTCGGAGAAGATTATCGTGCCCGACCTCATCGGACGCAATATCGACGAAGTGATGGCCGACCCGGATATAACCAACAACTTCACGGTAAAGGAAGCGACCGAACGGCAGGAATCCGACCGTCCGGTCGGTGAGATACTCGAGCAGGACCCGGACGGTGACGGCAGGAAAAAGGCCACAAAGGGTACGATCATCACGGTAACGGTATCCTCGGGCGGCGAAAACGTCAAGGATACCTACAAGGTGATCGACTTTACCGGCAAGACGCTCGATTATGTGCAGGCGGCGCTGGCATCGCACGACATCAAGTGCGAGGTCGTTGAGGAATACAGCGACGACGTGGAGGAAGGCAAGGTCATCCGCACCGACCCGGAGGCGGGCACCGAGCTGGAAAAGGGCGCGACGCTGACCGTCTATATCAGCAAGGGCAAGCAGAAGGACGATAACGAAAACGTTGCTGTGCCCGGTCTGCTCGGCATGACCGAGGACCAAGCGCGTGCGGCGCTGGAGGCAAAAGGGCTTGAAGATCGGCTCGGTAGACTCGGTGGACAGCTCTGCGGAAGCGGGGTCGGTCGTATGGCAGTCGCAGGATGCCGGTGCTGAGGTGACCAAGGGCAGCACGGTCAACATCCAGATCTCCAAGGGCAAGAGCACATCGAACAATAACTCGCCGGATAACAACGGCGGCAATTCCGGCGGTCAGGACAACGGCGATGGCAGCTATGACGATACGCCGAGCCTCGGCAGTGCGACCATTCCGGTTTCGCTGCCGGACAACACGGATACCGCGCACGTTATCATCTATGTGGACGGCGTAATTCAGTATGACGACACCTGCAGCACGAGCGGCGGCAGCACGTCTATCTCGGTGAGCGGCTCGGTAGGCGACCATGATGTTACGGTCAGCGTGGACGGTTCGACTTCCTCGCAGACGTACACATTCAGCTAAGAAAGTACGTTCAAAGCGTAAAACGGAGGAATTAAGTTTGATCGAAGGGATCATTCTGAAGGGCATCGGCGGCTTCTACTATGTGGATACCGCCGAGGGTCTCATTGAATGCAAAAGCACGCGGACGGTTCCGCAAGACCGTGGGCAAGCCTATCGTCGGGGACCGGGTAACGCTGGAAATCCAGCCGGAGGACGGCACCGGCTATCTGCAGACGATCGCCGCGCAAGAACAGCCTGATCCGGCCGGCTGTGGCGAATCTGGATCTGGTCGTTGCCGTGGCGAGCGCGGCACCGCCGGTGACCGACCCGTTCCTGATCGACAAGGTAACGGCGATCGCGGTGCACAAGAACATGGACGCACTGGTCGTCATCAACAAGACGGACGCGAATCCGGGTGACGAGTTGTATGAAACCTACCACCGCAGGAGCGGGCATCGAGGTGCTGCGCGTGAGCGCGCACACCGGCGAGGGCATTGACGCACTGCGCGAACGCATCCGCGGCAGGGTGAGCGCGTTTGCGGGCAACTCGGGTGTCGGCAAGTCGAGCGTGCTCAACCGTCTGGACAGCTCGTTCGGCGCTGAGGTCGGTGCGATTTCGGACAAGATCGGCCGCGGCAAGCATACCACCCGTCATGTGGAGCTGCACCCGATCGAAGGCGGCGGCTACATCGCGGACACGCCCGGCTTCTCCTCGTTTGAGACTGAGCAGATGGATTTGGTTCTTGCCGAGGATCTGCAGTATGCGTTTCCGGAGTTCGAGCCGTACATCGGGCAGTGCAAATTCACCGGCTGCGCGCATGTCAAGGAGAAGGGCTGTGCCGTGCTCGCGGCGGTCGAGAACGGAGAAATTGCGAAAACCCGTCACGAAAGCTATGTAAAGCTGTATGAAAGTGTAAAGGATCTGAAGGAATGGGAACTTACCAAGGGCGGCACGCGCTGATTTTTGCGGCTGCACCGGAAACCGATTACGGTTACATCCGCGCGTTTCTGCGCGAGCATCCGGACGCGCTCGTTGCGTGTGCGGACGGCGGCCTGCGGCATGCGCGGGCGCTCGGTCTGCACCCGGATTTCATGATCTCCGACCGGGATTCCATGACAGAGGTAGAGGGCGACGATGTGATCCTGCTGAGACCTGAGAAGGACGACACGGATTCGCAGAGCTGTCTGCGGGAGGTGTTCCGCCGCGGCTGCCGCGAGGCGACGCTCGTGTGCGACCGGCGGGCGCATCGACCATATGCTGGCAAACTCTCGCTGCTTGAGGAAGCAAAGACGCTCGGCGGCCACCTGACCATCCTCGATTCGTACAACCGCGTTGAGCTGCATCAGGGCGGACGGCAGGAATTCATCATGCCGGAGACGTTTACTTACTTCTCGGTCGTGCCGATGGACGCGGTGCTCGAGGGCGTGACCATCGAGAATGCAAAATATGAATTAACGAACGGCACGGTTACCCGTATCGGCATGATCTCCACCTCGAACGAGGCAAAAACCGAACAGCCGCTTTGCCGTCACGATTGAACGGGGAACGGCTCTGATTATCTTCTCACGCGACCGTGTTTTGTGAAAATTCCACACCTGACCCGCCAATATCGGCGGGTTTTTCTATTGTGTCGATTTTGCAGTTTGTTAAGTCAGGACTTGCAAAAATAAATTCGCAGGCATATAATAAAAGCACATGATAACTGATGAGAGATATAAGGGAGTGCTGAGCATGGCATTGAAGCCGATTTCCAAGATTGCAGCAGGTGTGCAGGCGTCCACGACGCTGGCCATTGATTCGCTGTTCAAGCAGATGAAGGCAGAGGGCAAGGACGTTGTCGGCTTTGGTGCCGGTGAGCCGGATTTTCCGACGCCGGAGCACATCAAGCAGGCCGGTATCGAGGCCATTGAGAACAACCAGACCAAAGTACACGCCGGCAGCCGGTCTGATGGACCTGCGCAAGGCAGCCTGCTACCGTCTGAAGGAGGACTGCGGTCTGGACTACGAGCCGACGCAGATCGTTGTGGCTTCGGGTGCAAAGCACTCGGTTTATATCGCGCTGATGACGCTGTGCAACCCGGGCGATGAGGTCGTTATCGCGGCTCCGTACTGGGTAAGCTACTCCGAGATGGTAAAGCAGGCAGGTGCAATCCCGGTCATCGTAGCCGCAACCGAGGAGGCGGACTTCAAGATCACCGCAGAGCAGCTGGACGCCGCCATCACCGACAAGACCAAGGTGTTCATGCTGAACTCTCCGTCCAATCCGACCGGCATGGTATATACCAAGGCCGAGCTGGAGGCCATTGCCGAGGTCTGCTGCCGCCACAACATCTACGTTATCGCGGATGAGATTTACTGCAACCTTGTATATGATAACAATGAGTTCGTATCGTTCGCTTCTCTGGGCGAGGACGTGAAGGAGCGCACCATTCTGGTCAACGGCGTGTCCAAGAGCTATGCGATGACCGGCTGGCGTATCGGCTACAGCGCGTCCAATCCGCAGCTGGCCAAGGTGATGGCGAACTACCTGAGCCACTCCACCTCTGCACCGTCCACCATTTCCCAGCAGGCGGCTATCACTGCACTGACCGGCCCGCAGGAGGATATGCAGGTGATGAAGCAGGCGTTCGAGCAGCGCCGCGACCATCTGGTAGAGCGCATGAACCAGATCGAGGGCGTTTCCTGCATCAAGCCGGAGGGCGCGTTCTATGTTATGATGAACATGAAGGGCTTCCTCGGCAAGACCATGTACGGCAAGGTCATCGAGAGCGCGGAGGATTTCGCGCATCTGTTCCTGGAAAAAGGGCTGGTGGCGACCGTGCCGTGTACGGCGTTCGCGGCGCCGGGCTTTGTCCGCTGGAGCTACGCGACCTCGCTCACCGAGATTGACAAGGGTCTCGACCGCCTCGAGGCGTTTATTAAGAACGCGTAAGCATGCGTAATTCTGAGCAGCACTCTGAAAAGGGTGCTGCTTTTTTGTTTCTGCACCGACCCTCTAGCACTTTGAACCGCGCAGGCGGTTCATCCTTTCCGGGCGGCAGCTTTTTTCAGCACCGGCTGAGGGGGACGCGAACTGCCGCAGGCGGGTTCGCCCTTGACGCGCGGCAGTCTTTTTTCAGCACCGGCTGAGCGGGGGACGCGAACTGCCGCAGGCGGGTTCGCCCCTAACGGGGGGGAGTTTTTCGCTGAGATTCAGCGGGGAGTTCGCGTCTGCGGAGCGGGGAACATGCCGCGCCCCGCGGCGGGGGCAAGAGGGTAGACACCTGCGGTTTCTACCCTCTTAACTCCCGTTTCTTTTTATTTCTTAGTCTGGCGCAGACCGGAGACCGGCGACCGCTTCGAAAATAGGGGAACGGCAAAGGATTTTTTCTACCGTAGGGGAGCACAGTGTGCTCCCCATGTCGAGACATATTCGCAGTGCCGGATACCGTTCTGCTACACATACGGTTAAATCACGCAGGCGCGACATAACCGTGTCGCGCAACTCGTTAGTCTGGAGTTTACGGACGGCACCTACGAATCTATCTATTTAGTAGCATTTATCCTCGCAGGCCCTGTCTATAACAACGAGCTAAAGAATCGTGCGGCACTGTTATGCCGCACCCAGCGTAAAGTAAGCCCGTCTGTGTAGCAGTAATCTATCTGTGAACTGCGAATATGTTACGAAAAAACGCTGAGGTAATCCGACTGCCGTTCCCCTATTTCGAAGCGGTCACATATAGGAAATCTGCGCCAGATTAGGAGAGTCGGGCGCCGCAGGGCGAATTCCCCGCTGAGGTTCAGTGGAAAACTTCCCGCCCGGAAGGGGCGAACACGCGCAGTTCCGTGCCCCTTTCCGGTGCAGAAAGGAGCCGCCCGTCAGGGCGAACACGCTAACGCAGTTCGCGCCCCGCACCAATCGGTGCAGCCTGGTGCAGAAAACGAGCAGTTCGCGTGCCCCGGTCAACTGGTGCAGAAAAAAACCAGGGCGAACCCGCCTGCGGCGTTCGCGCGCCCCGGTCAGCCGGTGCAGGAAAAGGGAGGACGCAAAATCTAACGGCGAAACCGCTGCAAACTTTGTTTATTGCTACAAGATAGCGCAAAACCGGTCGGTTTTGCTTGAAATGACCGATGCAAAGTGTTAAACTAAAAATCGGACTGTTATGGAAGATTAGACACCATCCAAGTCCGTTATTTCGTTATAATTTGGATAAAATACACACCGGAAAGGACGAATAACATGAACAACGTGTACGAAAGCCCGCTTTCTTCGCGCTACGCTTCCAAGGAGATGCTCTACACCTTCTCCGCGGATATGAAGTTCTCCACCTGGCGTCGGCTGTGGCTGTCGCTGGCTAAGGCGGAGCGGGCGCTCGGTCTGCCAATCACGCAGGAGCAGGTGGACGAGATGGCCGCGCACCTGACCGACATCGACTACGATATGGCCCGTCAGCGCGAGAAGGAGGTACGCCATGACGTTATGGCGCACGTTTATACCTTCGGCAAGGCGGCTCCCAAGGCGGCCGGCATTATCCACCTCGGCGCTACCAGCGCGTATGTCGGCGACAATACCGACATCATCCAGATCCGCGAGGGGTCTGCTGCTGGTTCGCAAAAAGCTGGCGACCGTACTGGACAAGCTGGCGCAGTTCGCGGATGCGCAAGTCCCAGCCGACCCTCGGCTTCACCCACTTCCAGCCCGCACAGCTGACCACGGTCGGCAAGCGCGCTACCCTGTGGATGAACGGCTGCTGATGGATTTGAATGAGGTAGAATACCGCATCGAAAACCTGCGCATGCTCGGCAGCAAGGCACGACCGGCACGCAGGCGTCCTTCATGGAGCTGTTCGACGGCGACGAGAGCAAGGTTAAGGAGCTGGAGAAGCGCATTGCCGACGATTTCGGCTTTGCAGGCGTGGTTCCGGTCTCCGGCCAG
>VOFB01002763.1_pt1 | contig 37587 bp, 54 predicted proteins | sample 5384141 | NCBI WGS metagenome assembly VOFB01 (sample SAMN12384721, study PRJNA508395) | human gut metagenome | isolation source: healthy gut A | host: Homo sapiens
ATCGGAATCGACAATCATAAGACAGGATATCAGCTGGCACAGGAACTGGCAGAACAGTTGAGACCACAAAGGCCAGGTAGGAATCGTGGCAGGTGATTTAAAACAGAAAAGGCCACAGAGAACGTGTGGAAGGATTTGAAGAATATATGAAGTCCGAACCGGAGATGACGGTGAAGTTCGTAGAAAGCGGCTATGCCAATCTGCAGATGTCGGAACAGAAAGTACGGGACCTTATGGGACAATATCCGGAAATCAGGGGAATCATGGCGACCAGTGCTGTCACTGCGATGGGACTTGTTGATGAATTGAAAGATACTGATATCAAAATTGTGGCAGTGGATGAACAGGAAGATTTTAAGGCAGTAGAAAATGGGCAGATCCTCGGCGGCGGACAGTCAGGGATATGAGATTGGTTATGAGACGATTCACTATATCCAGAAGCTGCGGAACGGAAAGCAAAAAAAAGTATTATCTGAATGCAGAGGATACTGACACAGGACAATGTAAAAGGAGTACAGAAAAAAGATGAAAGTCAGAAGTATAAGAAGTAAAGGTCCTGATCGCAATCACCGGGATCACACTGTTACGGCAGCAGCCATGGCTTTCGTATTTTATGGAAGGTCATCCCGGATGATTGAGGAAAATTACATAACAGTCAGTCAGAGAACCAGGCTGCTTACGGATACCGTAGATGATATGTTAAAAAATGTATGCAATATCGATATCAAAGCATCCTGTGACAAAGAGATCAAAGAGGAACTGGAACAATATCTGAATGACAAAGATGAGAAACGGCTGAACAATATCTCAACAAGATTACGTACATTTTCCAAGATGGATCAGGCAATCTCCAGTATGTATCTGGTGATCCCAGGCGAGAGTCAGTTTGTTACAACGCTGGATTATCCGGTGTACAGAAGTGGACTTAAGGAGGATAACCTTCGTCAATTTGAAACACTATGTGGAAAAAATGGCGGACCGGCGATCATGGATGATCTGGTGCACAGCAAAGATAAATTATTACAGTTTACGGAAAAGGTAACCGGAGAAGATGGACAGGTGATCGGTTATCTGTGTGCGAATATCGAAGAACAGAACTTAAGATATGATTATCTGGAAGATCCGTCGAATCAGGAACTGGGACAGATCGAACTGATCGAAGACGGCAGGATCATTGCAGCCAGAGAGCAGTCCCGGATGGGCAATAAATTTCCGGTAAAGAAGTATAAAAATTTTATCAGTCATTCTGAAGTTACCGGGGCAGATAAAGAAAATATATACATTTACTGTGAAGGAAGCTTTTCCGGCTGCGGAATTTTGCCAGTGTAAAGAGAAGTGCCGTATTAGGTGACCTGGCGCAGATGCGGAAATATGTATTCGGTGTGGCGGCCGTGTTCGGGCTGATCGCAATGCTGGCGGCGATATACATCTCAAGGATCGTCTATAAACCAGTGAGAGCTGATGACTGCAATGCAGTCAATTGCGGATGGCGATGGACACCAGGGCAGAGGTCGTATCCAAAGACGAGATTGGTCTTGCTGCGGAAGAATTTAACCGGATGTTAGACCGGATCGAAGAACTGATCGGACAGCTCATTCAGGAAGAAAAGAAGAAAAGGATGCGGAACTTGAGGCACTGCAGTATCAGATCACACCGCATTTTATGTATAATACACTGAATTCGATCAAGTGTTATGCAATGATCCACAATGAGAAAGAGATTGCAACGGTCATCGGGGATTTTGTAGAGTTATTGCAGACATGTATACGGAAAAAGGGCACATTTCTGACTGTTGCAGAGGAAATACAGGTGTTGAAGAATTATATTCATCTGCAGGAATTCCGCAATGGAGAAGAATATCAGGCAGCTTACGCGATAGAGCGCGAAGCAGAGCAATGTCTGATACCATAGACTGATCTTACAGCCCTTGTAGAAAAATGCGTTGATTCATGGACTGGATCTGAAAAATAACAGAAAACATTTAACGATAGAAGCGTATACTTCCGGCTCCAGACTTTATATGAAGGTCAGGGATAACGGAAGAGGAATGACACAGGAACAGATTGAAGAGTTGTTGAAAAAGAAGGGAAAGAAGACAAAAGGGACTTACGGCAGTCGGAATACCGAATATTCAGGAAAGACTGCAATTATATTATGGAACACAGGCAAAGCTTTCGCTGAAAAGCAGCGGAGAAGGTACAGAGGCAACGATCTATCTGCCTGTGAACAGAAGTGAGGATGAAGAATCATGAGAAAAGCATTACTGGCGGACGATGACTTTCTTGTGCGGAGTTATCTGAAGATGTTGACGTCATGGGAAAAGGCAGGATTTGAGATTACGGCGGATGTAAGAGACGGGGAAGAAGCACTGGAGGTGCTGGACCGGGAGAAGATAGATCTGGTTGTTACTGATATTGCAATGCCGCTGATGGACGGGATCGAACTGATCCGGGAAATCCGGAGAAAATATCCGGACATCTATGTGATCGTACTTAGCTGTCATGATGAATTCGAATATGTGAAAAAGGCGATGAAAGAAGGAGCAGACGAGTATGTATTAAAGAATACACTGAATGAAGAAAGTCTGTATACGGTTCTTGAAGCGGCGGAAGAACATATCCGGCAGAGCAAAGGAAGAAGCAGGGTGAAAGATCAGAAACAGCAGACGCAGGAACATGCGGATATGAAAAAGGATCCAGAAGAAGATAACAATGCAGATGCTGACGGGAAAATGGGAGAAAAGTCGGATCAGACCGGAAATATGAATGAAAAATTCCTGTTTTTAACCAGATCCTGGCGGGAACCCTGTCAGGAGAGGAACGGGAAGAAAAAAGAATCCGGGCAGGAATATGTGGAAAATATAAGAACAGTGCAGTGATCGTGATCAAAAGAGAGAAGAAACAGAGTATACCGAGGATCCGCTGGAAGAAGCAAGAAAAGAGCAGTATAGTCTGGAATTCTACAGGCGTATGCAGGAAAAGTTACAGTCAAGACCCGGCGAATCCGAGACGGAAAAAGAAATGATCTATCTAGGAAATGGAACATACTGCTGCTTTCTGGATCTGTCAGATGAATACAAAAGCAGTGTGATGTATCAGCATCTGACCGGAACGGCATCGGCGTGTTATAAGATCTGTGCGGAAGAAGAGGAAGCCTACAAGATCGGTGTCAGTAATATCTGTATTGGAGCAGATGCACTTCGCCAGGCATATCAGCAGGCAAGGATGATGATAAAGAATAGTTTCTATGAAAAGGATGGAATTGCCTATTATGAAGCAGATAGAGCGATGGGAAAAGAACTTCCGAAAGAAGCAGAAACACTTTTGGAGGAGGCAGAGCTGTTAAAGAAGAAAAGTGAAAAGGATAAATTTCTTCTCATGGCCGGGACAGTAATACAGGCGTTCAAAAAGAGCGGTGCGACAGTCAGCTGGTACGGCAGTGGTTCGGAAGCTGGAACATAAGTTACAGGTAGACGGCACAAGGGCGGACCAGCATTTTGGCTATATCGGAGAGGTGAAAAAGAGCTGGAACATCTGGCAGAGCAGGCATTTGAATGTGGCGAACCGGATATCGGAAGATTTAAGTCAGGCAGTTAAGATTGCAGCGGATTATGCGGCGAGACATTACCGGGAAGCAGTGGGACTTGGTGATGCGGCAGAAGCGGCAGGCGTGAACAGCACCTATCTGAGTTATCTGTTCAGTCAGGAGATGGGGATTGATTTGCCAACTATCTATTGAATCTGCGGATGGAACATGCGAAGAAGTTATTAAGGAGACCAATCTTAAGATGTGGCAGGTAGCAGAAGAATCGGGATTCAATGATTACCATTATTTTCAAAAGTATTAAAAAAGCAGAGGGGATGAGCCCGGCGCAGTACCGGAAAACACTCTTAAAAAGATACAGTTGTTTTTTTTATATGTAAAAGAAAAAGCAACTGTATCTTTTTTTTGCAAATACCTGGCAAAAAGAAAGCACAAAGAAAATCAAAAATACAAAAAGACACAAAAAGTGTGGAAAGCAATACCTGAAAAAAGACACAAAAAATCAGAAAAATACCATCTAAAAATAAAGTACACATTTCAAAAGATTCTCCCAATACCGGAACAGACGGATCCTTAGTATTATATAGTCACAAAGAAAAACACGAAAGACATAGAAAAACATCATAAAGAAAGAGGTAAGAAAAATGTTTGACAAAAAGAAAGTAAAATTAGGAATTGCACCAATCGCATGGACAAATGATGATCTTCCAGATCTTGGAGCTGAAAATACATTTGAACAGTGTGTCAGTGAAATGGCACTTGCAGGATTTACAGGGTCAGAAGTAGGAAATAAATATCCAAAAGATCCGAAATTAAAGAAAGCATTAGATCTTCGTGGAATCGAAATTTGTAATCAGTGGTTTTCATCTTTCCTGATCACAAAACCATTAGAGGAAGTAGAAAAAGAATTCCGTGCACAGTTGAGTTCTTAAAAGCAATGGGAGCAAAAGTGATCGGAGCTTCCTGAACAAAGTTACAGTGTACAGGGACAGGAAGATACACCAGTTTTGGACATAAATATGTGATGGACGATGAAGAATGGGATACATTCTGCAACGGAATGAATTAGCTTGGAAAGATCGCAAAGAGGAATACGGAATCGCACTTACCTTCCATCATCATATGGGAACGGTTGTACAAGAATGCAGACGAAGTAGAACGCATGATGGCAAATACAGATCCAGAATACGTAAGTTTATTATTCGATACAGGACATTTTACTTACTGTGGAGCAGATCCATTAGAAATGGTGAAGAAATACGCAGACAGAATCAAACATGTACATCTGAAAGACATCAGAAAAGACATGGTAGAGAAAGTAAAGAAAGAAAAATTAAGTTTCTTGGACGGAGTCAGAATGGGAACGTTCACAGTACCTGGAGACGGAGATATTGATTTTGATTCAATTTTTAAAGTTCTGGAAGAATCAGGATATACCGGATACATGGTAGTAGAGGCAGAACAGGATCCGGCAAAAGCCAATCCACTGGAATATGCACTGAAAGCAAGAAAGTTCATTTCTGAAAGACAGGATTATAGAAGAAAAATACAATCTGCAGACAAAATCATCCAGGAAAAATACCGGGAGATTTTCCAAAGGGATAAAAACGGAACTGCAACAAAAATATAGAAATAAAAAGATTATAAACGCGAAAAGGAGAAGAAAAAATGGTTAACGTAGGAATTATCGGACAGGAAGAATCGGAAAAGTACATGTAGAAAGTATCTGCACACAGGTAAAGGATGCAAAAGTCAAGATGCTGGCAGACCCATTCATGAATGATGAGACTGCAAAATGGGCAAAAGACATGGGCGTAGAAGCAGTTACAAAAGGATTATAAAGAAATCCTTGCAGATCCGGAGATCGATGCAGTGCTGATCTGCTCATCAACAGATACTCATTCCCCAATCTCAATTGAAGCGATCAAAGCAGGAAAACATGTATTCTGCGAAAAACCAATCGATCATGACGTAGCAAAGATCAAAGAAGTCATCGATGCATTAAAAGACAGCAATGTAAAATACCAGGTTGGATTCAACAGAAGATTTGACCATAACTTTGAAGCAGTACAGAAAGCAGTAGCAGACGGAAAGATCGGAGATACACATATCATCAAGATCACATCCAGAGATCCGGAGCCGCCATGTGCAGACTATGTAAAAGTATCCGGAGGAATCTTCCTTGACATGACAATCCATGATTTTGATATGGTACGTTTCCTTGCAGGATGCAATGCAACAGAAGTATACGTAGAGGCAGCCGTACTGGTAGACCCTGCAATCGGAGAAGCCGGAGATGTAGATACGGCAGTCATCACACTGAAGATGGAAAATGGTGCGATCGCAGTGATCGATAACTCCAGAAAAGCAGCTTACGGATATGACCAGAGAGCAGAAGTATTCGGATCAAAAGGAATGGTTGCAGTATCTAATGACTCTACATCCTCCGCAGTCATAAGCAGCGCAGACGGTGTAACAGGAGAGAAACCATTATATTTCTTCCTGGAGCGTTACATGGCAGCTTATGCAAAAGAAATCAAATGCTTCATTGAAGCAATCGAAAATGATACAGATACACCGCTTGGTGTAATGGACGGACTGCAGCCGGTACTGATGGGACTTGCAGCTAAGAAATCTCTGGAAGAACACCGTCCGGTTAAAATATCTGAGATCACAGTCAGAATATAAGTAGTATAAGACATAAAAAAGAAAAAGATCTGTGAAGCATAAATTTACAGATCTTTTCGCATATCAAGAGAGACATGAAATGAACCGGAAAAGGAAGTCATTTTATGGAGGAAAAGGAGAGAAGAGACGTGGAAGAAAAAAAGGCGAACAATGCAGCAAACGGAAAACTGTCATGGCCGGTCAGATTATCTTATGCCGGAGGCGACGTGGCATGTAATGTAGTATTCGGTATGGTTGGAACACTTCTGACATTATTCTATACAGACTATGTAGGAGTGGCAGCAGCAACCGTAGGTCTGATCATGCTGTTATCCAGATTCTTCGATGGATTTTCCGATATGATCATGGGAATCATCGTAGAAAAGACCAATTCCAAATGGGGAAAATCAAGACCATGGATCTTGTGGATGAGTGTACCATATGCACTGTCTGCGATCCTGTTATTTACTGTACCGCATACGATGGGAGTGGTTCAGTCGATTTATATTTTTGTAACTTATAACTTCTGTACAACTGTATGTTATACAGCAATCAATCTTCCATACGGAAGTCTGTCGGCCATGATGACACGTGTATCATCCGAAAGAGATATGTTAAAGTGTAGTACGAATGGGATTATCCCCGCTCGGTAAGATTATTGCCGTTACCTGTACCACTCCGGCTGGTCAAATTATTTGGTAATGACCAGGCAAAGCATGGGTAAAGACGATGACGGTATGGGCAGTCATCGCCCTGATCTTACTTCTGATCTGTTTCATCAACTGTAAAGAGACGGTTGTGATCGCAGGACAGGACAAGGCAGAAAAGGTTCCGGTAAAGAAAGGGTTAAAACTTCTTATTACCAACCAGTATTTCTGGGCTGTATTATTACTTTGGATGTTCCAGAGTGTGTCATTTAGCGTATCAGGAACGATCTTACCATATTATTGCAAATACATTTTCCACAATGATACATGGCTTTACAGTGCACTGTATCTGACAGAAATTCTGACACTGGTTGTATGTATTTTCTTATGTGCACCGTTGATCCGTAAGTTCGGAAAGCGAAACATTGCTCTGGCTGGAAGTATCATTGCCCTGGTGGGTCATCTGTTATACTTCCTGAATCCATACAGCATTCCATGGATGGTGATGAGCTGTGTTGCAAGAGCAATCGGTCTTGCTCCACTGAATGCAGTTGTATTCGGTATGATTGGTGATGTAGTAGAATTCGGACAGTGGAAGACACATGTACGTCAGGAAAGTCTGATCTTTGCCGGTGGTTCTATCGGAACGAAAGTCGGTGCAGGTGTGGCATCTGCAGTTATGACAGGACTTCTTTCTATGGGTGGATACATCAGTACGGCAGCCGGAAGTGTCACTCAGCCGGACAGTGCATTACATATGATCGTGAACATTTACAAAGGCGGTCCATTGATCGTTGCAGGTGGTGTGCTTGTAGTACTTCTGTTCTATCATCTGGATAAACAGTATCCGGATATCATGAAAGAACTGATCGAACGTGAAGCGAAAGGAGAACTGTAAAATGAGAGAACATACGATTGTTACCATCAGCCGCCAATACGGAAGCGGCGGAAGAGAAGTTGCAGAGATTCTTGCAAAGAAGATGCAGGTGCGCTGTTATGACAGACAGATCGTATATCTGGCAGCAGAGAAAATCGGAAATGGCGATCTGGATGTGGAAAGCATTCTGGAAGAAGCATATAAGGTGCCGGGCAGTCACAGCGGTTTCTTCGGCGGACTTGGAATCGGAAGCGATGTCATCCCGGACTATAATAAGATGTATAAAGAGCAGGCAGCACTGATCCATAGACTTGCAGAAAAATCCGGCGGAGTATTCCTGGGACGCTGTGCAGATGCAGTACTTGAAGATACACCGGACTGTTATCATATCTTCATCTATGCAGACGATGCATTCAGAGAAAAAAAAGAAGTAAAGAAGCATACGAGGGCATTTCCCTGAAAGAGATGGATAAAGAAGATGTATCCAGACAGAGGTATTATAATTATTATACCGGCAGGACATGGGGCGATCCATTGAATTATGATCTGATGATCAATACCGGTAAGATCGACCTGGAAGATGCGGCAGATATGATCATGGATTATATTGAGAAAGTGCAAAGTGAATAAAAGACATACATGAAAAAAAGAGCCAGTGGGGACATGGAAAAATAGATTTTTCTGCGTCCTTATTGGCTTTTTTGCGCAGATTCGTTCAAAAGCTTTTGGAAAAAAGTCAGAAAATAAAACATTTAAGACTGAATTGTGATAAAATAAAGACAAAATAAGAGTATAGACAGGAGAGGACAGAAAAAGTGCCGCAGACCACTGTCCCTACTGGTTTGAAAGGAAGGATCGGTATGAAAAATTATTCAGAAGATGCAAGCAAACAGTATCATATTCAGGTTGGAAAAGGAGAAGTCGGACGGTATGTGATCTTACCGGGAGATCCGGGCAGATGCGAAAAGATTGCTGCGTATCTGGATGATCCGGTGCTGGTTGCAAGCAACCGGGAATTCACCACTTATACCGGAATGCTTTGGACGGGGAAAAAGTCAGCGTGACGTCGACCGGAATCGGAGGACCGTCGGCAGCAATCGCAATGGAAGAACTGGTACGCTGCGGGGGCAGATACATTTGTCAGGATCGGAACCTGCGGTGGAATGCAGCCGGAGGTAAAAGCGGCGATATCGTGATCGCGACCGGTTCGATCCGCATGGAAGGGACAAGTAAAGAATATGCACCGATCGAATATCCGGCAGTTGCCAATCTGGAAGTAACGAATGCACTGGTGCAGGCTGCAAAAAGAAGATGGCTGCACCTGGCATACAGGAGTGGTACAGTCAAAGGATGCATTCTACGGACAGCATGAACCGGAAGCAATGCCTGTCGGCTATGAACTGCTGAACAAATGGGAAGCATGGAAGAAGATGGGATGTCTGGCTTCCGAGATGGAATCAGCGGCACTGTTCATCGTGGCCGGTAAATTACGTGTCAGAGCAGGTGCATGCTTTCTTGTTATGGCAAATCAGGAAAGAGAGAAACTCGGACTGGAAAATCCGGTGGTACATGATACTGATATGGCAGTCCGGACAGCGGTCGGGGCAGTCGAAATCTGATCCGGCAGGATAATGAAAAAATAAGTAGAATCATTCGGAAAATCATGTATAATACTGATTACTAGAAATGGAATACGAATATAAAAGCGGGGAAACAAGATGGGGAAGACAGAAAACAGCAAAACATATCATATAAGTCAGTTGATTGAGACTGCGATAGAACAGTTGAAATATTCTTATACACCGTACTCCGGCTTCAAGGTCGGGGCAGCACTGCTGGCAAAAAATGGAACGGTTTATACCGGATGTAATATTGAAAATGCGGCATACACACCGACAAACTGTGCAGAAAGAACAGCATTTTTTAAGGCAGTAAGTGAAGGCGTGAAGGAATTCGATGCAATCTGTATCGTAGGAGGAAAAGACGGAGTTCTGACAGAATATGCACCGCCGTGTGGAGTGTGCAGACAGGTGATGATGGAATTCTGTGATCCGGAAGAATTTCAGATCATTCTTGCAACGGATGTAGAACATTATGATATCTATACGTTGAAGGAGTTATTGCCGTTGGGCTTCGGACCTGGAAATCTGAAAAAAAAATAAGGAGAAAACTATGACAATAAAAGAATTAACAGCACTGCCCAAAGTAGAACTGCACTGTCATCTGGATGGATCTTTGAGCCGTGGATTTATAGAAAAGAGGTGGGGCGGAAAGTATCACAAAGTGAGCTGAGTGTATCCGAAGACTGCAGAAGTCTGAATGAATATTTGGAAAAATTCGACCTTCCGGGCAAATGCATTATGGATGAGACAGGACTGAAAGAAGCCGGTTATGATGTATTAAAAAGTATGAAACAGGAAAATGTATGCTATGCAGAGATCCGTTTTGCTCCGCTTCTGTCGAGACTCCGGACATGAACTGCAATAAAGTGATCGAAGCCCTGCTTGCAGGACTGGAAAAAGGAAAACGCGATTTTGGCGTAGAGTACGGGTGATCACGTGCGCGATGCGCCATCACAGTGAAGAAGAAAATGCACGTATGCTGCGGGCTGCCAGAGAATATCTGGGACACGGCGTGTGTGCGGCAGATCTTGCAGGGGCGGAAAGCCTGTATCCGATGTCAGAATTCATGGAACTGTTCAAAAAGACGAAAGCACTTGGCATGCCATTTACCTTACATGCCGGTGAATGCGGAAACGTACAAAATATCCTTGATTCTGTGGAAGCCGGAGCTGGAAGAATCGGACATGGAATCGCAATGAGGGGACATGCAGATGTGCAGAAAGAATTGCAGAAAAAAGGTATCGGTATTGAGATGTGTCCGATCAGTAATCTGCAGACCAAGGCAGTGGGAAGTACAAAAGATTATCCGATGCGAGAGTTCCTGAATGCCAGATTAAAGGTAACGGTGAATACAGATAACCGTACAGTCAGCAATACGACCCTGACCAAAGAACTGGAATTTATCCAGAAGACTTACGGAACCACAGATGAGGAGATTCATCTGATGATGAGGAATGCAGTGGATGGCATTTGCGGATGATTCGGTGAAAGAAAGGATGTTGAAGTATGTATAAAAAACTGGAAAAATGTTTAAAAGCATAAGAGAAAAGACGGATTTCAAACCAGAAAAAAGCAGTCATCTTAGGCTCAGGTCTCGGAGATTATGCCGAGAAGATCAAGATAGAAAAGATTGTAAAATATACAGAGATTGAAGGATTCCCGGTATCGACCGTTCAAGGACACAAAGGACAGTTTGTGTTTGGATATGTGAAAGATGTCCCGGTCGTACTGATGCAGGGACGAGTGCATTATTATGAAGGATACTCTATGCAGGATGTTGTACTCCCAACCAGACTGATGGGGATGATGGGAGCAAAGAAGATCCTTCTGACCAATGCAGCAGGCGGAGTCAATCCATCATTCAGACCGGGTGACTTTATGCTGATCAAAGACCACATTACGACAGCAGTACCAAGTCCGCTGATCGGACCGAATATCGAAGAACTCGGAACCAGATTCCCGGATATGAGTGAAGTATACAGTAAAAAACTGCAGGATATCATCCGTAAAAGTGCCAAAGACTGTGGAATACCACTTCAGGAAGGCGTATACGTGCAGCTGACCGGACCAAACTACGAGACACCGGCAGAAATCCGCATGGTCAGAAGCTGGGGCGCAGATGCAGTCGGTATGAGTACCGCCTGCGAAGCCATGGCAGCAAGACATATGGGAACGGAAGTATGCGGAATCTCCTGCATTACGAATATGGCTGCGGGTGTCAGTGATGCAAAAGCTTAATCACGCCGAAGTTCAGGAGACGGCGGACAGGGTGGCAGAAGATTTTGAAAAACTTGTGAGTGAAGTGATTGTTGGAATTTAATCCAGAAGGCTGTCAGAGGCAGACATTTTTATAAAGCCGCCTGGGACAATAAAAAGCCATCTTTTCACGTCCCTCTGGTATTTTGAATAATATTTCTTGATTAATATCCGTCAGATGATATAATAAGAAAAAAGCGTGCACGTAAACGCAAAAAGCGGAGGAAGAAGTTATGGGAGTGACATTACAGCAGGTTGCCGAAGCTGTCGGGTATCCAGAGGAACCGTAGACCGGGCACTGAATGACCGCGGAAGGATCAAGCCGGAAGTGGCGGAAAAGATAAAAAAGATAGCAGAAGAGATGGGGTACCAGCCGAACCGGGCAGGAAGGGCACTTGCCATGGCAAAGCAGTCTGTTCGGATTGGGGTGATATTACAGTCGGCAGACACGCCATTTATGAAGAAGGTACTGAATGGAATTGAGGATGCCAAAGCAGAAGTGGAACGTATGGGAATTGAAGTCATGGTGAAAAAACTGAACGGGATTGATTCCGTGAAGGTTATGGATACGATGAAAAAGATGCGTGCATCCGGATGCAAGGGGATAGCAATGGTTCCGGTAGAAGATGAAGAATTGAAGAAACTCATTCATGAATTCGTGGAAGAAGGCATACCGGTTGTGACCTTCAACTCAGATCTGGAAGACTCTGACAGACTCTGTTTTGTGGGACAGAATGCGTTACAGAGTGGTAAAGTAGCAGCAGGACTGATGGCAGAGATTCTTCCTAAAGGGAGCAAAAGTGCAGGTAATCTCGGGATATCCGTCTAATCAGTCGCACAGGAACAGGAGCGAGGGATTCATCAGTGAACTTAATGCAGTCGGAAGGATGTGGAGATTCTGGATATTCAGTATGCTTACGATGACAGCAAGATTGCCGGAAAGATCACGGAGGAAATGTTAAAGCTGCACTCAGATCTGCGTGGCGTATATCTGGCAGCTTCTGGTACGGATGGTGTATGCAAGGTATTGAAGAACAAGAGTCTGGTAGGAAAAGTAAAAGTTATCTCCAATGACTTGACAACCAGGAATGAACAGGGAATTAAAACGCGGACTGATCCAGTTCCTGCTTGGACAGAACGCATATGTGCAGGGATATTCTCCGGTGATGATTTTATTTGACAAATTATTCGACGGAAAAGAGCCGGAAGAAGAGCATCAGTACACAGAAATCGTGATTAAGACAAAATATAATCTGTGAATATAAAAAGGATGGAAGATGTATAATGCTTTCTGTCCTTTTTTAGTTACTATGCATTTGTGGTGTGAAAGATATAAGACAATAAAAACCAGACCTGATTGGAGAAAATTAACAAAAAATAATGTGCAGAGTGCAGAATCAGTCGAAAGCCGGAACAGCACTTTGCACATTTTTCTTGTTTAATCTTTATCAATTTGTGATTCTTCATAAAATTTCCAGTTTTAATTTAGCTATTTTGGATATTGCGTTCACGTGCACGCAATGATAAGATACAGGTACAGACAAGGAAATACAGAAAAAAAAAAAAAAAAGCCGGCGGTAATAAGCAAAACAAAACTCAAAATTAAAAAATCAAGAACAAAAATCTGAAGCCAAAAGTTCAGAATCAGGAAATGAAAAGAAAGGTGGAAAAAATTATGTTAAACGTAGGAGTAATCGGATGTGGCGGAATGGGAAGAGATCATATCAAGAGAATCACAGAGAGAACACAGGGAGCGCAGGTAGTTGCAGTATCTGATGTATTCGAAGAAGGCGCTAAGAAAGCAGCTGAGATTGCAGGCGGCGCAAAAGTATATACAAATGGCAAAGACCTGATTAACGATCCGGAAGTAGATGCAGTACTGATCGTATCACCTGGATTCGCACATGTAGATGACTTGTTAGAGGCAATCAAAGTTGGAAAAAGAGTGTTCTGTGAAAAACCTCTCTGTACAACAGCAGATGACTGCAAAGAAAGTTATGGAAGCCGAAGAAGCAGCAAGGAAAGCATCTGATCCAGTTAGGATTCATGAGACGTTATCACAAAGGATACAACCAGATTAAAGATGCGATTGCAACAGGAGAGTACGGAGAGCCGCTGATGATGCACTGCACACACCGTAATCCGGAAGTTGGAACTAACTACAATACACCAATGGCAGTACATGATACTGTTATCCATGAGATCGATTTATGCCACTGGCTGGTAAATGATGATTATGAAAGCGTACAGGTTATCATGCCAAAGGTTACAAAATATTCTCACTCAGAGCTGAAAGATCCACAGATCATGCTGATGCGTACAAAGAGTGGTATCTGCATCGACGTAGAATGCTTCGTAAACTGTAAGTTCGGTTACGATATCAACTGTGAAGTTGTATGCGAAGACGGCGCACTTAAGATGGGGAACACCAATGGCACCTTCTATCAGAAAGAATGCGCAGTGCTCTACAGAGATTACAACAGACTGCTTCGTATTATTCAAAGATGCATACGATGCAGAGATCCAGAACTGGGTTGACTGTGCAGAAAAAGGTGTGATCGAAGGACCTACGACATGGGATGGATATCTTGCAGCAGTTACAGCAGATGCATTAGTAAAAGCCCAGGAGACAGGAAATATCGAAAAGTTGTAACAGTTGAGAAACCAGAATTTTATAAATAAAACTAAGAAATATATTTTTTGAAGAATGCGTACACGTGCACATAAAAATAACCGACAGGAGGATATAGAAAATGAAAATCGGATTTAACGAAGCAACAGCCTTGGAATGCAAGGGACAGTCACTGATGGCAGACCTGGAAGCGTGTGAAAAATATGGATTTGATTATATCGAGATCCGTTTTGACTGTGTAAAAGATTACTTGAAAGAACATACATTAGAAGAACTTTGCTGACTGGTTCAAGAACCATCATCTGAAACCATGGGCTTACAATACACTGATCTTCTTCAACCAGAGAGATGAGGCAGGTGTAAAAGAGATAGATGAAGAGACAGATTTTATCATCAAAGTATGCGAAGCAATCGGTATGAAGATGCTGATCACAGTACCTAGCTTTGATGTGAAAGACAAATCTGTGACAGAAATCAAAGAAGAAGCAGTAGAAAGACTCCGTTATCTTTCAGATAAAGTTGGAAAAGACATTAAGATTTCCCTGGAGTTCTGCGGAGCACCAAACTGTTCGATCAACCAGTTCGGAACAGCATACGATGTAGTAAAGGCTGTTGACAGAGACAATGTCGGAATCACAGTAGATACCTTCCATTTCCATGAGATGTGCTCAAAACTGGAAGACTTAAAAGCAGCAGATGGCAGTAAGATCTTTGCTTATCACCTGAATGACTGTGAAGATCTCCCGCTTGGATCATGCGGAGATGACAAGAGACTGTGGCCTGGAGAAGGCGTGGTTGACCATGCAGGAATTGCAGGAGCATTAAAAGAGATCGGATTCGACGGTGTATGCACGATCGAAGAGTTCCGTCCGGAATATTATGCAATGTCTCATGATGAGAATGTTAAGAAAGCTGCAGAAGTGACAAGAGATTTTGTAGAGAAATATTTTGCATAATCAGTATCAGATTACATAATTACCAAATGGCTGTCGTGGTTAAAACGACAGCCATTATAGAAAACAGACAAATGTTAAAAAAGTTATCACAAAAAAGAGCCGGTATAGAGACGTTACTGATAGAACGGTAACGAATAAGATGCCGGAAGGAGGATTTAAGATATGTTAAATAAAAGAAAAAGTATCTTTAGGAATTGCACCAATCGGCTGGACCAATGATGATATGCCGGATCTTGGAAAAGAGAATACATTTGAACAGACAGTCAGTGAGATGGCACTGGCAGGATTCACAGGGTCAGAAGTGGGAAGCCACTATCCGACAGACCCGGAAGTATTGAAAAAAGCACTGGATCTCAGGGGAATGACCATCTGTAACCAGTGGTTCTCCTCATTCCTGATCAGTCGTCCATATGAAGAGACAGAAGCCGCATTTATCGAACAGTGCGATTTTCTGAAGAAAGTCGGAGCAAAATGCATCGGCGTATCCGAGCAGAGCTACAGCATTCAGGGAAATCTCGACCATCCGATCCAGGAAGGCAAATATGTGATGAATGATGAGGAATGGGACAGACTTGTGACAGGTCTTAACAAACTTGGAAAGATTGCGAAAGATAAAGGAATGGTACTGACATTCCATCACCATATGGGAACCGTGGTTCAGACAGAAGAAGAGATCGACCGCTTTATGGATTCGGTAGACCCGGATCTGGTATATCTGTTATTTGACAGCGGACATCTTTCATTTGCAGGAATTGATCCTGAAAAATCTTAAGAAAATACGTAGACCGTGTACGCCACGTACATTTGAAAGATCTCAGAAAAGATGTCGTAGAGAAATCAAGAAAAGAAAAATGGAGCTTCTTAAAAGGCGTAAGAGAAGGTACATTTACCGTGCCTGGAGACGGAGACGTGGACTTTGGACCAATCTTTCAGATATTAGAAGAAGCAGATTATGAAGGCTGGGTAGTTGTGGAAGCAGAACAGGATCCGGCAAAAGCCAAACCGCTGGAATATGCAATGAAAGCTAGAAAATATATTGCAGAAAAAGACCGGTTTGTAAGAAAATGAAAGGAGCAAAAATATTATGAAAATAGCATTTGATGTAGATGTACTGGCAAAGCAGTCTATGGATATCAACTGGATGGTTCATCAGGTAGCTGACTGGGGCTATAAATATATCGAACAGTCCCCGCATCCAAGGATCAATCCATTTTACAAACATCCATTGTTCTCAAAAGAGTGTGAGATGGAATATAGAAAAGCATTGAGAGAGACGGGCGTAGAGATATCGTCATTCATCGTTGTATACCGCTGGTCAGGACCGACCGAAGAGCAGCGGCAGTTTGCGGTAGCCAACTGGAAACGCATGATCCAGATTGCGGGAGATATGGGCGTAAAGGTTATTAATACAGAGCTTTCCGGTGATCCCAACCAGCAGGAGATCTGCAATGGAATGTGGTTTAGATCCATGGAGGAGTTGCTTCCGATTATTGAGAAGAATAAAATCCGTGTGGAAATTCAGTCACACCCATATGATTTTTTGTGAGCTGAATAATGAGACCAGTGATATGGTGAAATCCTTCCGTTCTCCAAACCTTGGTTATGTGTATTCTTCTCCTCACGGCTTCTTCTACGATGAGGGCAAAGGAGATGTGCGGTCCATGCTAAAATATGCAGGTGACGAGCTGACGCATGTATTATTTGCAGATACTTATAATCAGACACTGGACTGCCGTTACATTGCCAATCCGCCATGGTTAAATGGAAGAGGAAAAGCGGATGTAACCATTCACCAAAGCATCTTGCAATGGGCGAAGGAGATGTAGATTTTGACGGAATTTTCGAGACTTTAAGAGAAATGGATTTTGCTAACAGACAGTTAAAATCGGATGCACCAAAAGCCGGTGGGGATAACATTGCCTGTGTATCGATGTTCGGATTCCCTGAGAAGATGGACAAACAGGCGCCGGAGGCAAGAGAGCGGATCGAAAGAGAATTATTGGGATAGTTCAGGGGAGCTTTACCTCCCCTGACAGTTGGAGGATACGATATGAAATCGGTAGCGGAAGTATTGAATTATAAGCAGAAGGGAAAGGACATGGATGAATTCATCGTCGTGCCTTTGTCGGAGAAGCTGGCATACTGCTTCGGAGACCCGGCACTTACGTTGATGTATACCATGACCTCAACGCTTCTGATCTATTTTTACACGAACGTAGTTGGAATATCGGCAGGAGCAGTCGGAATGATCATGCTGATTTCCCCGTGTATTCGATGGTTTCTCGGACGTACTTATGGGAACCATCATTGACAGGACACATTCCAAATATGGAAAAGCCAGAATCTGGATCTTAAGACTGGCAGTGCCTTATGCACTTGCGGCGATCGTATTATTTACAATGCCGGGACTTGGTCCGATCGGAAAAGTAGTCTATGCATTTGTTACTTATAATATTATGAACACGGTTGTCTATACGGCGATCAGCCAGCCATTCCATGCACTTGGTTCACTGATGAGCCGTGACAGAAGACAGAGAGATACCATCTGTAACATCCGTATGGTATTATCCATTACCGCAAGTATGATCATCACAGCATTTACCCTGCCGCTCATCAATATCGTGGCAGATATGATCGGTAATACACAGGCTGCATGGATTACAGTGACAGCAGTGTATGCAGTCATCTCCGTATTTGTACTTGTAAATACCTATATGACCTGTACGGAACGTGTACAGACAGCGCAGAAAAGTAAAGAAGAAGATGTACCGTTCTGGACTGCATTAAAAGCAACCGTAACCAATCGGTATTTCCTGATCGCTCTGGGACTGATGTTATTCTACACCGTATATCAGATCATCATTGGAACCGACCTGACGTATTATTGTCAGTACGTATTAGGAAATGTCAATCTGGTGACACCATTATCTGCATCAGAAAAGATTGCAACAATCGTAGGAATTGCAATGATCCCGAAGCTCCTTCCGAAATATGGAAAGAGAAAACTGATCTGTGCCGGATGTCTTCTTTGGAATTGCCGGACAGCTGATCTTCTTATTAAATGCAACAAGCGTATCCCTTGGAATGATCACCTGTATTATGAGAGGATTCGGAATCGCACCATTCTATGGCGTGCAGTATTCGCTTCCAAGTGATGCCATCGAATATGGCCAGTGGAAGACAGGATACCGTATCGAAGGACTGATGTTCTCTTCTATGAGTATGGGACAGAAAGCCGGATCCGGATTTAGATCCGCTATCATGGGTGCGGTTCTTTCATGGGCAGCATTTGACGGATTAAAGAAGTACAGCCTGCATCTGCAATCTGTGCGATCAGTGTTTTCTATCTGTATGTACCGATTGCAATCTGGGCAGTTATGTTCTTACTGGCAGCATGCTACAAGCTAGATAAGCAGTATGACCAGATGATGAAAGAGCTGATTGCAAGAGAAGGTGGCGAAGCGGAAACATCTGTAGAAGAAATCCCGAACATGACAGCAATGAGTGAGAACAAGATCAATATTGCCATCGGACGTCTCTACGGAGCAGGCGGAAGAAAGATCGCCGAAGGTCTTGCTGAAGCATTAAAATGCCGGGTATACGACAGACAGATCATCTGTCTGCTGGCAGAAAAGCTTGGCATGGAATCGCAGGATATGGATAAAGTTGTAAAATATCTGGATTCCTATAATGAAAATGAAGCATTTGCATTTTCCCCATATGCATATCCGGCAGCAGGAGTTGCAGAAGATGTGACCGACATGCGGATGTTCGAAGAACAGACCAAGATCATCCAGGCACTGGCAAAACAGGCCCGGGCGTATTCCTCGGACGCTGTGCCAACTTTGTACTGGGAGATCAGCCGCACAGTTATTCCTTCTTCGTATATGCAGATGACGAATATCGTGAAAAAAGAAGGAAAAGAATACTACAAAGGTCAGACATTAAATGAACTGAAACTGCGTGATATCCAGAGAAATGAATATTACCAGCGTTTCACAGGTATGAAACGAGACGATCCGAAGCATTATGACATGGTTGTCAATGTGTCTAAGACCGGCGTGGACGGAGCTGTGAAGATGATCCTGGATTATGTGGAGCAGAAAGAAAACGGAAACAAATAGTGTTATAAAATAACCGCTCAGAATGGGCGGTTATCTTTGCGTCATGGAGTTATGCTTTCTACAGTTATTTCGGGGTATGCCGGTTTTCCCGATACAGCAGGAATAACATAAACAATAGAATTACTGGAAAAATAAGTCCGAATCCCATGCCGATCCTAATATTATTTCCGGCATTCTGGGTGATACGACCAACGATTCCAGGTCCAATACTGCCACCTAAATCTCCTGCCATGGCAAGAAGAGAGAACATAGCCGTTCCTCCTGTTGGAAAAGTTTTCGAGGAAATACTGATTGTTCCCGGCCACATGATTCCAACTGAAAATCCACATGCAATACAACCGATCAGTCCGATGATCGGGTTGGATGACAAAGCAGTAAGCAGATAGCAGATCACGCATAATATGCCGGAACCACTCATAAACTTCATTAAATCTAACTGTTCCCATATTTACCAAAAAGCATACGGCTGATTCCCATTGTTACTGCAAACATGCAGGGACCTGCTAAATCTCCCAGAGCTTTTGACAATCCCAGCGCAGCTTCTGCATAAGCAGATGCCCATTGAGCCATTGAAAGTTCAGAAGCCCCAGAACAGATCATCAGACATATCGCAACCCAGAAAAACGGTTTGGCAAATAGACTTCAATTCCCATTCCGGCGTACCATTGTCAACCAGATGCTCAATCGGACAGGTCATGAAATTATAAGTATTGACTACAGGAATGATTGCCCATATTACGGCAAAGCCATTTCCAATTGTTTATTCCAAATATCAGGAAAAAAAACTGGAAATCAAAATTGTTCCAACAGCTCCCCAGCAGTAAAACGAATGGAGAAGGCTCATAGTCGCCTCTTTGTTTTCAAATGGACAGGCTTCGATAATAGGACTGCAAAGTACTTCTATTAAACCACTTCCAATGGCATAAAAATGATGACACTGCATATAATTCCGATGAAAGGATCAGGTAAAAAGATCAGGTAAAAAGGCCAGTCCAACCAGTCCAAGTGAAGCAAATATTTCTGATGCAACAACGCAAATACGATATCCAATATAATCTACAAATTTGGCACAGAACAGATCCACCAGAAGCTGTGTGAAAAAGAAAAAAGTAGATATCAAAGCAATATTGCCGAGAGAAATATGGTAGTCATTATGAAATTTCAAAAAAAGAAGCGGTGCGAAGTTTGCCGCAATAGCCTGTGTGATAAATCCCATATAACAGGCGATTTTTGTCTTATGGTAGTCAGTTTTTTTTATAGCATTCATTTTTTATTTCCCACTCCGAATGTTTTTTTTTATGTTCAATCTTCACATTCATCAATACTCAAAAAAGTCTGTTTTTGGTGGTGCAGTTATTTCAATTCTGTCGCCTTCAATATTGATTGCACTTTCATTCATCCATTTAAAAATCATAAGAATACCTCTTTCCTTTTTTTGTTTGATTATATAGCAAATGTTAGATATATACATTGAATTAAATTGTACAAATACTATATAATATCGTAAAAAAGAAAGAATGTGATATGAGAGATGGATTATAATAAAACATATAATAAAATATATAATAAGATACTTACAGACGAGGAGTTCATGGAAATCAAACCCCATGGCAGCAGTGACTACCCATTCCAGTATTATTATGATAATCTGGAATTGTTTGATTTTCATTGTATTGAGTGGCACTGGCACAGAGAATTTGAGTTTTTATATGTTGAGTCCGGAGAAGTTACATGTGGAATAGGAGAAAAACAGATTATATTGTCAGAAGGAGATGCAATTTTTATTAATTCTAAAATATTGCATCGCTTTTACGCGGCATCAGGTGGTATCATTCCTAACTTTGTATGTATGCCGGAATTTATTGCACCGGAGAACAGTCTGGTTTATAAAGAAATATATCTTACCAATCATTTCATCGAATATGCATTTCCAGTGTTTTCAGCCTGCTGAACTATGGCAGGCAAGGATTATACAAATTATGATAAAAATAATGGAAACACAGGAGAATGAGATAATAAGGGAGCTTTCCACTTTGGCATTGTTGCAGAATTTATGGCTGATTTTTTATGAAAATGTAAAGTTATCGGATAAAGAAAAGATACAGACAGTAGATGAAGGCAGCACAGAAAAGAGTGCAGCTGATCATGCAATATATACATGAGAATTATAATCGCAATTTGTCTTTGGATGAAATTGCTTCACATATAGGAATCAGCAAAAGTACTGCACTTAATTTGTTTCACCGTTTTTTACATACTACGCCGGTTAATTATCTGATAGGATATCGACTTCAGGCAGCTTCCTGGTTATTGAAAAATACGAATAAAAAAGTAAAAACGATCGCTTATGAAAGCGGATTTCATAACGTTGATTATTTTGCAGATTGTTTAAAAACATTATCATTTAACTCCATCAGAATATCGTTGTATGCATTTGAAAAACAGTATAACCCGCAAATAATGCAAAAATTTGTAAAATAACGGAATGATTATTAGAAATATACTTGCACTGGACCATAATGGTTGGTGCTTTTTTTGCGTGCTAAATGCGTGCAATACAAAAGCGTGATTGTGCAAAAACAACAATAACACACGCCATAAATTGTGAAAATGCGGGAAATAAAAAATAATTCAAAATCCTATTGGTCACATTCAAAACGCGTGTGCTAATATACAGTCAACAAATGAAACACGCAAAAGCACACAAATAAAACAATAAAGCACGCAAAAGCAAAAAAGGAAAAAGCAGGAGGATGCAAGATATGAAATATGTAGAATTTGACCAGACAAGACCAATGGACCTGATACTTCTCGGAAGAGTCGCAATCGACTTCAACCCAGCTTACAACGATCAGGTAAAAGAAGAGTTCAAACCATTAAAGGATGTACACACATTTGAAAAATTCGCCGGCGGATCTCCGGCGAACATTGCAGTAGGTGTTACAAGACACGGATTAAAAGCAGGATTCCTCGGAAAAGTATCCGATGATCAGTTCGGTGATTATGTAACAGAATATTTTGACAAACAGGGAATTGACACATCACAGATCACAAAATGTACAAACGGAGAGAAGCTGGGACTTACCTTTACCGAGATGCTCTCAGAAAAAAGAAAGCCACATCCTGATGTACAGAAACTGCATCGCAGACCTTCAGTTACATGTTGATGACATTGATGAAGAATACATCAAACAGTCCAAAGCAATCCTGATCTCTGGAACAGCACTTGCAGAAAGTCCTTCGAGAGAAGCAGCAATCAAAGCAGTAATGCTTGCAAAGAAGAATGATACAAAAGTCATCTTCGATGTTGACTACAGAGAATATAACTGGAAGAACAGTGATGAGATTTCCATTTACTACTCTATCGTAGCAAAGAGCAGATATCATCATGGGATCCAGAGAAGAATTCGACCTGACAGAGAAGCTGATCAAAGAAGGTATGACAGATGAAGAAAGCGCAAGCTTATGGCAGGGATACAACGCTAAGATCGTAGTGATCAAGCATGGAATGAAATGGGATGAAGGTGAATCCTATGATTATCCGGAATATTTCTTCCAGAAACATTACTATGAAATACAAGACCTGTGGTGAAGAAGGAGGCTGGAGATGATGTGCAGAGATCTGATTAAAACTAAAAGAAACCACTCAAATGATCGTGGGTAGTGATTAAGATTACTCAAAATGGTGAGAGGACAGTAGAAAAGTTCTGTGAAAGGAATTCAAGATTCCATTGGCAGCCAGGCCAGGAAAAAGTGCTTGCAGTCAGTGTCTTGCACCTTAGGCCGGTATCAGGAGCTGACAGGAACATGCTTCAATATTATCGCTGAGAGGACTTTGAACGTAGTAGATTTTAATCAGTTCAAGAATAATGGGCTTACAAACCAAGGGAACTGTTTCAAAATCGGATGTAAAATTCGTGACGATCAACAACTGCAGATTCCATGCATACAAAGATGGATACAGTAAAGCAGTGCGTGAATGCAAAGATTACGGTAGAAACACTTGCTGAAAAACTGGTTATGTGTCAGCTTACGGCAGGAGAGAGATCGAAGAAGCCAAGAAGGTATGGGACAAAGAAATGGTCCACTCTAAGGCATTGAATATACAGGAGATGATTTCAGGCAAATCATCGGGCGAGATAAAGAACAGGAGATTCGTGAAGATTGATAAATGTTGGACAACAGACAAGCGCGGCAGCTATCATGAGGCCTCTGGATGTTCCTGCATGGGATATGGAAATGTAACAACTTGGTGTATTAAATTCGCTGAGCGGATAACAGAGTATACTGTAGTCGGAAGTTCCAGTTTCCAGATGTTACACAGCGAGATCATGAGCAGATGTGAGAGAAAGAAAGAATAAATATTCTGGTTTTCGATAACTGTGGTTAGGATGCAACCTGGAAATGAATCATGGTATCGGAGAGAGTATGTAAGTTCGATTACAAAGTGAAAGCCTTAAATAGGGATTTGATCCAGTTGATTATGCAAAGATCGGTGAAGGATATGGACTTAAGACTTACATGTAAGACAATCCGCAGGTGGAGGCAGCACTGGAAGATGCGAAGAAGCAGGAAAAATCTTGCTTATTCGACTTGGGTTAAATCAAAGACGATGAGCTTGGATGAATCATAATGGAATGTACAGCGACTAAGGGCTCTGTGAAAGGCATGCGTTGGTGTTCTGGAAGGAAGAAGAAGCAAGATTACTAAGAATTTGTAAAGATAGATTTAGGAGGCGTAAGACCATTTAGAGTAAGGTATTTGAAGTTATCAAAGGCATTTGATGAATATGGCAGGATGATTCTTACCACTTATGACAATGATTACAAGGCAATGATGATGGATATCCGTGTATATAGTATGAAAGCTGTGGATATTCCAGAACATTCAAAAGCCGGAGGAAAAATAACATACATGAAGGCAGGATGGCAGCAACGTCTTATTCCAGAAGGACCATACAGGAAAAGTGTGGCAACAGAAGAAGAATCCGAGATTCTGGTACAGTGCACACACACAATGACAAGACATTTACAAGCAGATTATATTCGCCGGACGATGCACCTTGGGGCTACTCAGGTGTCGAAGAAGTTCGGAAATGTGGCTTAGCGCCATAATACGATTTTTGATCGCGATATCTGCCCAGAGTCGAATAACTAGTGCATGGGAGGTATTGGTGAATGACCGAGAGGAAACTGAGATGGGATATCTGCACAAGACATCCCACGAAGCGGAGACTTACCTGTTCAAGTTCGACAGGCGGAAGGGACAGGCAGGAGCAAGCTTTGTCGGAGATCCAGGTATTCAAAAGTGTGAGCAACAGTTTTCCGCAATTCCGGTGGAAACTTCATCTGAGCAGGAAGTGGCACCTGGTTGAATGTACACATGCTTTCGGATGGATAAGATATAAATGATGGCAATCATGGCTGAACGGACCGATATTGAAGATGAGAAGACTTATATTAATGAATGCATGATGCACAGTTTATTCAGGAAATAGCAAAACGTTTATTTAGAGAAAAGGAGATAATGTGCAAGAAGAGAGATTTATCGTACCTGGGACAGATTTCAGGATCAGGAGCATGATATGGCACAAGGATACACTTGGAACACCGGAAAGAAAACGTAGTCGTAACTGAATAAAGTGATGATCGATCTCGAAACTTTGTGCAAAGAGATGAAAACACTGAAAAGTCAGGATTATTGAGAATATACCATCCTTCTGACATCACCCAGGCGAACCAACAGATATAATGATTGAAAAAAAGGTCTGGAGCAGTATAAAACAGAAGGATGTAACTGATTTCCTCATGGCCAGAATTCTATGAAAGCAATCGGATCACTCGTAAAAAATGGCAGGCATTTCTGATTACATGAGGAAAAGTGCGTCGATGTAGAGATGCCTCCGATGGTAGCTATCCCGACAACAACTTGGGAACCGGATCTGAAGCTACACAGTTTACGATCATTACAGATACCAGAAAAGACATTAGATGCTGCTGAAAGGTAGAATTTCGCTAAATTATCAAGTGCTATGACAAGCACCACCAAATTGCGGCAGCAACAGGGCTTGATGCATTGTGCCATGCAGTAGAAACATCCAGAAAACTGAAACATTATGGATACTTTTGCAATGTCAGCTGTAAAGAGAATCTTCTATTCCTACGTGGCATTTCACGATGGAAGAATATGAAGAAACAGAGTACAGATGTCTAGCTCTGGGCTTAGGAATCACATTGCTCTTAATATGTGCAGATGAGCCGTCCGATCAGACATTGTTCCATGTAGCACACACGGACTTTCAATGCAATGTTAATGAAAAGTGTAAGCTTCGCATTAAAGAGAACTTATGACAGATTCATGAATCTCAGGAAGGCCATCGGTGTTGCAACACCGGAAGAAGATTCGAATCAGGCAGCCAGTGAGAAATTTCTGGATACCCAGTCGTAACTGACAGAAGGAATTAGAGACACCGACACTTGAAGAGTTCGGAATTGACAAGAAGAAATTCTTCGAAGTGATCGAGAAGATGGCATATGACATGGACAGCGAGCCCGCAGAATACAGCGTGGTGCTGTGACTGGTGTGAAAACAGATGTATAAAATCTGTGGTAAATAAAAGTTAGAATGTAAAAGATATTACAGATGCCATACGGGTTCGTGGCATTTAGCAAAAATCAGGAAGGTAACAATATGGCAATATTACCGGTGGGATGTGATCATTGCTCCGTTCAAAGAGGCAGATCCATATGATTTAGGCAGATTGGACAGATTAATTGATTTTCACTGTGAAAACCAGGAACTAATAATCATAGAACTTCCGGGGAAGCAGCAACGATGACAGAACACATGGAATGTGAAATTTACGAGTTGAAAGAACAAAGGAAAGAATCCGGTTATCACGGAACAAGTCCAAACTATACGAAGACAACAATGGAATTATCAAAACGGCCAGATATGGCGTGAGCAGCGTACCAATGACCTCATCACTATTAGGCAACTCAGAAGGTATGATCTCACATTTCCACTCAGGTAACAAGATGCAGCGAAGATGCCGGTTGTTTCTTTGCTCATGTCACCTGGAAGGACGGATGCAGATGGAGAAGCTGAGACGGTATCTTGTGAACAATGTGGACAATCAGGCTGGAGATTTCTCCAACATCGTGAAGATGATGGAACGACAGATGGAAAATTGAATCTGTATTCGGAAGTGATGACCAGATCGTACCGCTGATCGCTTGGTGAAAGGAGTGATCTCACGTACTGTCGAATGTAGCACCACAGGCAGCACGATATCTGCCAGCTATGTCTGGACAGGAAGGTGAAGAAGCCTGGAGCACAGTTAAAGGCATTGCCGTTGATTCATGCATTATTCTCGAAAGTGAATCAATTCCATAATGAAGAAAGCAGTAGAACTAGAGTGGGACTTTGCGTTGGAACGGTAAAGGCGCCGCTTACTGAGCTTGAAGCTTGGGCATGCAGAACAATTAAAGGGAAATGGCAGTTTGGGCTTATAAATAAGGAAAAATTATGGAGTTAACAAGAAAGACAAAAACTACTGACAGATGGCGTGTCTTTTGCAAGTTGCAATAAAACATTGAATCTATCAATACATACGTGATGGAACAGGCTGGAGCCAGAACGGCAACATCTATGTGTTTTATCTGGCATTAGGAGATACGGTATTTGGAAATATATGGTGGAAAGATTTTGGGATAAATAATCTGGAATCGTTGTAATATGGATCGGAGGCATTTTCGCTGTTGGGGGATCCTCACATCACATTCCTGATCATGCCGTCACCGCTTCTATGTGACCTATGGTGTGATGCAGGGATTCGGACGAGGACTCTATTTTGTTCAAATGGGACTTGGGAAGAACAAGTTCGCATCCAGTGGTGTAACAGCAAACGGATTGTGTGGATTCTTTCTGCTTTCGATCAGCAGAAAGATCTTGCAGGCAGAAGGACAGGAAAACATGCAACAGTCTGATGTCATGGATATTATGTGGAATCTTTTTTGCAACTCCGGATAAAGGTAGGAAAGAAAAGCAGAACAGGCATTAAGAGAACAAAGCGGTAACAGGCCATAGAAGCGCAGGCAGAACAAAAGCAGTGCACATCCACCAGAGATGAACAGGGGCAAAGAACTGCTCTTCTTTGCGACATTTGGATTGATTTCTTACTACTAATTGTCGCCGGTATCTGAACATATCAGATCAGACTTGGAATCCATAAAGCGTTGCGGTCAGCATAATTATGATCGGTTCTATCGTAAATGCAGGAACAAGACTGAGGCTGGCACCGACATTGGCTCCCGATCCGGAAAGGTGGGATGTATCAAGGCGTGCTGGCAGTATCTGTTCTGGCAGTACGCATTTGAGATCATATACAGTGACAGCGTCATGCTGATGTATATGGATGTATGGAGGTATCATGAGCTTTTACGGTTTATTTTTGATCGAGCATACTGGAAAATTATGGATGGCTCGTGAGTCGCAACATGTGGGCACCGGCATTGTCAGTTCATTGCCGGAAAGGATAATGCATGTGGTATTCGGAATGGGCATTGCATTTGCAGTGATGCTTACTGATCTGTCTGACGATATTGGGATAACTTGAATAGGAGAAGAACACATGGGGAAACAAGAAGAAACGATGGCATTATTGTGCTGATGAAAAGTTACTGGGCGATGCAATAATCACAGAGGAATCGGCATTCAGTGTTGGAGTATGGAGATGGTAAAAGGAGCAATCCAGGCAGCAGAAGAACTGGACACTCCGATCATTTACAGATTTAGAAAGTAAGACTAAAGCATTCACCACTGGCACTTATGGGACCAATGATGGTGAGCTTCTGGAAGGCAAGATGCAGTACATCTGGATCTGGACTGATGGGGACATTGAAGCTTGCTGGAACTTGGATTTACATCGTCATGTTCACGACAGTTCTACATAAATTTGAAGAAAATATCGAGCGACTACGTAAAGTTATGAACTGGGCAACCGTAGAGGCTGAACTTTGGACTGGTAGGCAGGAAGCGAAGACGGAAACGAATCACGGAATCGCTGTACGAATCCGGATGATTAGGTGGAAATGCACATGGCAATTATCCGGTAGCACCGACTTGCATTTGATGTACTGGAGCAGATCCAGCAGACAGGTATTCCGTTGGTCACTCCATGGCGGAAGCGGAATTACGGACGCAGGAATTTCCGTAAGAGGCAGAAATCAAACTTCAATAAAAGTGAATATTGCAACAGCAGCTTTGTTCGTCTGACAAAAACACAGAAGAGTATCTGAAGTCAGAAGGAGTACACAACTACTTTGATCTGAATGTGGCTATGGTGCAGGAACGTATGAGAATGTAAGACATCACATTGAAGTGTTCAACTGTGAATGCCGCTGGATGAGGTTTATTTAATTAATTATCGCGGCCTCTCTCAGTCCATGAAAGCTTGGTGCTCTATTTGCTACTAAGATTCCGTGATGTAAGAAAATCTAAGGATGTCCAAATCTCCTAAAAGCAAAGGCATTCCACTCATAACTCAACTTCGCTCAAACAATTCGTTCCATGCCTTTGCTGGAGATTCTAGAACACCCCCAATTTTCTAACATATATAGAACCAAGTCTTTCTCATGTCGTGCTTGGCCAGTAATGAATTCAATAGAGGGAGTTTGCTTAACCTTTGTGTGCAGCCAGGAAAGGTGGAAGCAACGGTTTTCGGATTTTTGTACACTTTCGACATCTCAGTTACACTTCCTATTGAATCATTACAGTATCTGATAACGTAAGGAAGAAAAGGAAGAGGTCCGCTGCGTGCATATGAGATCATGGTTAGTATTTCTTAAGCATCAAAATTATTAGCAGTCAAAAATCATTGTCTGAGCTTGCGATTATGTTTTGTTGCTTTTAGGATGGTATGCTTTAGAAATGCTCCATGATTGAATCAGCACACCAGTATCAACCGCTTATGCATTAAATAGAAATATGTATGTAAACTACAAGATATGATAGATTTGACTGAATCAGCGGAATTTTATTGTACCAAAGTCTTATATTATTGAAGAATCAGATTCCGTCGATGTACTATATTAACAGGCAGTAAAAATCATGGAGAAAAAAGATAGAAAGAAGAAAACAAGCATAAGGAAAATATCTTAGCTGATCCACGGTTGTTGTCATGGGTGTTACAGAGTTTACGGTTTGGATGTGGACCGGTGATTCTGCGCACAGGTATGGAGATGTATTTCTTGAATTATTCCGGATTCACCGCCGAATATACTGATCAGATCGCCAGATGGACAGCACCGCTTATGACGGCCAGCGGTGTTCTGATGTCGATATCAAAGATTCGTGGCAGGATATTGCAGTTGCTGCGCGGTATTACCGCGGAGACAGTGCAAAGCGTATACAGGGGATAACATTCACGAAAAAGAAAATGGTACAGGCACGGGATCCTGCAGGGATAGATGCAGGAGAAGATTGGGGGTGAAAGCGAAGAAATACCTGCTTCATGGGAAATGAGGACGAGAATTTCCGGTTTTACGGACAGTACAGAGAAGCATTGCAGGGCATACCGTTTATCTGAAATCTGAAAATCTTGCGGCAGAGGGAATCCTGGATCCGCATTTACGCCTGTTTTGTCTGGAAGAAACGGCGGCTGATTATATTGGAGAAGGAATTGCCTGTATGAAACTTCCTGTGTATTTAAGGGGCATCATTTGCAGATCGTATTCCTGGATTCGATTTAGGGGAAAAACTTGGAATATGCACTGCAGGATAATATCTTTGACCCTAAACAGCGGATCGAGTATCATATCTTTGGAGACGGAGCAGAATTTCAGGCTTCGCACAGAGAACTTTCCCAGATGAGTGACCCGGTGATCTTTCATATGAAGCACTGGTATGGGAACATACCAAGGCTTCTGGAATCTGCAGACAGGATCCTTTCTGCTCCCGCAGAAAGGGTAGCTTGGAATGGTGGGAAAGCTTCTGGCATCTACAACGGGTACAGCTTTTGAAGTATTTACGGTGGAAGACGACGGATTTGAACTGTTATCGGGAAGAGAACGTCTGCATGTAGTGGAAGGGGAAAAAGAAGCATGGAATCCGGCCAACGTACTGGGAACAGATGTTCGAGCATGCAAAGGAATTGAATCTTCATTATGCACATCTGTACGGAGGTGTAGAGGAAAATTTGGAAAATATGGAACTGGAATGGGAAAACTGGATGGATTTACGAGATATTCCAATGTCCAGTGCAGCCGATTATCATAAGATACGGGTACATATGATGAAGACAGACGGATGAAGTATGGATGCTGCCGGACTGAGCCAGAAACAGATGGAACTTGGCTGAACTCGAACATATCCGGTGGTGCAGGTATCATCAGTTCCATAACTGGCGAATGGGAATTCCGGAAAATGGTGCGAGAAAAGATGCCGCGCTTCGGATCCACAAGGATCTGATACCATATGATGAATTGACGAAAGAAGAAAGGAAAAAGATAAGGATAATATCCGTATGCTGCAGAAGTTGTTTGCAGAAAGTTAGAAGAAAAAGGCGAAAGCCGGGTTATATAAGAGTGAAAGAACAGGACGATGTTATTTTGCTAATTGCACGATAATGTCGTCTTGTTTTTGTGCAATTTATGAAAAAATGTATGGAGACAGATGGATTCATTGACAGAAAAAAAACAGCGAGTGCTATTATAAAAACATAAATCGTATCCAATATCCAATATCCGATACAAAAAGGAGGAAATAAACATGAAAATTGCAATCGGTTGTGATCCAAATGCAGAAGAGGCAAAGAAGGAAATCATTGCTTACATTAAAAAGAAAGGCTATGGTGAGGTGACAGACTTTGGAAGTGAAGACCCGATCTATGCGAACGTAGCGATTGATGTAGCAGAACATGTAGCGTCAGGAGAATATGACAGAGGTGTGCTGATTCTGCGGAACAGGACTTGGAGTATCTATCGCTGCCAACAAAGTAAAGGTGCATATGCTGCACTGGTATCGGATGTATACTCTGCAACAAGAGCAAGACTCAGTAACGACGCCAATATTGTCTGTATGGGAGCATTCACGACAGGTGCAAAAGTACGTGAGATGCTGGTGGATGCTTTCTTTACGAACGAATTCGTACCGGGATGTTCATCACAGCCTAAAAGTAGATGCGTTCAGAGAGTATGACCAGAATCGCTAAAAGAGAGGAAAAATCTATGAAAAATTATATTTCGGAAGCAATCTGAAGATGTATAAGGGCATCAGTGCGACCAGAGAATATCTTCAGAAACTGGTTGAAAATACAAAAGATATCAGCAGGGACGATATCGAACTCTTTATTATTCCGTCTTATACGACGCTTCAGACTGCGACCAGCTGCTGTGACCGTGATTTTGTAAGACTTGGTGCCCAGAATATGTGTTGGGAAGATCAGGGACAGTTTACAGGTGAAATCTCACCATGCATGCTGGAAGAGATGGGACTGGATCTTGTGATGATCGGACACTCTGAAAGACGTCATGTATTCGGTGAAAGTGATGTAGAAGAGAATAAAAAGGTGAAAGCGGCTCTGGCGCATGGCTTCAAGACCTTACTCTGCATTGGCGAAACAGCCGAGCAGAAAGAGTATGGCATCAGTGCAGAGACTCTGCGCAGCCAGCTCAAAATAGGATTCTACGGTGTGTCACCGGAAGAATGTAAGAATATCTGGGTAGCATATGAACCGGTATGGTCTATCGGTGTCAATGGAACACCTGCATCCGCAGATTACGCAGAAGCCATGCATAAAGAGATCAAGACTGCACTGTATGAAATCTTTGGTGAAAAAAAGAAGAGATACCTGTCCTGTACGGTGGAAGTGTCAATCCGGGAAATGCAGAATCTCTGATTGTACAGCCGTCAATAGATGGTCTTTTTGTCGGAAGAGCTGCATGGGACGCAGACAAATTCAACACTTTGATGCGTGATGCAATGAAAGTATATGCTGAACGCGTTTGTTGAAAATGCACAAAAAACTGATCTGAAAATTAGATGATTAGTCATGTTGACAAGGATTGGATCCAGTTGTATGATAAAAGCACGATGAATCGTATCCAATATCCAATATCCAAACAACAAATTTAAGGAGGTAAAGAAAGGATGAAGGAAGAAAAAAGTTTCTTTAAACTTATGCAGAAGGTACCTGGGGGATTAATCATTGTGCCAATGCTGATCGGAGTACTTGCTAACACATTTATTCCAAATGTACTTGAGATCGGAGGATTTACATCTGGAATGTTCAAAACCGGAACAGCCTGTCTGTTAGGAATGTTCCTCTTACTGAACGGAGCATCCATTGATGTAAAGAAGATCGGAATGCCGCTTTACAAAGGATGTACACTGACACTTATGAAATTCGTTGTAGGTATTATTCTTGGACTTTTTGCCAAGATCGGTGGAGCCGCAGGATTCTGTGGAATCACTTCCATGGCAATGATCGCCGGTATCACAAACTCAGCCGGAGGATTGTACTTAGGACTTGCGCAGCAGTATGGTGATGAAACAGATGCCGGAGCAATTTCTATCTTATCACTGAACGACGGACCATTCTTTACAATGATTGCTATGGGAACAGCTGGTATGGCTTCTATCCCAATCGAATCATTTATCGCAACACTGATTCCTCTGATCATTGGTATTATCTGGGGAAATCTGGACAAAACATTCCGTAAAGTTGCAGCAGATGCAATGCCGATCATTACATTCTTCATGATGATCCCGATCGGAGCAGGAATGAGTCTTAAGAGTATTGCATTAGGTGGAGTTGGAGGAGTAGTTCTGGCAATCATCTCAGCACTGTCAGCATTTTTATTCTACTTCCTGTTCCAGCTTACACTGCCAAAGAACAAGAGAAATGCTATGGGAGCTGCAATCGGTACGACAGCAGCAAATGCAACAAGTGTTCCGGCTTCTCTTGCAGAGGTTGATCCGGCATGGCAGTCAGCAGCAAAGTACGGCAACAGCACAGCTTGCAGTAGCAGCCATTGTAACAGCGTTTACCGCACCAATCATTACATCTATGTGTGACAAGCACATGAGAAAGAAAAACTTGGTATCTATTCTGATGCAGCGATCGCAGAACGCGAGGCAAAGGAAAAGCAAGGAGCATAAAGCAAACATATAAAAAAGAACGAACTATTATAAGGAAACAAATAATATTACATATATAAGAAAGAGAGGACTTTATTATGTCATTAACAATCAGACCACTTAACTCAGGCTACATCCCAACAAAACCACTGGAATACTGGTATCATTTCTCATGCAAGAAATATGTTGAAAAAATGGGTATCACAAATGAATCAGATCAGCTTCCAGATATGACATTCTTAATTGAAGGCGGCGATCAGCTGATCCTGGTTGACACAGGTATGTCATGGACAGAGCATGCAGACAAATATCATCACGGACCATCTCTTCAGAGACCAGGAATCGATGACATCGAGTCACGTCTGGCTCAGGTAGGATACAAACCATCTGATGTAGATATCGTATTATTTACACACCTTCACTGGGATCACATTTTCTACCTTGAGAAATTTACAAAAGCTCGTTTTATCTGCAACGAAGTTGAATGGGATTATGCACACAATCCAGTACCGCTTCACTACAAATCATACTGCCGTCCGATCATCGCAAAAGATGGTGATGTAACATGTGGAGACCAGTTCATCGCACCATACGATCAGCCGGGCGTATATGAAAGATTTGAAACAGTAAAAGGTGAAGTTGAAATCGCACCAGGTGTAAGCGTATACGAGTCATTCGGACACTGTCCGGGACATATGACAGTTGTTGTAGAGACAGAAGACGGACCATACTTCTGCGTAGGAGATTCGGTATTCGTAATGGGTAACATCGATGCTCCACAGGAGATGCAGGATGAATTACATTATGACATCTGCCCTCCGGGACGTTACGTTGATATCGTAGCTGCATGGAAGACAGTACGTGACACAATCCGTCGTTGTAAAGAAGCAGGAGTAGATCCTCACAAACATCTGTTACTTGCTCATGACGTAATCTTATCTGCAGCAGTAGAGAAATACGAAGATTCTCATGACAATAAACTCCCGGTAATCGGAAAGAAAGATACTGATTTCGTATTCGATGAGTACAAGACAGCAATCATTGACAAAGATGCTAGAAAAGCAGCAAAGAAAGCTGAGACAAAATATTTCAGCCAGAACTAATATGTGATATAGTCGAGAGAGAATAAGAATCTGGACGAGAGTGGGATGTTGTGGAGGTTATCCAAAAGGGTGGTCTTCACAATATCTGTATAGAAGGAGATTAATGGAAAATATGAAGACGATAGCAGTAATCGAAAGTTGCGATACAAAGTTCAAAGAAGCGAAGTTTTATCAGCGATTTTATTAAAAATGAAGGATTAAATGCTCTGGTTATCAATACAGCAACAGGTCCTGCACCATCTTATAATTATGACATCTCAAGAGAAGAAATCGCAGAAAGTTATGGCACACCTTGGAAAGAAAATGGAGCCAAAGTCAAAAGGTGAGAAGATCGACTACATGAAAGATGCAGTTGCAGCTTATGTAGTAAAATTATACGAAGAAGGAAAGATTGATGGAATCATTTCTGTCGGAGGTCTTCAGAACACAGTTATGGCAGCAAATGCAATGCAGAAACTGCCAATCGGTTTCCCAAAAGTTATGGCAACAACTGTAGCGAGTGGAACAAGAAAATTCGACCTCGTTGTAGGAGATAAAGATATTACAGTTATGCCGGCAATCTGTGACTTCACTGGTCTTAACATTGTAACACGTCAGGTAATCTCCAATGCCTGTGCATGCTGTGTAGGAATGGTAAAATGCGCCGGACAGGTACTGACAAAGGTGACAAACCGGTTGTTGCTGTTACATTGATGGGTGTAACGAACACAGGAGCAGTTGCAGCAGTAGAAGAATTAGAGAAGATGGGACTCGAGGTTATAGGATTCCATGCAACAGGAGTCGGCGGAGCTACGATGGAAGATATGGCTGCGAACGGACTGGTAGACGGAATTCTGGATCTGACTTTACATGAACTTACATCCGAATATTTCGGAGGTGGATTCTCATATGGTCCGAAAGCAAAAATCCGTCTGGTAGAATCTGTAGAGAAGAAAGTACCGCTGGTTATCAGCCTTGGCGGACTTGATTTTGTAGACTTCAGTACAAGCGAACTTCCAGATAGAATGGACGAAAGAAAATATATGCTTCACAATGCTAATACAGCACATATCAAGATCCTTCCAGAAGAAGCCGAAGCATTAGGAAAAATCCTGGCAGAAAGACTCAGCAAGGTTACTTATCCGGTGAAACTTCTGATTCCTACCAAGGGAATGAGACACAATACTCTGGAAGGACAGGAATTATACGAGCCAAAGAGTGATTCAGTACTGATTCAGACAATCATTGAAAACGTAAATGACAACGTAGAAGTTATCGTGATTCCACATAATCTGGATACTCCGGAATTTGGCGTGAAAGCAGCACATTATATTGTAGATGAAATGAAAAACAGGGAAAATTACCACAGAACTTTGGGGAGAATTAAAAAAGGAGGACTATAGCATATGGATCAGAAAGCATATGAAATCGCAGAAAACTTGTTATTGCAAGTAAAAAAGAGCTTATAATAGAGGGATACAGACTGGTAGTGGAGGAAACGTAAGTGCCAGAATACCTGAACAGAGACGATGCTTGTAAAGGCAAGCGGCGGGTCTTTGGGTGACTGCACACCAGAAGGATTTTTAATTACGGATTTTGACGGAAATGTGGTTGAAGGAGCCGGAAAGCCAACGAGAGAGGCATTACTGCATGGTTATATTTATAAACTGAGACCAGATGTACAGTCTGTTGTACATGTGCATTCTCCATATGCGATCGGATGGTCATCCTCTAAGAAAGACCTGCCGCTTGTAACATGGCATTCCAAACTGAAGAATCGGAAGGATATCCAACCTTAGACGTACATGCAGCAATGGTGAGACCGGAAGACGTACCGATGGTAGAAGCAATGTTTAAAAGACACCGAATATCAATGCCTTCTTACTGGCAGATCATGGTGTAGTTGCAATGGGAAAAGATCCACTGGCTGCAGAGCATACAGCTGAGTTAGTCGAAGAGACAGCTCAGGTTGCTATTTTGGACAAAGTGGTAGAAAAGCTTGGTCTGTAAATATTTTTAGATAAGAGAGTAGTGCTATATATGAGTAAACCGAGTGACAATGGGTCAAGATGATTCAATGATGCTGCAAAGAGATACATTGCCAATGCAGGTATTGAACAAACTGATGGATTGGATTATGGATGGAAAGTTGAAGATGGGGAAAAGCTGAATACAGAAGAGCTTTGCCCGTCAGCTTGGAGTTAGTCGTATGCCGATCAGAGAGGCTTTGAAAAGTCTGGAAAAAAATGGGACTGGCTGAATCGATTCCTTATGTAGGGGTAAAACTTGTTTCTTTGGAACAGGAAGATGTTTTACAAATATATCTGATGCGTCAGTTGTTAGAGCCGCTTGCAGCTGGAGAAGCGTTAAAAAGATTACGGAAGAACAGATACACGAACTGGAAGAGATACATAAAGGAATATATTCCAATTGTTGAAGCTGACGAGATTGATGCAAAAAGTTATACTTGCAGAATCGAAAATTTCATTTTGCAATCTATTCCATTAGTGAAATGGACAGAGTATGTGCGATGATAGAATCATTATGGGATACGTTATCATTTTTTAAACTGATCTATGGCCGGGATGTGATAAAGAATACGAATGGAGCCAAGAATATGATTGCAGAACATCAGGGATATATCGATGCTCTGAAAGATAGAGATGCAGAAAGATTGAAGAAATCATTATATGATACACTAGGTGTAAGAATCGATGGAATATCAAAAGAAACGGACTATTACACATTGTAAAAAAGGAGACCAGCTATGAAAATTAATAAAATTACAAATGCGCAGGAATTCTTTAAAGTTGTCGACGATTGCAAAGGTCGTGAATTACTGACAGGTGGGGAGACAGATTGAACCTGAAATCAAAACTCCTGCCAGTTTATGTCTATGACACAGATTTTCTCAAGCAGACGAACTGCATTTGGAGATCGTTGCAAGTGAGGAAAGGATCTGAAGATTTATGTAAGTATCTGATGAAATATGAAGATATGTAGAGAATGATGTGAGCGGAAGCCAGGATCAAACAATACGTA